>JACCDR012038037.1_pt1 | contig 12306 bp, 15 predicted proteins | sample 7446431 | NCBI WGS metagenome assembly JACCDR01 (sample SAMN15323443, study PRJNA562643) | freshwater metagenome | isolation source: river surface water | place: USA:Blue River Watershed | collected 2017-08-17
AGAAGCTCTCACTCTTTCTTAGTCAGTCGGTCTCTTCGAGACCTCCTTTGCTGGTTTTTCGCAACAAAAACATTGACTTGCTCTTTTGGGCAAGTTAAGTTAGACGAAATCGCATTAGCGATTCGCATTGCGAGTCGGCCTGCATCAGCGCTGATGTAGGGGACAGATTTTGTTGCACCGTTCTAACCTGTGCATATCTATAGTTAATACAGTCTCGGCCTAAAGTCGAGACTTTTTTATTTTTCAAAGCTCCCTTGCAGAATCGCTTCGCCAATAGCAATAGCATCTGCATTCCACAGATAGATGGCCGCTCTAGGATACAGCAGCCTCATTCGCTCACAAATCATTTTCTTACGCACCGTGCGCTCCAGGCCCATCGGAATCTGGAGGATAGGCATCCATTTCTGGGGTGAAATCCGGCGTACATACTCATCACTGACCAGCTCCATCATTGCCATCATCCGGCCTGTGTGCTGGCCAAAGGTGAAGGTGTCTTGAGCCGATTGACCTTCCACCCCGTGTACCTGCTCTAAGTAGGCAATGATGGGCTCATCCGGGTTACGTTTCTTTTGAACGTAAGATATGAAGTCTTTCGGGTGTGTTTCTGCACGCAGAATGAGCTGCAGCTTTCCTTGCTGAAAAAATGCGTAAGCGCCATCCGCGCCAGGGTCACCAGCAATCAGCATTAACTTGCTCCTCCGCGTGGGTATTTTATTTTAAACCCATCCATACGCCACTGCTGATAGGCATTTTCACCAACCCACATCTTTCGTGGTGGTGAATCGCCAGTTTTAGCCAATTTATAGACCAACAAATCTCGTTCAACCAAGCCCAGAAAAAATCGTTTAGGAAGTTCGCTAAACTCACGAGAGATGTCCTCATCCTGTTCACAGTAAGCCAGATAGTCTTGCCTGAATTGCTCTTCGGTATCGAAGGTCATTTTCCGTACCGCTCCTCAATCTTCGATTCTACAGCCAGGGGTAGGCCATCCACCCCTGGTACAGCCAGCATCCCGGAATCCAACACGCTGGGATTCGTACCCGGTAATACTTCACAGACCAGTTCATCGTGAATCTGTAAGCAGGGTAAGGCACCCATCTCTTCGACGTTGAACATCCCCCAGGTGAGCACAAAGCCAGCAATGTTCTGTGCCACATTCTCCAATATAGCAGCCCCCCATAGCTTTGTCTCGTAAGTACCGCTGACGCCGGTACGTTCAAAGTGAAGGTCACCCCGCTTATCAATCGACGGGTTGCGGTACCAAATATCTCGGCCCCCAGGCGGGCGACAAACGACGAAATTGACAACGCCTATAGTGACGTACCTAAAACGAACTTTACCGGCCTTGGTGGGCCTGCCAGTACGCAAGCAGTGTTTGAACTGGGCTTCGAGTTTGCCCCAGTACTCCACCACTTTGGGGTTGGCTTGCCGGTAGGCTTTGATACACGCACTGGCATGCTCACGCGACAGGTTGTTCTTTTTGGCAAAGGTGTCTACGCCTAACCCGAAACCGCCACCCAGCACAGTCGGTTTCCCGAACTTGTTGCGCTGCTGCTTGGTGACCAGTTCCACTGGAATGCCCAGGATTCGAGCCGTCATCGGGATGTACAGGTCTTTTCCCTGACGGTAAAGCGAGAGCGCATCCAGCTGGTCAGCCAGCCAAACGACAATCCTGGCTTCAATGGAGGCATAGTCCACAATGTAGAAGCGCCAGCCAGGGCGAGCCATAATGACTGCTCGCGTCATTGCCACCAGGGCTTCTGACTTGTCATAGTCTTCAGGCAGCAAGTCATTGCGATAGAGATGCAGAATCTGGCTGGGGGATTCCTCAAACAAGCCCTTCTTGTCGTAGGCTACATTCTGAGGTTGGCTTCCCTTGCCGGATAAGCGACCAGTGTGCGCTCCATAGAACCAGTAACCGTGACGATTGCGCCCATCTGGTGACGCATAGCGCTTGAAGGCGGCGTACTTTCCGAATGTAGACTTGCTGGCTTTCATCCGAGCCAACAGGATGTCGCGCACATCGTCCGGGATATCCGGTTCCTGCAGCCACGCTTCGACTTGTTCAGCATTGATAGTGTTTGAGAGATAGCCTTTGTGGCTCAGCCATTCCAGGAGCTTCTTGCCCTGGGTGGTTTTCTGCACCGCGTCACCGGTCAACGCCTTGGTAGTGGCGTTGGCATCGGCTTTAATCATATCGATGTCACCCAGCACGCGCTGAATGATGGGGAGGTCAAGCGTGAAGCCGCGCAGGTTCATCCGGGCGACACTCAGCCAATAGCGGCGTGTGTCACTGGTTAGCTTGGGCAACAGCTCCCAGATTTGAGCGCACAGGCGGGCATCCTTGATACAGTACTCGACAAAGATAGCCCACTCTTCGGGGTGTGTATCTCTGGTTCCAAATAGCCCCTTCTTGTCTGGGATAGAGAAGATATTGATGAGGTCTTTGCCCTGCTCAAGCTTGGTGTCTCCCAGCATCAAAGCAGCCAGGGAACCCAGGCGGTTGGGCAGCCCCATCGCGCCACCCATTGCAGCCGTGCAGTGGAACCGACTCAACGCCGGGGGGTCAATCCCCCAGCGCTGTGCCAGTGCTCTCACCACGACGTACTCAAATAGGGCGTTATGGGCGATGAATTGCGTTGTGCTGCTCTTTATTAGGGGTTCCAAGTGCGCTCGGATGGATTTTTCATCGTCCGATACCTGGATTTCACCTGTGGATAAAGAAACGGTAGCCGCTACGATGCAAGCAAAATCGGGACACCGGACGTAATTGTCCAGCCCCTGGCGTTTCAGGCTGACCCGGCTTTTTGTCTCGACATCGAGGGCTACCCACTGCATAACTCTAAGCCAGCTCTCTGCGTGTGGACGCGGGAGCAGTCTCTTCTTTTCCCCCAACTATATCTTCGCCATACGGGTCTTCATCCAGGCAGGCGGTGTAGTCTTTACGACCAGCACCAAACGGGGTACCGTCCTTGATGAACTGAACCGCCTTCAGGTCAGCGGATAATCCGCGTCCCATCACAGCGCCCTTGGCATTCTTGTACTCATACTCTCTCACTGAGATGACAAAGCGAACGTAGCAGCCGCCATACAGGTCTCTGTGTGAGATAGGGTCTTGGTCAAAGCCAATGAGCTGTGGTGGCGGGAAGTCTTTCCCGTTACGACCCTCTGCACGCTGACGGGCCGTGAACTTCATCAAGCCGACAATCTCGTGCGGGTTGGGCTTGGTGCCAGCGGCATCTGAGAATTCACCCACCCGCTTGAAACCAGGGCTGTGCTTAGGCTCTTGCTTGTGTTTTGCAATGAACGCCTGACGCAATGTCTCCAGCTTTTGGCAGAACATCTGGTACGGTTTGCCGTTCGGGTCGAGCAGCAAATCCGCGCTCCACTCCGGTGCTGGGTTTTCAGCCGCCTCGTTGATACGCGGGCGTTCGGGGTCAAGGTTCGGGTAAGACAACCGCCCCATCGGCGTTGTGACATCTTCCTGGATTTTCTCTACTGCTGGCATTTCCTCACTCCTCTTTGATTTTGACTAGGGTCGTGTAGCGAAGCTGTCTGTATAGCTGGTCAATGATGTCGTACAAGTCTGGACGCAGCTCCAATACCTGCTTTGGTGTCTTTAGGTCACGTTTATACAGCTCAGGGTATTGCTCCAGCGGCAATGCATCCTGAACGTGCTCGGCATCCAGCCATTCGTAGCGCCCCACGCGCTGAACCGCAGTAAACCCGTGAAACGGTTGGCGTGTGAGATTTATAGTCTGTTTCACATACGCATCAATCGCGTCCAACCACTTCTTAATCGAGGGTTTTGACTGGAGGATGGAACCAATTTCATCTGTAGATAATGTGTGTATTCCATCTTTCATTCGCTGGATGAGGTCAAGATGCTTTTCTTTGAATGCACGGCACTTTACTTTGGCGCTGCAATAGCGACACCAGGGGCCAGCCTTGGTTTCAACCGACCCATCCTCAACCGCTTTGATAGCCAAGTCCATCCGATGGCCATACTCATAGATGATGTCGGCATTGACTGTCCAGTGCCGCCAGCCGGGGTTTTGCCCCCTGGGCTGGTAGATGGCCATCGTGACAGTACGCGGCTTCAATGCCATATCGCGTATGGCTACCGTACTGTATGTTAAAAGCTGCGGGTTGACCTTAACCTCTACACGGTCGCCTTCCCCATATTTGTAGTCAGCGATGAGCAATTGCCGTCCTGATAGGTTGATAAAATCAACAGTCCCATACACGGCTTTATTGTTCGGGTCGACCACTCGTTTCTCGACCCAGCTTACGCCACCGCGTAAGGCTTCAATCGCACGCAACCCTCGGACATATCGTTGGCCGTGTGCCACCATATCCGGGTCAAGGGTGGCTGGTGGTGTCCAGCCTTCATACAACAGCTCTGCTACCTGATGGGCCTTGGTGCCCTCAGCGGCTTCCGGGCTTCTGTCATCCGCGTAATCCAGTAACGACTGGTTGACGACTGAACCAGGGCAATTTAGCCATTGTGCTGCCTTGCTTCCCCCAAACTGACTATGCTCTCCCATCAGCTACACCCCCGGTGAGCATCCACTCAATACGCTCAACCTGAGACATATTGAGCACAGTCTCTGTATTATTAAGTTTTTTAAACAACCAAAAACCGGCACAAAATTCCCAGTGGTCAAACACATTCTCCAGAACCAGGGGTGCTTTTTCCCCCAAAAAAGTCACTACAACAGTCTCTAAGCGCACAGAAAAAATCCCTCTACTCGCAAATGGTGGCGATAGCTCGCCAACCCAACCACTTTAGACCTCTCGGCACTACCCAGGTTGCGGGCTACTAGCGCAGCGCTAGAATTCTAGAGTTCGCGTTTTGCTTTGGCTTCCGGCTGAACACCAGAGAAGCGGGTTTGCAGCGCAGCTACAAAGCTTTCCAGCTGGTCTTCAGGCAGGTTCATCAGCTTGGTGACACCACGCTTGGCCAGTTCATCGGTGAACATCGCGTAGCGCTCATCCGCTTTGGCATCATCGGCTTCAATCTCGCCTGTGAGGATGCTTTTGGCCTCATCGTGCGTCATACCGGCTTGAGCGGGCACAGTTTGAGGTTGGGTTGCGGTGGAAACGGCAACGTCAACTGAATCATCGTTGGCTGTTTCCGTTTCGGCAACGTCAGCTTCGGTTTCAGCTTCCGTATCCGCTTTCTTTTGACTTCTTTTACGGGTGGTGGTTGTTTTACCGGCATCGATTGTCACCTCAATCAAACGCTCAATATTGGAATTCAATTTTTCCAAAAGCTCGATTACTGCGGTATCCGCCATTATGTGTCCCTCTCTACTCGCAACTATTGCTAATTCGTCTAGGGAGATGCTAACCGCATCCTTACCTAGCGCTTTTCCCTGGTCTATTACGTCTTGAATCGTTACCATTCCTGGTTTCTCCGGTCTGACAGTGACAAAATCCATCACGCCATCGATGACCTTCTGCTTTTTATGCAGGAGACCCCGAATGTGGAGGTCAAGTCCCTGCTTATGGCCGATGGGTCGATGAATCGTAACGGGATGTTTCTGTCCGAGTCGCCGGAGACGTCCGATGGCTTGTTTGAGTAATGCCGGTGTCCAGTCCAATTCGGCAATATACCCAGTAGAAGCGCAGTGTTGGAGCCCATCCAGTCCTACGCCTCCTGAAGTTAATTGTACAAGCATTACACTTGCAAAGGCAAGTTTATTGAACCGCTCCACAGCAGCGGCCTTTTGCAGTGAGGTCATCCCACCCTTAATGATGGGGGCGTGCGGGAAGCGCTGCTGCAATGCGACTCGAACGCTATTATGATAATAGAAAACAACCAGTTTGCCAGCTTCAGCCGCAACCCTGGCGATGGATTCGACTAGCTGTTCAACCTTTGCTTCGCCAGTCTCACGTCGACGAGTTGCAATATGGTCAGCTTTCGAGATGACGCGCTCGATTTCAATGTCCTGGTCAATGATATGGAGCGGCGGTAGCCTGTCACCCAGGACGGTCTCATCCCTTGCAAGCATATAGGGCTGGAGCCGCCTGCCAAGCTCGTCCAGGTTGGATGCACCCAAAGAATCCAGCGACCCGTTCCACCCTGGGCCTCCGTCGCAAAATTTGTAGACATACTGCTCCCAGTGAGGACAGTCGTGAATGACTCCAGGGAAACACGCCCTAAGAACTGGATATAACTCCGCTGGACGGTTAAGGATGGGCGTACCACTAAGATGAATCCCCTTTTTTGCACTGTTCACAATACCATAACTGCTGTGCAGGATATAGCTGGTACGGTTAGAACTGCGCTCTTTCAGCATATGAGATTCATCAAACACGATGACATCCCACGGCCCCTGGTCTTTCATCGACCGGCGCAGCATCAATGCCTTTTGTTTTCGCTGGATGACATCAGGGCGGGGGAAATTGTACCCACAACCCTTGCAAATGGGCGCGGGTTCATCTTTACCCTTGGGCCACACTGGCGGGGGCTTCTCGCGCAGGAAACAGGTGTTAGTGTGTTTTTTGACAGGGGATAAGGATAGCGATTCGTAGGAAACCACCATCCGTTTTTTGAATTGCTTGAGCTGGCTCGACCACTGGCCTGTGATAGCGGCTGGACATAACACAAGCACCGATTGAGCGCCCACCAGGGCGGCTGCTACAATAGTTTGCAGGGTCTTACCCAAACCAGGGGCATCGGCCAAATAGTAAAAACGATTCGGCCCTGCCAAAAACTCAGCGCCACTAATCTGATAATCGAACGGCTCAACCCCAAGCTGCTTGAATACTTCTACCGCACCCATCCGTAAGCGACCCCTGTGTCATACGCTGTAACCCACAACCACGCCATCGTGACCAGTACCAACGCCCACAGGAAGAACGCACGCCACCCATTCCCAAAATAAGCCATAAAACCGGGCAGCACTATAACTTCTATAAGCAGGAAAAACCAAAGAATCATGAGCATGAAGTTTTGGTAAAAATTGTGTTTCATTTCTCCCCCACCTCAAGCGGATACAGCGTCCAGAACCGGTTGGTGCTGTTGCGGCCACGCTCTACTCCTGATACACGACTGAGTTTTGACCCCAAAGATATCTTTGCGGCTCGTTCCAGCTGAAAATCCAGGTCACCGCTGAGTCGCATTGCCAGCGTTTCAATCGTCATCTGCACAGGGGCTTTTAACTGGCTTCGAATCGCACGAATGCGGGCGTGTAGGTTTTTATACATTTCCTGTAATGGCTCCAGTGGGGCATAGCCAGGGGGACGCATTGTGTTCTTTGCCTGACCATCCAGCTTGCAGCCCAGATAGTCAGCCGTATCAATCAGTCGCTTGCGGGTTTTGGCGTTGTAATGAGACATTGCCCCACCCATTTCCACATACAGGTCAGAGAGCTGCACGCCATCGACTTCCGGGTGACGACGCCAGTAATCCTCGACCATTTCCACAAACGGGTCAGCCTGGAGGCGCTTCTTTTGCACCAATTTGGCGGCACTTTCCGTATCGCTGTCCAAATAGAACCGATTCTGCGGCTGAGTCGCCTCGTGATAGGCTTCAGCATAGAGCTGGTCGATGTTTTCCTCTAAACCCTCGTGGTCAATCGTGCCGCATTCAATTGGCCAGTAGCGACGCCCACCCGTTGAATCGTTCAGGTACTGGCCACTGGCATTTGGGTTGACCGTGCCGATAAAGATAGAATGCCGGGGGAAGTCGCCCACCGAGCGTCCGTAAGGTAAGCGCATCGTGTCGACTTCGTTGTCAATGAAGGCTTTGGTTTGCGACGCTTCCTTCTTGCTGAGCGAATCAATCTCAGCCAGCTCGATAATCCACTTCTTAATCATTACCATTTTGGTGTCTTTATCAGTGTCTGGCGTGATGGACGCAAACCACTCCGGGCGGCGTGCCAGGATACGACAGGTTCTTGACTTGCCACACCCCTGTGGCCCCTCTAATACCGGGACATAATCCCACTTGCACCCTGGCTTTAGAATACGCTGAACCGCACCCATCAGCCACAAGCGGGTGACGCGACGGTGATACGGGTCGTTGGGGCAATCCAGGTACACGGGCCCCCAATGCTCCAGGCGTTTGACGCCATCCCAGCGCAACGACTTTAGCCACATCTTGACCGGATGGTAGGGCATACGCTTGGCTACGTGCCAAACCGCCTGCTCAACGACCTCTCTTCGTGCGTTGTAGTGGAAGCGTTGGGACAGATAGCGGCGAATGCGGCTAATCTCATCGTCATCCACCACTGAATTGATGTGCTTAGGGTCATTCTCACGGGCAACCCAGGGGTCAGCCCAAGGCGGCGTGCGGCAATACTCTACGTTTTTAGTGAATTCATTAAAGCGAAAGATGTTCCACAAGCCGTTTCGGAAGGAATCAAAGCTTTGGGTGGTGAGGAAATTGATGACAATATCCTCATTATTGGAGAGAAATGCCCCATTGGCGTTGCGTGGCCAGACGACCCCTTCAGGCTTGCTCGCATAGAGCATATCTTCCTGGTTTTCATCGGTCATCGGGTTCATCAGGTGAGCATAGTTCTGGCTCCCTGGCCCATTCTTGGCATATTTGTAGGCGTTCTCGACCTTAAGAGCCAGCTCCTCATACTTCCACACCGGCTGACAGCGTGGGTTCCAGAGGTCGTACATCAAATCCAGCATCTTCTGGGGCGTCAGGCCACGCTCGTGGCCAAAGCAGGCCACCTCATACGTGTAAGTGTCGCCATTACTGCCTTCAATGGCGGCTGGAATGCGCTTCAGGTACTCGGTTACTTGAGCGACTACGTGGGCATCGTTGGAATACTCGTGCGCTTCCCGTGCCAGGGCATTCTGTGATTCCTCAACCGTGACGTAGGCTAGCCACTCTTGCGGCATCTGGACATTGTAATCGGGGGACATTGTGCCGTTAAGCACCGTATAGGGCAGGCTCTTTTCAATGTCAAAGTCGGTTCCTGGCCCAACCACATAGTCACCAGCGGTCAGGAATTCGATGTTGGGGAATAACTCATTCTTTTTTGCTATATTGATTGACGGCGGCACCCTGAAATAGTGGTGAAAGCCTCCAGTCATTGTCTGGACGGTGTACAGGTCATCCGGTAATGCCTTCTGCAGGTAGGCTTTGAGTTTTTCAAAGCTCTCAGCCCCTACCGCCTGTTTCCCGTTATAGCGCTTGGTGTCGACATCAACGACACACCAGCCTTCCGGGATGCGAGCGCCCCACTGGGGTGAATTGGTCGGCAATTCTGCAATTGGTTCCGTGTTCCAGCTTTTACGCAAAGGGATTTTACGCCCTTTTTCTTTGTCCAGCCTGACAGGGAACGTATGGAACCCGGCGGCGTGATGTAAAGCCGCTGGGGCATCAGCGTTCTGCACTATTACGGTTCCTTTCCAAAGTACCTGTTTTTATATTCTAACAACAGAAACCCGACATCGGAAAGCCGATATCGGGCGGAAAGGAAAAGTGAATAACTGATGGATTTTATACTATTACATTATACAAACAAAAAGCCCCGCACTGTACATCACGACAGTGCAGGGCAATAATCGAAGGTTCATAGTTGTGAGTATTACTTGCAATGTATCAAATGTTCATAGATTTTTAATCGGTCATATGATGCAAACATTCCCAGCGTTAGACTGAATACGTTAAAAAGCGCACCTATCATAAATAATAGACCCCCTTTCATAAAGCTAGCCGCTGGATACTCTTTATAGTCGCCGGTAAAGAACTTGGTACTGACTCTGAGTGAGACTATTGCACCTACAATGACAAGTAAACACCCTAGTGTTTTTAACCAAAATTCGCCTTGCTCTAATAATTCAATGCTCATTGAACACTCCCTTAATCTCACCCCTAAAGGATTTCATAAATATTTCGTGCATTATGTCCCCTATTTTGGGGAACGGAATACTCAGTAGCATTGCGGCTATGAATTTTAATTTCAACCCTAAAGGTTGCCGGAATATACTGACAAACAACTTGGAATTGGATTCAACTACGATTTCATATAACGCACGTTCAAATTCTAATCCATCTTCTATCATTAACCTGCAGCCTCACGTCGTTCCTCTTCACGCTCCAGGGGGTCAACGTATTGTTTTGCCCCTTTAGACCACCGAGCGCCAGCTACCACTTGTGCAGCAGATGGCCCTTTGTAGGATGCAAGTACTTTAACCTGATTTTCGTATTTGAAGGGGTAGAGAACGAATCGTTTGTCTTCTTTTTTCTGTTCCACATCCTTCGATTCCACAAACTCCCACCACTTACGAATCCAGGGGCCTTGCGTGCGACTGCGATTTTTAACATCCGGCATCACATCATTGAGTGTGAAGGGGATGAATTTTGAGATGCACAATTGAGTCGCAGCAACGGCTCTATGATATTTCTCTTCTGTCATTACCCAAACGCCAGAGTTGCTACGGGGTTTCTTCAACTGGTATGGCTTTCGGGGTTGACCATTCTTTTTAAGTGTTTTAGGCTTTGGTAGCTCTTTCTTTAGCGAACTGCTAATAGGCAGTTCGGGCGCTATGACAGGTTCCTCAGTACTAGGGGGTGTAACAGGCAGTGACACCCCTGGTTTTATCGGTTGCTGGCTGGGGAGGAGCACCGACAAATCAAACAAGTTAGCCAGACTTCGTAATTCAAAATCGGTACCTTCAAATTCGAAGTCAGAGATTTTTAATTTCATTTGCCCTCCCAGTTTTCTATTACAGCAAAATGCTGCCCGTGCTTAGCTTCCATAAAATCGACAACGCCACAAATAACTTGCGTTGTCAAAACAATCAATTCATCTTCTTTGCGTTTTACCGCTTGTGACAGGATAGACATACTGGTTAATAAGTCAGCTGCATTTTCTCCAGTCAACAACGAATTAAAATACTGTTTAGCTTTAGAATTAAAGCGGTCTTTTTGCTCTTTGTCCATGAAAACCCTTTCTATAGTGGAAAACCCCTTCAGTGACCTCTAGGAGGCTCGTGAAGGGGTTCTGTTTTCGTTGGTTAGTTCAGTGTACCGACGTGAACTTGAATGTCAGCCTCATCGGCTGGGCCGTACTCGTGGTCGCCTTCACGCTCTTTCCCGTTTTCATCCAGGTGGTGGTTTACTGGGTACATTGCAAGCAATTTATCGGCAACGGTTTTGAGTGCTGCGCCAAATTGTTCATCCTGCACTTCAGCTAGAATTAATTGACGCTTGCCTTCATCGTATTCATTCTCGGTGACAAACTTGCCAGAGTAGCGACGGTCACGAACCAGCTCTTCCAGCAGCAAATTAATGATGCTGCGCTGGGTGCGTTTATCGGTGAACGGTTTTTTCTTTTGGTCTGACATACGGCCTTGGGCCTTTTTGATTGCATTTGCGATAATCTCAGAAACATCTGGTTTAGCCATTGTATTGAGTCCTCAATTAATTGTTACCCTGGCTTTGGGAGTCGAACCCAGTATGCCACTGCCAGGAAAGAAAGTCCGCCCCTTCGTATTGAGGATTCCAGAGTGTGAGGGGTAATGGGGCGGTTTGAGTGAAAGAAAATCAATGCACTGAGTTTTGGGCTTTGAAGCGGTCTACAAGTTCATCTGGAAGAAAATCTTTATCAAACGCTTTCATCATCATTTCTTCCATCGACTGACAGAACACTCGGACATTGTGCTTGGCTGCTGTTGCGTCTTTGGCGTCATCATCAAGAATCAGTATCTCAGCCATTTTGCAGGTTGCAATCGTGCTAGCCACTTCCATAAAAACGATGATATCAGCTAGGGACATAGACCACAGACAGGCTGAGCCTTTGCCGGTATCTGTTCCTGGAATCTCTTCTGCAAAATAGGCTTTGAACCCTTCGCTTAGAAGCTCATACCAGTAGGGTGTGTGCTTCTTTCGTAATTCGTTCATTCTGTCGATTTCAGTATATGTACTAAACAAGTTTAAAGTACTCCATCGCTTCACTGACCTGTAAAATGGTTGAGGCTTTGCCAAAACCGAATTTCTTAGCCAAATCCAGGGCAGCCATAATGCCCATTTTGACAAACCATTCCTGTACTTCTGCATCAAAAGCGTTAGAGTCTGCTTCCTTCACTTCAAGCAAGGTATGCGATATAGCGCTCTGCACGCCCTCTAGCATATGCATCAGGTTATGGACAGTGACTCCAATCCCGTCAGGGTCTGAGGGATGAGGGTATGTGGCTTTTAATGCCTCATCCATAATCTCGTACCACAGCGTGCGAGCCACATCACGCTCGACTGAGACCTTTTCCTCTGTTAGCATTCCACAACTTCCGTCTTTGCACATTCGTGTGTCTCCCTTCTCAACCGTGCCATATCCG
>JACCDR012354019.1_pt1 | contig 12306 bp, 20 predicted proteins | sample 7446431 | NCBI WGS metagenome assembly JACCDR01 (sample SAMN15323443, study PRJNA562643) | freshwater metagenome | isolation source: river surface water | place: USA:Blue River Watershed | collected 2017-08-17
ATATTTTTATAACCAGGATAAGAAACTGGAATTGATGTAGATACTCCAGTACCAAGATATGAATTCATTAGTACTGAATTTTTCCCATAAGATTCAAAATTATCAAAATTAAATGCTACATCATATTCTGGTGCAATATTCCCGTACTCTAATAATCGTGGAAATGGTAACATATTATATTATCCTTATTATCTTTAAACTTTTCATATACCCGTTCCAGTACACAGGAGTTCCACCAGTATATGAACTCCCTATAGCAAAGTTCGTTCCTGCACCATATGCCCGAACCGGATGTGTCTGACGTAATCCATTCACTATCGTTTCTATCGCTGTACCAGTAACCTTAAAACTAACAGTATCCCATCCAGTATTCGGCACTGTACCAAAATATATAGTACTGTAAGAACTACCACTGTCCATAAACATCTGATACGATGTAGTACTTGGACTGTTAGCCATGTTCATCCCTGGAACTCGTAAACCATTATAATCACCAGTACAAAAGATTTCACCTACAGGTGCATTGTTATTGTTCAGTACTATCTGAATCTCATACGAAGTACCTGGTAAAGTTAACCACGGATTCATCGGAGCTATATAACGAGTATTGTTGAACTTCATCACATTAGAACCAATAACTGAATTATACTCAACAACACCAGCAGTTGTACCAGACGCTAATGAAAATACACTATTTCCAGTTCTGTCAATTATAGTTGTGTCACCAACGTTTTGTGTACTAAAATCTATATCTAATACTACTTCGGTTCCAACAGAACCATAACGTAGCAATCTTGCAAATGGTAACATCAAAAACCTCTCTTGTGTTATTAATATAAGGTATTTACCCCAATAAACGAAAAAAGCCCAACCTAAGTCGAGCTACTTTTCTTATGTGTATCTTACTCCCTTGTATGTAGTTTCATTTACACTAAACATATACAACGAAGAATTATAGTACACAAATGATGTATAATCACGCCTAGACGGATTAACCCCTGTACGTGGTATGATAACACCATAACCACTATTGTATGCATAGATACTGTTAGCACCATACATATACATAAAACCATCATCAGGATTATATACCAATGCACCAACCCTACCAACTTCTGTCGGTAAATTTAAATTCGTCCATACTCCAGTATTAATATTATATGAATACAAATAATTCACTGGCCTAGTCGTCGGATTTATTGTACCACATACATATAAAGTATCCACTGCATTCGATGTTATATAACTATAAGACGTATATGCACTAACCCCCGCTGAATTGAATGGACACGAAATAGATGTAGTACTTCCTAGTGTACTGTCATATATATCTACAAAATTCGGTCTAGCTGTGTATATTTTTGTACCTATAGTAGTTCCAGCAGTATATCCAATATTAATGGATGTACCAACTGCACTCCATGTATCAGTACTTATTACGTACTTATATACCGTAGTATTCAAGGTTCCTGTAGTCGCTGTTGTTATTCTCCCTGAACCTATGTATATATCTCCACCAAGTACTGATATGAATGGTAATGTTAAAACATCTGGAGGTGATGATAATGTACTAATTATTCCAGTTACCATGTTGTATGTGTAAAAACCACCTGCACTAGTATAACTCGAATTATTATATCCGGGTATGTAATACATCAGATCACCAATAATAACAGACCTCAAACCATATGTAAATGGAATAACACTAGTCTGTAAATCAGCAGTACCTAGTCCATTTAATATAGGTCTTAATGGTATGTTAGTGTTACTTATTATAGGAAATGGTAACATTAAAAACCTCTCTTGTGTTATTAATATAAGGTATTTACCCCAATAAACAAAAAATACTAAACCTAAATCTTACTAACCTAAAACATTCAATGACGGCAAAACAACTTCATCCCAGGCCTTAGCCGAAATAGAAGTATTACCACTCCATCCATAACCACCACCGTTAGTATATATCTTACCATTAGTAGTTTGTATATAAGTGTTAGAACTACTACCCCTGATGTTCTTTATAGTACCATAAGATATATACGATGGCTGTGTACCCCATGAAGTATATAACGAAGTAGCACCACCTGTACTACCAACCCAACTTTGATTACCATATTGTCTCATTTGAGTTGGACTAACAAATAACATGTATACCGGCGTCAAATAAGAACTTCCTAATAAAAATGTAGGTATCTCTGACCCTGGCAATAGAGAAGATGGTACTGATACAAATGTATAATTAGCTGCCCCTAAACCATTCGGTGAAGCCGTACCAGTTGAAAATCTCGCACCCGTATTCGTTATAACTAATGTAGAATTATATGAAGCTGCAAATTTAGCAACATTAGTGTATATCTGTGTCCATGTGTTAACTTGTGTACTATGACCTAACCCAAAACCAGCATTTTGATTCCATCCAGAACCATAAAGAATATTAGATGTACTAAGATAAAATGATTGATAGTTAGTACTGCTAACTTCTTTTACTCCAGTTGCAACCTGCGTTAATGTTGTTGCGTTAGATGTTGTCCCATTACCCATAACACCCCTAGAACCAACAGAAGTCGCCATGTATAAAACATTCGAAGTACTCAAGACATATAAAGTGAACAAATCAAATTGTATCTTTTTTATAGTACTGGAACTCAATGGATTCATCCACGTAGTGATATTAACAAACTCTGTACTAGCAAAAACTCTCCAGTTAGTTCTCCCTGAACTCCATATAGTACCATCTGTCTTAATTATAATACAACAATTATCCCCAGCAAAAACTTTATCAACATCAGTTTGTACTAATGCCCAATCCGTATTCGCAGTATTAGCTGGAGTACCATCACCACGTTCACCGTACTTATTAGCACCTCGGTAGTATAAATCTCCAGTATCGCTTAAAACAAAAATACCATCATTCGGTACTGCATAATCCTTTACTGTCACCTTAACAATGTTGTTAGCGAATGTATTCATTATAGAAAATGGTAACATATCTATTTTCCTTATATTCTTTTCAAGATATCATGTACCATATTTACCCTATACAGTACTTTAGAACCATATAGAAGTACTAAAACAATCACTCTATAATACCTTTTAAACGCTATAGGAAGCCCATAGAGAGGACTAAGTTTGATTCCTGTAGATACGCATTGCGATATCGAAAGGATTCAAACAGGCTTATATTGCGTTTATGAAGGGTAGTGGTATTATATACAGTACTGTAAAAATACACAATATGTATAAGTTATCAGTACTATAAAGAAAGAACAATAACAGTACTATACTATAGAAGTACTATCATAGTACAATTCAGTACTGGTAGACCCCTTCCGCTATATCCGTTCCTGAAGTCGAATGCAAATAGCACAAAAAGTACAGCAACCTTTTTTCAAAAATGGTAACATGAGGTTCAGGAAAATCTGGAGTGATGGTGAAATCAAAACTCGATCCTAGAAATTTTGGAGTACCTTCTAGACTTTTGCTGAGATCTCGAAAGTACACCAACGTAAAGACGGATCGTAGAAATTACGTTTGATACTATATTAGAAATTCATAGTACTGAAAATTTATACAGTACTGTACATATACACAGGTACACATGTACGATATAAATTTAAAAATTGGATAAGAAAGTACTTGACGAGTGATTAAGGTATTGGTACTATAGCTACAAGTTAAGGGGAAAGGTAACGGTAACGCCTCTCAGCCACGAAGCCTGGAACCTTAGCAGTACTGCAATGATGGTTGCCCCCTGATTTGCAGTCCTCCTTTACATAGGTGTTCTCTTCATTGCTTAGGAAAGATTTAGTACTGAGCGTGTTATAAGATTGAAGTACTTATAGTACTATGTAGTGTGTATTCTACTATGGTCAACATGCCAATCTCCTTTGAATATACAGTGCTAGTACTATACCTTTTTAAGTGAGATTGTTAGTACTGAAACAGTACTGATGAGTTAGCAGAGTATAGATACAATGAGGGTATATAGTGTCTGAATTTTGGGTGTACTATCCCTATCTGCTATCAATAGATGGATAGACTTCTGGCAGTGTAGATGGCTGGATGTTTAAACGTCTAGACTGCTATCCTTCTGGACGGCTAAAAGGCTAGATGGCTATCCGTATAGATGGATAGACGTTTAGACGGCTAAATGATTTTTTCTGTCAAAATTCCATTAGCTCCCCTTCCGCGACTGGATGGAACCAGGCAGAATCGAAAGTCGTCTTTTCGTGTTGACAGGGATATAATACCATACTGGAAAACAATTGCAAGGGATTTTTTGCAGAAAAATAAATTTGACAAGTGAGCCAGGATTATAGTACTATATAAGCAAGCCAGAGAAATGGCCTAGCCCACAGGGTGCGGAGATCTGCCTATTGCTTTTTACATGAATTTTGGACGCAATTCCGCACCCTGTGGGTCAAGGAGTTCCGCCTCCATGTAAAACATTATGCCAGTACTGCGATCATAATGCAAGGGATTTTTTCGATTTTCTTTAAAAAAGTTCCCCCTTCTATATACGTATAAAGGAAGCGTTTTGAGCGTGGCAGATCCTGGGGCTTATAGTTTTGTACTTTATACTTTATAAAGCCGTGTGAAGCGTCCTATGCGTTCCTTGTACTTGTATACGTATATAGAGACGGAAACGCCAGTACGAAAGATTTTTATAAAAACTTGTATAAAGTACTTGCAAAGGTTTTCCGGTGTGATAGTATTAACCACGTCGAACAGGACAACGCTCTTTAAAAACTTGCTGGTGATTACTTAAACATGCTTCCAGGCACTTTGAAAAAAGAATCTGAGAGAATGAAAAAAGTACTTGACGGCAAGGATGAATAGTGTAGAATGTTCAATATCGAAAGGCGGCAAGAGTCGCAAGACGAAAAAGATTCAGAAAGTTATCAAAAAGTACTTGACGGACTGAATCGCACCATGTAAGATGTTAAGTAAGCCGAGTGGCTAACCCAAAATTCAAAATTTAACTTTTAAGAAGGTATATATCATGACTACTGCTAACAACGCTAAAGCTACCAAAGTTACCCTGAACTCTATCGTTTTCGCTCCTGCTCCGGTACTGCGTGAACTGAAAGAAGGTGAGAACTACACCAAAACCGAACTGAAAGCCCACGAAAAAGAAATGGGCGAATACCTCCGCTCTACGTCTCACGATCTGGCGATGTACCTGGTAAACAAAACTGACAATATTGATACCATTGTCAAACTGTTTGCCGCCACTGCTGAAGCAATTCCGGCGGTGATGGATGAAGTAATCAAACAGCGTGAAGAAGAAGAACGTGCGAAAGAAGAAGCCCGTGAAAAAGCGGAAGAAGAAAAACGCAAACTCCAGGAACAAGCTGAAAAAGAACTGGAACAGAAAAAACAGGAAATGCTAGATACCCTTACCAAAACTATGGGGCTGGATCTGGCAGTAGCTCAGGCGATGGTTGCCACTGGTATCAAAAACCTGGCAACTGGTAATCAGGCTAAAAACTCTTATGAGCGTGTAACCTGCACCATTGAAGGCAATCAGTACGATGTTCCGGTTCGTGGTAATATGTCTCAGGCACTGAAAGACCTGGCCGCGAAATACGGTTTCGCTGATGACCGCGACGGATTCATCGAAAAATTCCGTGATGAACCTGCAACGGCAGACGCTGACGAAAACACCACCGAAGCGTAATCAAAAGTAATGCGGCGAAGGGGGCTAGAATGCCCCCTAAGCTTTTCTAACAGTACTGTAATACATTTCCTCAAAGTACTGTTAGAAACGCTTAGAAACAATCCTAGAGCGTTTTACGATGTATCTTTTTAAGTGAGAGTAAACGCTATGGAATTAAAACCACTTTCCGATCTACGTGATCACAAAACCCTTATTGCTCAGGTGATGTTACCGGGTAAAGTACTATCAGGGTATCTTGTTTTTGTTCTGAATGGTCAATTAGTACAACGTCGGATCTATGATATGGCGTATCGTGCTGAATTCATGAGTGCAATGTATATCACATACAAAGGCACCAACTACGCCGTAGACCTCGCCTGTCGTCCTATGAGCGGTTTAATCACTGCTGAACGTCTAACCAATTGGCACTAAATCAAAAGCCCTTAGAAACGTTTCTAGGGGCTTTATATTTGATTTTATAAAGTACAAAGAAAGTACTTGCAATAAACTTTCAAACGTGTAGAATACTCATTATTGAAACACGGAACGAGATTTAAGAAATGAAAAACAATCTTCATTGTGATTATGTGGAAAGTGTTACGTTACCAGTTAATCACGTTGCTGTACCAGTAAAACCGATTCAAGTAACTCTGAACGGTTTTACATTTGAAAAGAATGTTGATGGTACTGATAACATCCAGTCAGTACTTAAAAACAAAGATAATAAAGCTTTAGGCGGCATTGTCAAAGATGCTAAGAAAATGGCTAATATGAAACGCCTGAAAGCTTCCCCTGATGTTCTGGCTTTCCTGGCTAAAGTACAGGAAGATACTGAACTGGTTTACTTCGAGCAAAAGAAAGCTAAACCTTACAATAAGTACAAAAAGAAATTTAATCCTTGCATTCATTCTATAAACGTGTAGAATGTCTTATATCGAAACGCAACGGAGTAAACGAGATGGAAAGTAAAGCGAAGTTGGAACAATACAGATTAGTACTGAATGTACTGATTCAAATGAAAGATTGTATTGGTCGCGATGATACTTATACTACAGTACTGGATCGCCCGTTCAATCTTACTCGCTCACTGGGTATCTGCTGGCATGTATATGTTCACACTCCACCGAGTGAGATCTCAGGTATTGGACCGGATTATCTTTCATCGGCGTTTCTTGCTTTAAAGCTTGATCGTGAATATCCGGTAGAATTCCAGGTTGATACTCAATCCCCGCGAATCCTGCACTTTGCACAACGTAACCTGTACGATCCTGAAAACGAGTGCGGCAAGTTGCGGATCAAGCTAGTGGATGATTTAATCCAGTACTTTGAACAAAAGTTATCACAGTAAAAATCTTTACAAAAAAGGGGTTGACTTTGGTCGGCCTCTTATAGTACTATATTCATAAGCCAGCTCAAAGGCGTGACCCATAGGGTGCGGAGATCTATCTGGTGAAAAAGTAATGAATTTTAGATATAGCTCCGCACCCTGTGGGTTAAGGAATTTCGCTTCCATGAGTAATAATATACCACCGTTGGGAAGTACTGTCAAGCAAAAAAACAGGGGAACTTTCATGTTCCCCCTAAATGCGACAAAGGCATATATCTTGGTGCGACTGCTTCGTTGATCGCATAAGTACTATAACACAACGGCCAGGCAGATGCAACTATATGATCTGAGGTGAAATAAACTTTCAAACGTAAAAAGTACTTGCAAAGAATGATTAAAAGGGTATACTTAACTTATCGAAACGTCAATGAGGATTTAAGAAATGGGAACTCCAGCATGTATCGCAGTAATGAATGACCAGAAAGAAGTTACCTGGACTTATGTAAACTTTGACGGCTATTTAAACGGCGTAGGCAGAATGTTGAACGAGAATTACAATGATCGAAAATTGGCGGAAAAGTTAGTTTCGATGGGTGATATTTCAGTACTAAAAGAATCGATGGCTTGCCCCGTCGGTCACTCATTCAATACACCTGCCCCTGGCTGTACTGTATTCTATGATCGTGACCGTGGGGAAGATAATGTTAAATCACGTCACGGCGATTATACTTTATTCCTGCGTTGTAATAAGGATGTAATCCGTTATATGTTCACGGATGGACAATGGCACATAGTACGGGAAATAAGTAAACGCGGGGCAATTGTAGATCGTTATAAGTTGTTAGTACTTGATGAATTGTTATCCGGTTTATATGATTTTTCTAAGTAATTAAATTGTATATAGTACTTGCAAAATTCTGTGAGTACTATATAATTACTTATATCTTAAACGCGAGGGCAAAGAAATGAAAGCGAACGAATTCGAACAGAAAGTTAAAGAATCATTTTTGAAGTACTTCCCTAATGGTCATATCAGATTAAGCAAGCTGGCACTCGGCGGCGGCTTACATATTGCTTGTGGTCTTATCGCTAACGTTAAAGAGATCACCGCCGTCATTCGTCAAAATGATCCGTTGAACATTTCAATCTTTATTCATGATAACTATGTTTTCAATGATTCAGAAACGGATCTGGAAAACGTGGTACTTGAATTTGACAATTCGCATATATCAGTACTACCTGATAATCCGCACCTTTACAGCCAGTCTCACAAGATCCCTAGCCGTAAAATCAATGCTGCACCTGAGAAAGCACTGGTTAACCTGGACAAGTATTTTAAACGTGCTAAGGATGTTGTAAGCGAACAAGCGGCATTGAACCGGATTATAAAACAGGATTCAATCGATCCGAAATATCTTTAAAAAGTAAAAATAGTACTTGCAATAATCTGCGAGTACTATATAATTACTTATATCGAAACAACAACGGAGTACAGAAAGATGATTGAATTCACCAGAAAGATGGAAATGGAAATTACTATCACTGACCCACGTTATACCGAACAGGATATTGCGATTGGGTTATCATCCGGGCTTTTCCAGATGGGTGACACAGATCCTGATAGTGATGATCATGGTAAAATCTTTAATCAAGTATGGGATGAAATTGCAGTGATTAATGATTCCCATGTTGCCGATGTTGACGCACCGGATCAAAATTTTGAAGTGATTTAATTATCAAAAGTACTTGCAAGATGAATGCGAGTACTTTATAATTAACTTACTTTAAGCGAGAGGATTCACAAAATGGCTAACTGTACTATTTGCGGCAAAAAGATTGTGTTAGTACCTTCTGCCCAGGAACGTGCCAGAAAGTTTGGTGGCGAACCATCGGACTATGTTAAAATGTTTACTACTCACTCCGATTGTGCTGTGAAAAAGCGTTCACAGGAAAGTACTGATTTAATGCGTCGTATTGTTGCGGAGGGGAAGTAATGACAAAGTTAGAAGCATATAAAGCTGGATTGTACAAGTTTAAATGCCCGTCTGTTACTCCGCGTTTATGGACGGATCAGGATTGGATTAATTGGATTGATGCTTGTAATGGCTGGACAGTTGAAGTTGTTTAGTTTATGATTACTTTATTGTTAAGTGAGAGGATTTAAAAATGTTACATGTAAGAGGTTATGCGGAAGGTGGTTTTTGTTTCATGTGGAATGATAAAGCGGTATCAGTACATGAAGCATTATTAGCGAATGGCGGCAAGTTTCATAAGAGAACCATTAACGCTCTTAAACGTAAAAACCTGGCGAACGATCAAGATCTGGAAGCATTTGAAAAGCTGGCAAAGGTTTTGCATACTGGCTTAGATGCCTTTAATGCTCGTAAAGTACTGCGGGATCATTTCAATATTGACGTATTGAAATTAGAGAATTATTATATTCTGACAAGTTCAGAAGTATACGATCTCAAAAAAGTATATGAGATCTGTAAGTACAAAGTAAGTGTGAAAAATCCTGCACATTCTACAATGTACTACTTTTTCCAGTACTTGAACCGTACAAATGTTTCCCGCCTGGAAAGAAAATAATTCAAAAAAGGGGTTGACTTCGGTCTGCCCCTTCTGTATACTGTATTCATTGGCAGATAAAGCCGCAAGCCCACAGGGTGCAGAAGTGTAGCTATAATAATATAAAGTTTAATAAAGTACTTGCAATTCATTTTTAAAGGTGTATACTTATCTATATCGAAAACAAGCGAGGATTTAAAAATGGTAGATATGTTCTGGAGTAGTTCTTGTGGCAAAATCGAACTGGAGTTTAAAGATCCTGAGCAAGTATTCAATATGTCACACAGTGGCGATTGTGGCGATTCTATCAGAGCAGAATTGCCTTACTTCCTGGAGGCATTACAGAAGTATGAAATCGAATTGATCGCGGCAGTACTGGCTGAATGTTCTGGCGATTGGCATAAGGATGAATTACTAAAAGAATCCACTGAGGATCTTTATGTAAAACTCTTATGGATCGCGGCCTGGGATAAACACGATGAAATCAATATGGATGAATTGTGTGAATGGCAAAATAACTTTTTAGCCGAAAAACGCCGCGAACAATCTGATAATTAATTTATATAAGTACTTGCAAGTTATTTGTGAGTACTATATAATGAATGTACTTTAAGTGAGAGAGGAAAGAAAAATGAATCCAGTATATTCTATCCAGGAAGATATTGTAAAAGCAATTGAACATTGCATCGACAGATCTAAAACCTTTCCAGAAGTAAAGGTAGAACTTGAACGTTTGCAAACCCGTATTAAAGCGTTGAAACTGGTACGTGATCGTTATGCCTGTAGTACTTTAATCCATACAATGTACTGCAATATTTTAATGCGTAAATTGTGCCTGGCGTATGAGTATGAAGGAAAACTTTATACTACTGCTAACGAGGTGCCAGGGCATCAAAATACGTATTACTTACATAGTTTAAAACTGAATTCTAGCCAGTGGGATAAACTTCCCCAGCATCACGTATGGATTCATTCTGGAAAGGTATTTGACGGCGTACCAGTACTTAAAAAATAAACCATACAGGGGAACCATGTTCCCCTTTTTAAGTGAGATCCGCCCATGAATCTTTTTTATCAAACTAACAGGTTATTTGTTGCATTTGATTTTGATTCTGATAAAATACAATGCGTAATATACAGGAAAGGAACCGATGTATATGATAACTGGAAAGTACTACAATCATATACAATGCGGCGTAAAGGTTTTAAACGCCTGGATAAACGGACACAAAAAACAGCGTTGCGACAAATGATCAAAGCAATGCGGAACCGTCAAACAATGGCGTTGAATGTAGTACTTAATAGTAAGGAATAAGATATGACTCCAGAATTCAAGCCACAAGATAAGGTAATCTTTCGCAGTACTGACAGTGGGCCAGAGTATCAAAAGCCATATGACGCGGTAGTTAATCGCTTACTTACAAGTGATGAATGCGACATACAGGACGTTGGATTTATGTATGAGATCCAATTCTCTGATGGTACTACAAAACATGCTTTTGAAGATGAATTGTCAGTACAACAATAATCAAAAAAGGGGTTGACAGATGTTAGCCCCTTCTGTATACTGTATTCATTGAAACAAATTAGCCCACAGGGTGCGGAGAAGTATCTAAAATAAAAGTACTGGATAAGTGTACAGTACTATCAAATATAAATTCAAACGAAAAAAGTACTTGCAATGGATGATGAAAGGAGTATAATTACTTATATAGAACGGAGGGGAAGATATGTTTATCCAACGTAGACGTGAAAATAACAGTACTGGTTCAAATCGTTATTATCAAGTACTGAAAGATAACAAGATGAAACGTGTATCTTCTGAATTGTATTACCAGGAACAGAACAAAAGAGCTATTGCTGGTGTTGCAATTAAGCGTACAGAAGTATATACTGAGTATACTGTAGTATTGTCGGATAAGGAAAAAGCATGAGTAGAAGAAAAGAGTTCGCATTATTTTTCTTTATCCTTTTAGTACTGATGATTCAATTTTAATTGAGAGGTTCAAAATGTCTTTATATGATGTAACTGTTAATAGTATTGGTATTGGTCGTGCGGGTACTACTAAAATGCTGGTGGTCGGGTTCTTTCCTCATATGAATGAAGCAAGACATGAGATCCAACAATGGGTAAATGAAAACTTTGTTGGCCCGTTAAGTGTTACTATTGATTTTGTTTCTCATAGTAATACGATCTATCCTGCTGATGTATTACAGTACGAACGAATTGTAATTATTGAATAATTCATTAAAAGTACTTTGACAAATAAGTTAGAGTACTTTATAATGTAGTTATATTAAGCGAGAGGATAAAGAAATGAAACCATTCCCTAATAAGTCAATGACCGTTGGTGATATTATCAAACAATTGCAGAAATTAGATCCTAATGATTTAATGATTGCGGATCAATGGATGGTTGAAGATATTAAAAACGTATCAGAGGAATTAGCCAATCTCACTGATGAACAATGTCGAATTGTAATGGCTTACATGTACGAATATTATAGTACAGAGAAAGGCATTAATAACGAAGTTATTTTGTCTGCGGTCGATGAATGTATCGAACAAAAATTGATCGACTTCTGTTACTAAATTATCAAAAGTACTTTGACAAAATGGTTAGAGTACTTTATCATGTAGTTATTGAGTCAGGAGGAAACAAAATGCAATTTGTTTTCGGTGCAGTTGCTGGAGTATTGATTTATTTGAATTGGGCTGTTATCAGTCCCTGGATTGAATCAGTACTGAAAT
>JACCDR012375087.1_pt1 | contig 12305 bp, 8 predicted proteins | sample 7446431 | NCBI WGS metagenome assembly JACCDR01 (sample SAMN15323443, study PRJNA562643) | freshwater metagenome | isolation source: river surface water | place: USA:Blue River Watershed | collected 2017-08-17
GAGAGAGAGAGAGAGAGAGAGAGAGAGAGAGAGAGAGAGATTCATTAGTCTCGCATGTGTTCATTGCGGAAACTTGCGTCGCGATTTAAGCATGGTTCGACGCGGATGGCGTTCCACTCAGCATCGGATTCGATCATCGGGTACCAATAGGCGATGCGCGCAACCAGTTCCTTGTAGTACTGTGAGTCCTTGGCGGACTCCGTGTCGAATGTTAGCTCAGACGGAGGCAAATGGCAATCGACCTCAAGATGAAACATGAGTTTCAGCAAGTTTGCGCACACTCGGTATCCACAACTCCATCCATCCAGTTGGTACTGTACTTTGTGCTTGCTGGCCGAGTGTACGACGACGCGAATCTTCTCCCCGGTCTTCCTAGACCTTCTATTGACGAGCTGTACACACCTGTTGAGCAGGGTGCCGCGTTTTTCAATCGACGCCTGGATTGAGTTCTCCATGCCATGAAAATGAAGATCGTCCCACATGGTAACCCGTACCTCCCCCTGATACTTCCGGATGTGGATCAGGACAAAATGGCTTCCGCTGTGATGGGCCAGCGCGATGCTCTTGGCGTCTCCATAGTCGTCACCGATATCCACGCCCATGTCCGTGCACGTCCACTTTGTCGGTACAAACAGCTGCTGTTTCTTGGCTCGTTTGCGAACATGGGCTGCGAACAGTCCAAGGATGTCTTGGTTGCACCACGGCTCGGGTTGGTTGAAAATGACATTGTGTGCAGTGATGAATGTGTGCGTTGTATCCGGGAACACGATGTGGTTCAACCGCGTGTCGTCGCTGGTGGCTGACTCACCGAACAGTTCGTTGATCAGCGCGTTTCCCTTCTTCATCCTCTCTAGCATGGCTCTGTTTGCTCTGGCGAGTGTATGCGCAGAGACAAGGTTGCCAACGCTTGCCACGTTCTTGCACTCCTTCTCAAAAACTTTCGACCAGCTAACTCGTATTCTTCGCTCCGATGGCCTCCCTATCGGAGCGGTGGCCGGTATGGCGGCCCCTTCTTCGTCGCTTGAGAGTTCCACTGCATGGTCTCTGCTGCTTCCAGCCAATCCGTTGGATCCGATTTGTTTTGTCACCCCCCCACGAACCGATGGGTCCTCTTCGCGGTCTGAGGCATCGATCACTCCCCCACGAACCGGCGTGTCCTCTTCGGGGTCTGATTCCCCAAGGGCTCGTGCAAACGCGTCCATCTCCGCACCCGTAATTGGTCCGCGCGATGCGGTGGGTACACGGTCATTCATGTCCGCATGGGACTGGTCATCGTCGTTGCCTGTGCCATGTCGGTTTCTTCGTTGCATCTCTGTGGCTATGCTGGTAGCAGTCGCCATTATGTCTCGAAGCTTCCTCTCTGCATCCGATTCTTCCAGGGAGGCGGTTGCACCGACTCCGACATCGACCGTGGTTCCCGCCGAACCCGTTGCAATCCAGCTGGTCGTCTGCCCCATGGACCCGATCAAGTACACGACCCGCTGTGCCGATATACCATGTGGACGGATACTTCATGGTGTGCGTGGTCTGCCAGGAAAGAAACCAGAAAACTCAATGTGCATCCCACGGAGGTAACTACGTAAGCAACACGTGCGTGTATACATCTGTCCTTCGCGGTTGCCACCGGTGTGACGCGGTTGCACTTTGTCTCCGGACGAACATGGCTGCGCCAACCAGCTGCTTGATTGCATCCCTGTTCCTTGCTGTTCTGTGTACGCAGCCCCTGGCCAGCCACGCGCTTCTGAGGTATGACATCGTGCTTGGCATCGGGGCCGACAACGCCGTGGGAATCAACACGGCCTCCTCGTTCACCACGAGCGATGCCGACATTCTCATGAGCAACGGGACGGCCCTGGCCACTGCGACCGAGCCGGGCAGTACGCCTCTGAGCAGCCACAGTGGCAAGGGCCGCGCCTCGTTGCACGCATTTGCCGTGAGGTACAAACAGTTGGGGTTTCTCGCGGCAGAGCGCGCCGTGCTATTAATCAATTGCGGCCGCGAGGACACGCGTGTGCACGTGGAATGGAACGCAAGTGGCGCAGCGTACGCGGACTGTGCATCGCTCTACGTTGATACACTGGGTTTGTTGCAAGGTGTGAACCACAGCCTTGTGGCCATTGTGGTGCAACTGGGTGAGCACGAAGCGAATCGCACCGGGGTGCGAGACATCGCGGTTGCACTGCAGTCGTTGGTGGCGCGCGTGCGCACATGGTCTGGCGCCGGGTTGGACACGCCCGTGGTGGCATCCGCGCTTCCATTCAACTTCAGCGGTCGCGATGCCTACTGGTTGGCAACCAGTCGGGTCTACGAGAACGCAGGTTATCTGTTCCCCTATGCGGCCAGCGTGCCTCCTCAACCCACGCACGGCGTAAGCGGATCCAGCCGTCTGGATGACACCGCTCAGCAGGCCATGGGGTCTCTTCTGGCCGAAGCATGGACGGTGGCGCGCAATCACACCCAGACACTCCGCATCGCAACGCACATTTCTGGATGGGCCAACCACTGGACCTTCGATGACACATTCAACGACACGGTGGGTGGAGTGGTCGCCGTGGCCGCGGATGCATCGGACTTCTCAGCGCGCCTGGAGACGAATTCCGGACGCAGTCGGTTTGGCAAAGTCTATCGCCAAGACCCCAACTCCTGCGTGGGGTTGCTTCTGTCGAGTGCCCCCGAGAACGCGACCGTGGGGTTTTGGCATGTTACTGCTACCCATGCGACCACCAACTTCGTTTTGATGCGGGCCCCTTCGGCGGGAGGAGCGGTATTCTCGTTCGTGTCCGGGTACGCCAACTACCCCACCTTTTTTGCACCGAACTACGGTGCGGGCGGCAGCTCGTTTCTCCCGCTGGGTGAATATGCATTGGGGGAGTGGTACTTCATCATTGGCACCGTGTTTCGATCGGGGTCGTCGTCTTTGTTTCGTGCTTACACGAACGGCATCGGTGGGAACCTGTTGGACGACTACGCTGACGTGTACAAGGAAGACACCAATTGGCAGTACGAAGGGACGCTCCAAATCATGCTTGGTGCGAGCGGATCTCACCCGGGACAGTATTGTGACAACGACGGTCTCACCGACAATCTGATGGTGTTCAACCGTGTACTGGAACCCGCAGAGATGACGGCATTGTACCTCCAGACGCACGAAGGCATTGAAATCACAACGGTTCCCACGCCGGCGCCCACCGTAACTCCCACACAAATACCCACTCCGTCGCCGACCCGCGCCCCAACTGCGCAACCAACAGCTCGCCCTACACGACCGCCCACGTCGTCGCCTACCAGAAACCCCACCGCGGGGCCGACAGTTACGCCAGGAGAACCGACGCCCGATCCCACTGGCACACCGACGGCGATGCCCACTGTTGAACCGTCTCCGCTCCCGAGTAGAGACCCCACCGCACAACCGTCCCCTGTCCCAACTCACGCCCCGACACCGTTCCCCACGGCGGAGCCCACTCAACGCCCTACGGCCGTTCCCACGACAGAACCAAGCGCAAGACCCAGTGCACACCCAAGTGTACATCCAAGTCCGTCTCCCACTGAGCAACCAAGCAGTGCACCGAGTGTCCAGCCGAGTGAGCAGCCCACTGCCGAGCCCACGTTATTTCCGAGTGCAACGCCGACGTTGTCCCCCACGGCAGCTCCGACTCGCGTCACATGTTCTAACGGACAAGGCCCAGTCAATGACACTGCATGCGAAAGCTGTTTGGCCGGGAAATATTCAGCCGAGGCCACGAATTACACGTGCATCGATTGCCCCGCGGGGCGATTCGTGGGAGTCACGGGGGGCGCCTTGTGTTTTCTGTGTATCAAGTTCCGCTACCAATCTGCAGATGGACAGACCTCTTGCCTAGATTGCGACCCCGGATGGTATGCACCCCAGTTAGGCTCGACAGCCTGTTTTCCATGCAACCCCGGGTTTTTCACCATCGGATCCGCAAGCCAGTCGCCGTATGAATTCTCGTGTCAGGGTTGTGAGGCGGGTTCGTTCTCTGGAGGAGGGGCATCCCAATGCACACCGTGCGCCAACGGAACGTACGCACCACACGGAAACAGTTCGTCCTGCATGACATGCAACGGCGATGCAACGGCAACCAGCTGTACCCCAACCCCCGCGCCGACCTCTTCGCCAACCCCCGTTCCCAGCGTGGCGCCCAGTGCAGTGCCCAGCGCGATGCCCAGCGCCAACCCGTCGTCTCATCCCAGTCCGTCACCCACGCAACTCCCCAGTGTGGCGCCTACCGCGACCCCCTCTGCTCCTCCGTCGGTTGCGCCCACTGCGGTGCCAACCACTGCCACGCCCACCGTTTCTCCAAGCCCGCTCCCGTCCGCTGTGCCGAGCACAAACCCAACCGCGAGTCCAAGCGTCCGCCCCAGTGTATCCCCGACGGCCACTCCTACCACGGCATCTCCGACTGCAGCGCCCACGGCCGCCCCGACGCGCGTGTCTGATGTCATTGAACTGCCGATGGCCGAACTCCCGTCGAGTCGCCCGGTTGCAATCCTGCCGTGGTCGCTGTACGTCCGTGGATGGAGAGTCAACGTCACCCCGTCCACTGTGTCGCCGTGTGTGGATCCCGCGGGGTGGTGGACGCGCGAACGATTCGAATTGCACATTCACACGGGACTCGAACTCCCAGAAGGTGCATCCAAATCAATACGCGTGCGGATGCAACGGCCCGGGCCAGCGCCAGATGACGTATGGTTCCGCCGTGGGGTGGGTCTATTTGTATGCGACGAGGCGTCGGGTGGGTGGGTGCGATCGGACGTGTACAACTGTTCAGAAACGGATGACGTGGACGCCCCTCTGTTCCGACGGGATTGGTTCATCGAGAGCACGGTGTGTCACAATTCACATTACGTCCTGCGCGAGCCGCTTCCGTCGGACGCGGCTCGTAGGTTTGCGCGCCTGAGCGCCGATTGTGTTCCGGGACAGTACGGTTGCAATTGCGAGTACACCTCCGGATCCGCATTCACCAGCAGCTCACTCACCGTTTTCGTCACACTGGCCGCGGTGGTGTGCTGGGTCGCATCCGACATCACACAAACAGACGCGGAGGGATATCCACTGCGTGGGGACGTTCCGCGACCGTTGAAACATCGACGATCGTCCGTCCCGAACACTGTGCAGGAACAAATGGCGAAGGCCGCCAGCAACGCAACCCCACTTGCATCGTTTTCCCCGGAACCGAGAGTTTTTCTATGGTCGCAATATGCATCGTGCGCGCTGTTTCGCATCGCGTCCACGACGGCATTGTACATGCGCGTGTATGGCATCGGGGAGAACGACTGGATCACTCGCGCACAAGGCCCTGCCATGGTTCGACTTGCCATGGCCATTTTCATCGGGGTGGAAGCAGCCCTCGCCGTCGTGCGTCTGATCACACTGGACGTCCAGCGAAAGGGATCACCCGTCGCGCAACGCATGACCTGGTTCCTGTTCTTTTCTATGGGCACATTCGTACATCGACTTCTGGTTCTGTTCCCGTTTCTCTCTGTATCCGAGCGCATGACAGCCGACGAATCGTACAGCGCACATTGGTTGGCGGGCGTCTGTTTCATAGGCGCCACGGGGCTACTGCGCGCGGCGCTCTCTATGTGGATGGCATCCTCCGATCCCAAATCACTGTACATGCAATTGTATTGTTGCACGCGCCTGTTGCAAGTGGAGGGGGCCGCGGTGGGGTTGGTCTGGTTTCTACTGTGGCTGCTATTGCCGTGTGAGTGAAACAAACTCTCTCTCTCTCTCTCTCTCTCTCTGTCTCTCTCTTTCTTTCTTACACGTACTCGATTGCACACACACGGATCAAGGCGTTTCATTGCCTCGAACCTATCGAGCGGAAGAACGGTGTCATCGAGAAATCTCCGCAACGCAGTGATGCGTCTCCTCGCACGCACAGAATTCACGCGCCCGTTGTCATCGAACGGTTCGTGATCGGTTGCCCACGCCCGCACGCAATCCCCGACTCGCTTTGTGTCGAGCATTGACATGGTCGTTTCCAACTCGCACGCGTCCTCCTTCGCCAATCCGTATATGCAACCATCGATCAGATGGGAATACGACGCCACCGTGGTTGCGAATGCGTTGAAATTGGCACGGCCGTTCATGCGGCACGCCAGATCCGCGATTTCCTTGTCAGTGAGGGTGCTCCATGATCGATTTGCCATGGTTGGTTGTCACGGCCACGCAACGCACGCTAGTTTACGTGCGAGGCTGTCTATGGCACGGGAGTGTACACTTCACGCACGCGTCGAGAATGTACAGCATATACAAACGTAGTCCGTGGCGTTCCAGTAAGAGGCTGAGCACTCAAATGGCCACAGGAACGTCCGGTGCATCGAGCATCGCGCGAGCCGCCCCGCTCCAAGCACTCGAAACACGCGCCGCGGGTGCAAAGGATGAGCCCCTGCCCACAGACACGGACGATGTGTATGCCCGGTTGGATATCGCAACATGGGGGAGCATTGCCACCTCCGCGCGTGCGGCTATGGTGCCCAACGTGCGGATGCTAGCAGGTCACCGGAGCAGTGTTCTCGCGGAGAAAAAGCACGTACTCGCGGACGAAAAATGGAAACGACTTCACTGTGTGGCCTTTCCGCTTGCAAACAACACACCGCAAAACATGCGTCCGTTTGCATTGGACATTTCGTGCGAGAACGAGCAAGCCATTGCACAGATCACGAAGCAGCTGCTGGTCATGGCAAGGAGCAACCGTTTGGACGTGGTGGCAGCGGTGCGCATGTCCGGCGTTGCGTCGACCGCAATCATCAACGCGTTGGTAGAACACTGCGGTCGCACGCTGCGGATGGTCGATCTATCCGCGGTGACGCACATGAACCAAGTGGCCATGCTGATGGTTCTGAATCTGCCCCAGATTCACGATCTGAGCGTCTGCGTGGGGTCTCTCAGCGGCGTCGTGGCCAAGGAACTTCCCTCGCCCGATGCCTTTGTGAGGATGATCTCCGCGGTTCCACAGAGCACGTTGATTCACTTGTCCATATACGGCAATGTTTCGCCTGACGTGGCATGGGATCCGGCACGCTTCCTGCCCCACCTGCGAACCTACGCACTGTACTGCACATCTGCATTGCCCACAACCATTCCTATGCAGTGGAGTGTGCAACGCGAAATCCGTTTCACTTCCGCGAGAACCCCTCCGTGGCCAATGGGCTATGGAATGGAAGCGGAGAACAACATGCGACCTGATCTGGGACAGGTCCACCCGGGCAGTCAATACGAGACAACCGTCCCCGTCTGATCCACGTGCGCCAGACTGGCGCAGTACACACGCGTCTCGAGCCATCCGTACAATGCCGCCGCTTTCATTACGACACGGGCTACGAACGACACGTCCATCTGCACACGGCGACGTTCCCCTCGCTCCAGCCGTCGTTCTATGTAATACAAAATGCGTCTGTCGTGCGCGGGAATGGGTCCAATTGAGAAGTCTGGCTGAGAGCACCCACACGCACAGGTCCATCGAATGCCAGTTGCTCCCAACGGCCACGTTCGATGGCGTGACATGTACACGTGCACATGGCGCTCCACGGTGTTGCAAATCACACACACGAACTTAGGTGGCTTCGCGCGCCCCGAGGGTGTCAAACTGCCGAACAAACGCCTCGACGTGTTCCTTTGTGACGAGCTGGAGAAGGAACTGAACGGTCTTTTCGCCGTTTGTGTGGTGCCGGACATTGAAGCGGTCGTTTCGCTGCACGAAATCGGTCCCGAGTTCGGGCTCGCGGTGAACCAACCGAACCGCGTGTCCGTGCAACGATAGTTCCCATCCAGTCTGGGCGCAATACACGTACCACACGGTCAGATTGTGCAGGTTCAACGAGCCTCGTCGTTCGGTGCGCGCGTGGGACGGAATTCCGTTGCGCAGTAGCCTCCACAGCCGCTCCAGTCCATCGACCATCCGCATGTACAATGCGTGCGGTCGGTTGGGAATCACCAACCCGAGGGTGCGCATGAACGTCCTTTGCCTGGTCTTGCATCCAATGGCCGCGTTCTGTGCGCTGGGGTGCTGCGACACACGGCTCTTGCGCCGGGTTTTTCGTTTTGTTCGATGCGGGGCCCAGCCCCTGGGATCGTCTTGTTCTTTGGATGAATCAACGTGGTCCTTTCCGGTGTCTTCCCGTGACGAGATTACACCCCCGCTCGGGTTTGCGTCTTGGCGGTCGGTGGAACTGCCCATGTCCCGTTCGCCGAGGTGCGCAACGCCGCCGTCGTCGTCGAACCAAACGGCTCTGTCCGCGGAGTCGCGATCCGTGTCGACTCCTCCTTCGTCCTCTGCGTCCATAGGAACGTCAGCGGATGGATGCTGCTGGTCATCGTGTGGGTGAGCTCCGAACGTGCGTCGGTGGAAGTCAGTGGGGATGACCGCGCACGTGAGCATGCATATGTTGTGGATGGACGTGGGGTTGTCGATGTGCACATCACGGAGAAACGAACACATGGACGATCCACACATATGCAGATTTCCGGATTGTTGGCACACGTACACGTCCGTGACGTGGCGCGGCAGAACCACGTTGGCAGTCAGTGACAGCATGACACACGTGCCTGGTGTGCATGTGTGTGGACGACGTTGTACGCGCCCATGCAGCGCACGCAAATGGCGCAACTGCGGATGCGCAGCAAGCTGTTCCAGACACCGCTGGTATAGCTCCACGAATCGGGATGCCGCTCGTTGCAACATGTGCACAGGCCACAAAAAAAAAACGCACACGTACGGACACGAGTACATTGCATCCACACGCAACGCTGGTCCGCGTGCACGGGCACACTAAGAACTGTGCAAGCCCAAGGAAATGTGATCGACTCGCAACGGACCCAAGCGCTGCTGACGATGCACAATGGTGCGCAGTACGTCCATCAATCGGTACCGTTCCAGCGGGGTCATGCGGCGAACGAGCTGAACGGTGAGAGCAGATACCGAAACCAGGCAACCCCGAACGGACACCCAATCCACGCAGACGGGGTCAGACAGCAGCTGTCGCGCACGTAGGTGTGCATCGCGCTCGGTAGGCGAGTAACCCGACGGTCTTCGCGGAGGGGCCAACCGTCCAAGCGAATGATCGACCAGCGCATCGCGCAGTGCACCCAGCCTGCGTTTCACACACACACACCGAACGCACGCCGAACACAAGTGCCGCTCCAACACGCGAACGGCGCGGACGCTCGTGTCGATGCGACACATCCACGCCACGCGGTGACGGGTCGCCAGCGACGAGCATCGTTCAACCACAAGTCCAACAGAAGCGGCCATTCGACGCAGAAGGGTGTCGAGGTCACTGGACCGTGCCCCCGTGTAATTGGAAAGGTCGTGTTCCACGGATGTGAGGCACACCACTTCCTCACCAGAGACGGACACGTCCGATACGATGCGACAGCACATCCACACCCCGTGGAGTCCTTCCCGGATGCTTGCTGGATTTGCATGAACGATGGCGGCTCCCACGGCGTCGAGCACTGCGGTCTGCCATGCATCGCGCAAGATATAACGCTCGAGTCGGTGAGGGTGCGTTCGCACGCGTTGGACGAGCCATAACGTAAAGAACAGTCTTCGGATGTGAACCGCGTTCGTCTCCATTTCCTGTCCTAGGGTGTGGACCGGTGGAGCAGTTGTGACTGTGACGCAATGCACTGTCCCAGCGCATGTGGCTGGATTTGCATGTGATCAACTTCGAGTTATACAAGAAGTCGATTCGATCACAGACCGGGTGGATACGGGCACACAAGGCAACCGCTTGCTGCCTCGCGTGCCATTGATCCATATGAGTCGCGCCGTGAAAGACGAAGAGATCGAGGAGGGATGGAAGCTGTTCGGAATGGGGCGGTCAACACACAGCACTCCAAAACACACGTCGCGCGGGGAGAAAGAGAGCAACGAGTGGGTCGAAGCGCGACCGTTCGGCGATTCCGATGACGAGTCCGAACACGTTCGAGATGCAAAGCGCAATCGCCCACTGGATGCCATCATGGAGCACATGCGTCTGGCGGATGGACACGTGGCACTGACGGACGAACTGGACCTGTCAAGCCATGCCGTTTCGTTGCTTCGCGTCCGACGCATGCAACGCGACATTGCAGCCCTTCGCAAAGAGATTGCAGAAGTTGAGTGTGCTCTCTGTCACGCAGCGTCCATGCGCGTGACGCGCGAAGGAACGCGTGTGTGCGAACGATGTGGGTTCGCACGGTCGGACGTGCTCTCCGACGAAATGGGGCCTCACTACGAGCATCCGGACGCGCGCCATTCGCATCCCCTGGCGGGAGACGATGTCACTCGAACGTTCGTGGACAGCGCCCCATGCACTGACATCGACGGCGCCCCGCGGGCGAGAGGACGTCGCATCGATTCCGTTTACGCGCGCTTATCGATCGACATGGACGTTCGTTCCCAGCGCCTTGCAGACGTGAACGATTACATCCGCGCGTTGCAACCGGAAATGGAGTCCATTGCCGGATACACGCGTGCGCCGCCAGTCACTCCGTCGTCTACGGGGCGGCCGTGTGTACCCAGACAAAGTGCCCAGCGCCATTCTGCGTCGCGGCGGGCGAGTGCTTTGCAGCTGCTCCACGAAATGCATCGCGTACAAAAGGTCGATCCTGGGGATCTTCCCGTGCACACCGGACGGGTCCCCCTATCGAAGCGGAAGCGATCCCTGTTGAGCAACGCCCCTTGTTTTTCGCGCACATCCGAGCACGGCATGGCATTGCTGGGGCGCATCGCATCCCATCACCCAGACTCATTCCGGTTGGCGGTGTTGGCCGCGTTCGGGGACGTGATGGATGCATACCGCCATCTGGGACGCATCGTTCGTTACAACTTGCTGCTGCCGTTGATCGCGCTGTGGCAAGGTGCACTGGTGAGTGGATACTTGGTCGAGGGCGTGGAGTCCTTTCTGCGCCGATGGACGCCCGCCATGACAGAGGGTGTCGGTGGCAGATCAACCCGTGACCGCGACACTCTGAACGCCAGAGAGGTCTTGCGTCGGGCCAGGAAACGGTTCTGGGCCAGGCGCATGGAGTTTATGGCGATTCTCGAACGGCCCAATTCACGTCATCCCACTGGGCGCTGGGCCGTTCAGTGGACCCATTCTCCGTTCGATTGGATCCGCGCACGGGCGCTGTGGATCCTGCGCACGTCGCTCGAAGCATCCGCCTATGAGTACGCTCTCACCAGCGGACACGCGCAGTTGTTACGCGACTACACACCCGCACTGAGCAATGCGGTTCGCCAGGCGGTTCAGTACATGGAGCAACACGCGTCTGAGTTTACGGAACGGCGTACGCGCGATGTTCGGTTGAGTTCTACCGGGCTGGCGCGCGCTCGCGAGAGCGGGGGATCCGTTGGGCGCATCGCCAATGCACTGACGGAACGCGCGCATCTAGAGATGCTGCGTGGGGTGCAAGACACGCGATTCGAGCGCGCTTTGTCTCTGGCATGCCCGGATCTGCAGCGCATGGAATGTCAAGAGTCACTTGCGGCTGCCGTTGTGTTGGACGTCATGGACCGCATCAACTTGCACGTGCCCTCACTGGATCCACGTCTTGTCGACGCACTGCGTCGTCACTACCGTCGACGCGCGTCCATCCACGGCACAGAGGACACGCCATCGTCACTGGCCACCCGCTTCGGCGTCCCGGTCATGACCCTCCGGCGCGCTGCACTCACAGTGTCTTTGTGCGAGGCCGCGCGCAGCAACGACACGTACCGCAACCGAACCCGAAACTACGAGAATGTCTAAATCAATTAAAGACACGCATTCGTGGATGTGCTTAGGGTTGTTTATGTTTGTTATTCCTCCTCGAATTCTATGTACCCGACCGAGACGCGTGTTCTGCGTCTATGTCAAGCAATGCGCTGACGGCGGTGCCTTCCTTCGTACACCTATAGACTTGCGCCTTCCCGTTGCCATCCACATCATACCCAATGCGGAGCAGGGGGCGCGCGCTTCCATACACAAACTTTTCCTTGCAAGGATCGAGTGGCGAGGGCTCCATGACATTTCTGTCGACAGGTTCAAGCTTCATCGGAGATTCCAGGGTGAGAGATCGTTGTGTGCACAGTGCCGCGCACCATGCCACTGCGAACATCTAGGACACAAGATGACGTGCGTCCTTGAACTCACAGCTGGTGTTCCATCTACAGTCACGATAGAGAGAGAGAGAGAGAGAGGGAGAGAGAGAGAGAGAGAGAGAGAGAGAGAGAGAGAGAGAGAGAGAGAGAGAGAAACGCGCGCGTGAGGAGGTCCGCGCGCGCATGCGCGCGCGAGGCGCGCCCCGCCCCCTC
>JACCDR010167383.1_pt1 | contig 12303 bp, 27 predicted proteins | sample 7446431 | NCBI WGS metagenome assembly JACCDR01 (sample SAMN15323443, study PRJNA562643) | freshwater metagenome | isolation source: river surface water | place: USA:Blue River Watershed | collected 2017-08-17
AGCGTTGTGCCAAAGGTTTGCGCCACTCCCCGCAGCGTGCAGCACTTCGTGGAGCGTCTTGCCTTTGGGTTCGTATCCAGAAGCCACGGGTGCCCCCGATCTGTCCCGGACGATCCACGCCCACTGCGCTCCAGGGTGGTCGCGCTCGAACGCGATTTGATAGTCCCCACTGTCTCCATGGAACATGCCGTAGAACACGTTCTCCCGCTGTTCGTGGATTCGCACGTCCCTAAAAGAGGCACAACAAGACGCGGATGGACAATCCCCACACGCCTCCAGTTGGTTTTCGGTTTCCGGCTTCGGATCATTCTCGGGATTGCTCATCGGTTTTAGTGGTTAGGGGTGGGGATGCCATCGCTTTTGCGTTCTGCTCAAGATCACCGCGGTTTCGTCCCGTAGTCACAAACTCGTGATGGCGTTTCGCCTGGTCGATCTTGCAGCATTTCACGCATTTGTCGTCCGAGTTCCGAGGGTTTCGTAGAGCCTTCGCGGTCCGCAACTCGAAATCTCCGCAGTCGCATCGGACCACCCACCTCGCTTTGTGATCCCGCGCCATCCCCATGACGACGAATCGCCCTCGCCGACAGTTCGTTAGGTCGTCGCTGGTAAGCTGAAAACTAGTCAGTTTCTTCGGCTTGAGCGGCGGGCATACCTCCCAATGTTCGCAGGTGATCTTCACGTCAGGGGCGGCTACGCCCTTAGAGAACACCATTGCGGCGGTGCGAGCCACAGGGGCGCGGTGAACCCCATCAAAAGCAGAACCAGGCATCGCACCCCATGACTGCCCGGTGGCAGTTTGGGGCGGAATCGGAGCGTCAGGGCAGGCAGTCATGGGTGGATTTTGTCTGCAGGTTGCTGTACTGCGGCTTTATAACCGAACAATTCCAGCGCCTCCTTGACGTTCGGATCCTTCAGGAGTTTCTCCTTGCGGGCGCGGATTCTGGCGCGTTCGTGGAAGTTCTCAACGGCCGCAGCGCACGCTTCCTCCATGGTGGAGCGTTGACCGAATGCGAGCTTTTCGATTCGTTCGTCATCCAGCGGGCGAGTGTGGATCTCAGCGACCCATTCCGTGGAGCGGTAACGGTAGACCACGGGATAGAGCCAGTGATGGCCTTCATCGATCAGCGTCTCGCAGAGAGCCACAAAAGAGGCATAACCGGAAGTCGTAGACTGAGGGATTTCAATTTGCTCTTCCGCGGTATCATCGCTTCCGTCGCATCGGTGTTTTTCCGGCCCTAGTCGGATTTCCTGCTTACAATGATTACAGTGCATTGGTTTCCCGGTGTCTATTTATCATTGGGCATCGTCTTGGCTGCTCGTAGCGGGGCCGTCAGAGGGCTGATGCTCTTCAAAAGAATTTCTTCGGCGGTTGCGTCACCTTCAGATGATTTACAGATCGCCTCGACCAATCCTTCGGGCAAATCCACCCCATGCTCTTCCATGATCGAAAGCAAATCAAGCGCCACGGCATGTCTGCACTTTTGCGCAAATGGAAACCTCACAAGCGACAAGACGTAGCCGAACAAAGCGGTGGACTCAATGCCTACCGCGTCAGCTTTTTTCGTTCTTCCATTCTTCGGCGGCTCTTCGGCTGGAAGGCGCTGTAGTGTCTCCGATAATCGGTCGCAGATCCATTGGAACATAGAGTGCTTCATCAGATTTTCTTTTTGTCCTTTTTGTGGGGAGGGTCGCTATGACCAATGAAGCCAGCCCAGCTTTGTTGCGTAGACGACCAAGAGAACAGCCATCCATGCTCCGCTCCACGCCGCCCATGCGCGGAGCGACGGGTTATGGGGGTAGCGCGTGCCGCAATGGCAAACTCCGCCAAGAAGGAGGGAAATGACGACAAACCCCGCCCATATGGTAAACTCTGAAATCGGAACGGTCATAAAAAGTTGATGGATTGCGACGGCGATCAGCCGTCAGATGCCTTGGGCTTACGGACCAGGATCCGGATCTCGCACCGGGGACCCGCTGCTAAGACCGCGTTTTTCACGGCTTCGAATTTCCTCAGTGACTCGATTCCCTCAGGATCGCCCGGCGGCAATATAGCTCGCTGCATGGCTGCGAATTCCTCTGTCGTCACCGCGACAGTCAAGACCGTCCGGTCACCTTCAGGCGACCCCATATCAAAGCCCGACGAGCCGGCATAGGCCGTCCCTACCTCGCGTTTCGCCCTCGCCCCTGCGGTCTGCTTTTCCATGTAAGCGTCCAGCATTCCCGTCTCCTTCAGCGCGGCGTAGACGATCAGATTCTGACAGTCACCGCGCCTGGCCCGTGCAAACTCAAGCACCGACGCAACCGAAAACAAGGTTTCTTCTGAAGACCCGTCCTTACTCGATCCTTCGCTCGTTCCTGGTTTCATGATGGTTTCTGGCTTTGGTCATCTGCGCTTTTGCCGGGGGAATGAGCAAGGGACAGGCAAAAACGTGGCGGCGTCGGAAGATGATCCATCAGCTCACCGCCTCTTGCAACGTTGCAACACGGGCATACAGCGGACGGGTCACGCAGCGTCTCGTTGAGGTACTTCGCCATCCACTCCCACTTTTCCTGGGGGCAGGAGATCGCGAGAGGAAGATGGCCCAGCATTTCACGCATCATTTCGGCGGTCAGTGGCCCGGTAGGGCGGGGTGTCGTTTCTACCCTCCGGATTCTGGTGATCCTGGTCCGCAGGGATTCAAGCTTGAACAATCGTCCGAAGAGTCGTTTTGGCGTCATAGCGGTATTAGGGCATGTGCCGGTAGCGGTGACCGGCGTCGATGATCGCTTTCTGCCATTGCCGGCGGTCGAAGCCAAGCGCAACGACTTGCTTTTCCAACCTGCGCAGGACATATTGGGCGTTTTTATTGATCGCGACTAATTCCGCCCCGTCAGCGGGCATGACCTCCCCATTGCGGAGCGGTCCGGTACAGACAGTTCGGTCGTATTCCTCGCAGCGACGATGATACTCCTCGGCGAGCTCCCGCAGCCTGATTTCATTCTCGGTCGGGAAGTAGGGTATCGCGAGATACCGCCTCTCGAAAAATGCACCACAAGGCGTTTGTTCGTCGTGCTTCAGTAAGTCGTCATTGGTGCTCATCGCTCAAAGAGTCTTCGGAAGGTTCTTGGAACCGCTCGGTGTAGCTCGATCTCCGGGCCCGTGGAATACGGGCGTCACTTCCCACGCGCCCCGTCGGCGTTCTTTCCCGTCCTCGACAGTGGCATTCGCCATCCGCCGCGCCGTAAAGTTGAAGATTCGTGTCAGGTGCCCTCTGGGAAAAACGTCGCGCGGGTTATTACGCTCGTGGTGAAGGAATCCGCTGCCGAAAGCAGCAGCAACGTAGCGCACCCTAACGCCTAGTATGGCGCGCGGGGAAGCGTCAGGCGCTGGTTCAGGTTTCATTGGAATCGACTTCACCCTCAAAATACTTGTCGATTTGCGCCTGCCAAGCCGCGTTTCGGCGATCCAGCTCGTCCGCCAGAAATCGTAGTTGGTCCGACGCCAGATGCCCCGCGTGCTCCGGTTTTGCGCTTGACCACCAATAGACGAAACCGTCTACATCGGTGACGAACTCGCCCCGCTCTTCGGCTAAGCGACAAACGCGGAGCCCCTCGCCATCCATTTGAGAGCAGTCCGTCTCAGCGGTAGCCGGCAGGTCTGATTCCTCTTTCGGGATTTCTGGCTCTGGTGTCACTTTACGGCGGGCAAGACTTCCCCGAGATTGCCATGCGGACATCTTCGGGTAGCATGGCGATTCTCTCGGCGGTAATGGCTTTGTAGTCGTAGCCCTCCGTCTTGGTGTCCATGTAGTGCAGAAGCCACAGGAGGGGCTGGCTGATCCACTCCTCGAGTAACTCGCCTGCTTCGGCCATGGTATCGAGTTTATGACGCAGACCTTCCCGGATGTCCATATCGCCATACCATACCATCGGCTCAGCGCCCGGAACAGGACCATTCGACCCACGGATGGCCCCTCGGGGACCACGATAATTGAAGTAGCAATCGCCGCCGTTCACGGATCGTCCCATGTAGGTGTCCAGCTTCACAAGCAACCCCGGTTTCCAGAAAACGTAGAAGTGATCCGGGGTATCTGCGATGGGGAGCTTCAAGACCTCGCGGAATCCCATTTCGACCAAAATTCCCAGGAACTCGGGGATTGTTTGCCGCGTTGAATTGGTGTCCCGATTCAGGAAAAGCAGCGCATCCTTCGTTTCTCGCTGGGCCTGCATTAGCGCCCAACCCTGCATTGCTACAGATACGTCTTTTTTGTAAGACCTACCCGTGCGCTTCTCGGCGTCCGCGATAGGGTCGTATGACAGTGCTTGTTCAAGGTCTTTATCCATGGTTCTAGGGTAGCTTTGAATGAACAAACAACCCGCTAGGTGCTGCAATTGCAGCACCAGGGGTCGTTCTATTTGTCGGAAGTTCTAACTGGTCGGGCTGCGTTTTTCGGTAAAGAAAGTCCCGAAGCTCGTTGCATGCAGTAGATCGAAGAGCCGGGGTGTCGGAGCAGTAGTGACGCTGCCCGCTTCGCCAAGGCGACGTCCTCGATTACGACGTAATCCAAGCACCACGATCCATGCTGGGCAAGGATCACCGGAGGGCACGGTGACCGTAGGGCCGCACGCACTTCACGCCAGAGCGGCATGGATGGATCGTTGGTGTGGTATCCGTCCCCGTGGTAGCGCGCTGGAATCTTACTCGCTTGTTCCCGCGGGGACCTGGGTAAGTGTTTTTCCGGTGTCACGCTCCGCCACCAATGCCGTCTGGATCGCGGCAGAGCGCTCGTCTCGTTGTCTTGCGGTTCAACCATGGATTTTCTGGCCAGGAAGTTGAAGCCCGGCTTCGCGCAATTGCGCTTCACCCGGCGCCGATTTCAGATGGGCGGGATCCCCGTCGCCCGGGTAAGCCGCTAGCACAACAGGTGCAACGCGCTCCGAGAGCAGTAATACGCCGTTCTCCGTACGCATCAGCGCAAGGCAGATTTCCTTCTGCTCAGCAGAGGCCAAAACTTGGTGGACATGACCGTTGTCAAGCTCCACCAGGACTAAAATCGTTTTTACCCTCATGGTTCCGGGTAGTGACGGCCGACTTGAGAGCTCAATCAAAGCGTACCGTCGCCCCTTTGAAGAGCAATCCTCCCGTCACGGCGCCGGTGACTCGTTCCCCGTTTGGCGCGGTGGCCTCGAAGCCGGTAGAGAACTCGTCGTCCTTGCCGGCCATGAATGGTCGCCAGCCCGTAATACGGATCTCCGTGTATCCCTGCTGCTCCAGCAGGCGAGTAGCCCTTTCGGGTTGGGTGCAGGCCCGCGGAGTGATCAGGACAACCGCTACAGCGGCTACGAGGGCGGCAAAGGCCTTGAAGGTGGTGTGTTTCATTTTCGTTTGAAGGATCTTGTGTTTAATAGCGCCCACGGGGCGTGTCAGCATTTATCTGGTCGGGCTCAAAGCAATTCAGCTTTGCCCACTCCGCCGCGGCACGATTGAAGTTTTCGGCGACCATCGGGGAGACTCCTTTTTTCTTGCACCAATCCGCGATAAAGAACCAGCGCTCTGTATCCGCTCTCTCGCGCGCCGGGGATGGGCTGTCGGCGCTCATTCGTCCGGCAGCCCTAGAAGCTCTCTCGCGTCGGGGCGCTGAGACAGCTCGATAGCCAAGTCGACAGCGCTACGGGCGCCGCCCTCAAAGGAGCCGTCGCACGCAATACTGTCGATCCAGACGTCCTTCGTCGCGTGACCTACCCATACAACCGGACCGCCGTCGTTGCAGCCGCAAGCCACGCGAACTCCCTCAAATTTTGCTTCGTAAAGCCAGTCACCCGCTTGAGAGAACTCGGGGTTTCCCGTTTCGGGTTTCCAGTCGAGCGATCGCGCAATGCGGTCGACATCCAGGAGCTTGGCGATCACATCGAATTTTCGTGCCAGACGCTCGGCACTTACCCACCCATCAACGCGGGCGGGGTCGCGTAGGATCCTGGCGGACATTTCCGCCGTGCGTTTAATCCGCTGAAGTGTATCCATATTGAAGGATTGAATGAGCCTTGTCAGGTTTGCTGCCACAAATTTTTCATACCTGCATCAGCTATCGGTCGCGTTAGCGAGCGCATCCCGAGTACGGCGGACGGCGTCCAGCTCAAACTCGTTCCACTGCCCGCCGCGTTTCTTCAGTTCCAACGGTGTGTGGAAGACCTGGTTGGCTTTCAGCGCGTCCCTCATCTCGGCGACTAGGCGGCGAAGCCGGTCTACGGTCGGCGCCGCTGGGGTGGCTGGTTGCTCTGCGACCGTAGCGGAGGCAATAAATTTCCGCAAATCGTCCGCGTGTTCATCGACCGTAACATCCTCTCGGAAAGAAGACGTGACGCCGCTGTTTGCAACAGGCGAAGGGGTTTCGGATTTGACCGCACCCTGGGCCTGCTCGACAGCTGCCGGTAGCTTCACCCAGCAGATCCCAAATTCGTGGCGCAGCGGGCCGTTGACGAGCTGCTCCGCTTCCTCGGCCGAGAGAGCGACACACTCCCACGGCTTCTCAGACCATTTCGGGTTATCCGCGGATCCTGCGAAGAAAGGTTTTTCGCCACTGCGTCTCACCCACGCCTCGGGTTTAGCTAGGGAACGCAATGCGACCTCGGTCAAGGCGCTGGCCACGCTGTCAAAACCCGCGGCTTGAGCCGCAGCGAGCATGTGCTGCCGGTGGAACAACAGCTCGTTTCTCTCCTTCTCCAACCGTCCTGCGTGCATCTCCCATACGGCCACACCTGCCCTAGCTTTGCGTAGCCGGTCGGTCTCGGGAGTACCCCGCACAAGGGTTGGCCAATAAGGAGGCTGTTTATCTTCTTCGTTCTGTTTCATGCCTGGTGGTGATCAGGATTTTGCGGTTTAGACAACGATTTCTTTGTCATGGTAGCGGCAACTTCCATCAACGCCGCGATGCACGCTTGACGGTCGTACCCCTCTGGAGAGTCGAAATATCCGGCAGTTGCGTCGGCGCGTATGACGTCGGCAGCGTAGCTCCACGCCCACCGTTTAATAGCACGTCGTGAGATCGGTCTTCTGGGCTTGCTCATCCTTGGTGCAAAAAGTTCAGGGTCCAAGGCGTATACGTCGAGGGCAGTTCCGTGGACGATGTCTTTGCGAGAACCTTCACATCCGCGGAGAGGTGCTCAACCAAGAACTGCAGAGCATCGTCAAATCGGTCGGGCCACGGGCCGTTTTCCCAGTCCACTGGATCGCTAGGCAATAGCGCCATAATCGCGTCGATGGCCAACCCTTCGATGTAGGAGATTCCCCTAGCATCATCGTGCTGATAGGGTCTGACCTGCCAGGACTGCAATCTCTGAGCGTAGGTCTGCTGGTCACGGGGAATGTGAACCCACGCGTCCAAAAAAGTTGTGTAGCGCGTACACCCAGGGGAGGTGCTGACCACCATCTCATTGGCGACCGCCGGCAGCGGTAGAGAAACATCATCCCCCGGTAAAGCAACGACAACGCCCGTCGACCCATCCGAAAGGTGGCGTAGAACGTCTCCGACGCGAACCGGGAGACCGTCGGCGACCACGAACTCGCGTCTGGGTTCTTCTGGCGGAGAGGCCGTCACTGGTTCGGGCGCAGGCTCGTCTTTTTCGCTCTTGAGATTCGCCGTGAGGCAAGGGTGCGTCCTCCCGCCTTCCTTGCCGGAATAGCTGACACGCCCGTATCGCTGGCAAGAACTCACTGTCATGAGTCTCACGCGTCGCGGAATTCCCGCTTCAGATGTAAGAATGTACCACTCGCCGACCTGGAGATGTCTCCTGGCGTTCGAGTGCGGATTCTGGGGGGTTGGATTCATTGCTCTAGGGTTGGTCACTTTGCTCCGTAGACAGCTTCAGCTGTTCAAAGTAAAAAATTACAGGGCGCGGCGTCGGCGTTACTAAACCAAAGCGGACCGCGTGTCGATAGGCCGAGGAGTTCCTGCTACAAACGCCGGGGAGATCTTCCAGGCGTCGCCGCCACTGCTCCAGGGTCAAGTTGAACTTGTCATTGTTGCAGGCGGGGCAGGCAGGGGCCAGATTATCCTCGCGATCGTTTTCAGGGTTGCCCAGCTTGCCGGTGGCGACAACTTTGCTGGGTAACCCTTCTTGTTTCACCCATTTCGTCTCGCGATTCACGGGTGCGATGTGATCCACCTGCCATCGTGCGCTCAGCTCTTGCCCACAATAGGCGCACCTACCCCCGAACTTCATCCGGATGACTTCGCGCTGCTTTTTGGTCAGTCTCACGATTCCAGATCGCACGGATGCTCCGGTAGGTCAAACCTTCGAGGTAGGACTGAGAGGTCTACCTTCGTTCCGGCCCAAAGGTGGAGATTCCAGGCCAGGCGACCGTGTGGCTTCTCCTCGGGCGCACCGTCGGCATCTACGTTCTGCCGGTCACAAATCTGGCGACGCTGGTCCTCGGTCAGCCACGGACTGTCACGTTCCAGTAGCTCAGCGTACCCGCATGCCCCAATGTGAAGCATAAGGGCATTCTTGAGGGTAAAGGCGTCGGAAGCCTCTTCGACCCAGGGGATTGCAACCAGATCCATGTCGTTGACAAGGGTCCCGTGCAAAGCGAGAGCGTAACCATGCTCCCTCGCCACCGCGCAGAGACCGGGATAGAGGCAAGCGAATATGGGACCCCGAGTAGCGTTTTTCACGGGTTTGCGGGTCTGCTCGCCCGTTCCTCATCCGCATCGATGTCGGCGTCAATTTTTATGAGGGCCTTGTGGACGGTGGCGAATTCGCTTTTGGCTTTTTTCACCGTGTTCCCCAGGCTACTCGCCGTATCCAGCAAAGACAGAAGTAGTTGCCTTGCTTCGCTGTCTTCGACAGCAGCGATTTTCTTGGCGAGTTCCAACTGCTGCTTCTCCTCGAAAAAATCATAGAAACGGTGCTTGGCGTCACCGACCCAGTCGATCAGACCCTGGATGGATTGGTCCTCTTGTACTAGAAACCTTCTGATTTTGCTCATCTTCGCGGTGGTAGGTTCGGTTTAACTCTCGATGTCGATCGGCTCTTGCGGAACAGCGTAATCGAAACGCCAGTAGGGGTAGCCGCTGGCTAGGTTGCAATACTCCATGACAAGGATAACCCGCAATTCTGGCTGGCCTAGCCACTCGCGCAGAAACCCCTCGATTGCAGCGGCGGAGCGGCCGGACCAGATATCACCAGGCTTGTCGGGGAAATGCTTGCTGATCAGTTCTCTAGTCCGCTCGTAGTCATGCCCCAGCATCCGGTCCGTATAGATCGTCCCGTTGGCTTCCGAGTTGTGCCCGCAGCGCTCTTGGACAAAGCCGTCGTAGCTATAGGGGTAGCAATGCTTGGTCCGAAGGACAGGTCTGTCGTTTTCGTCTACGTAAAAACCGCACCAAGGAAAGGCGGAGGGCGTCATATCAAGACTCATGGTCGCTGCATTGGTTGTCGTTTTCCGGAACAGGCTCGTCGTCTTTGTGCTCATTCCGCATTTCGCGTTTGAGCCTCTGGCGGGTGCGCTTTTTGTCCGCCCGCCTGGCGTTGCGTATTTTCTCTTTGGCCCCAGGACGCGAGGAGCAGCAAGAAGTCTTGTCGGGAATAGTGGTCCCTGCATCACCGCGACGCTCAATACCCTGATTGTGACGTCCGGCGTGAGACTGAGTCGATTTTTTCGGAGCGGACCCGCCGCTATACCGCGCGTAAGGCCTCACGCCCTGTCCCCCGGAGTTTGGATCTCTACATCCATCTGCGTAACATAGCCTCGCACCTCAGCCCCGGGAATGAGGAGATCGCCGACAAATACGTCGACTGCGGCAATCGGGATGCCGAAGGTAATAGTGCTCAGCTCCTCTTCGGTGTAGCGAGTAGGCAGCCACACGTTGAATTCTACGCTGACAGAAGCTGAAATGCCTTGCTGGTCTTCAGGCTCCAGGATTTGCCAACCAGGTCTGCACTGTACCACCCATCGCGCGAAATCGAGTTCCTTCTGCGAATCCGCCTTCTCGCTGAGATAATCGATGGAGGCGACAAGGTGGTTGTCGATGGCATCCACTCGGCACGTCCACCGCCCGTGGCTGTCGAAAACGTAACGACCGTGGTCGGACCCTGCGGCAAGGGGGATGACGGCGCGGTGAACGTGGTAGTCGGGCATGAACCGCGCGAAGGCTTTAGCCACGTCGTGGCGATGGTCCGTAGTGATTTCGCCTTCCGGTAAGGGTAGAGTTGTGCGTATCTGGATCATTGAATTGGTGAGGTGAGGTTGAATCGTTTCTGCATCCACTCGACGTCGATCGGAAACCGATCACCGGGCCGGTAGCTGGGGGAGCGTTCCTGAATGAATCGCCACGCGGTCCATTCAGGCCAGTCCTTCCTCACGGCTTCCGCAGCGGCCTCCTCGTCTGCGGCGTCGACCACGGCACACAGGATAGGGATTTCGACTTCGCCGGGGCCGTCGTAACCGCTGCACCAGTAGCCGATGATGGCCTCGTTCGGCGGAAAAGTGACTGCTCTGTAATCATCAGTTGGTTGTAACCAGGACACCCAGAAACGACGCTTGACGGCGGTAGGTAGAACTTCGGTAGTCACGGCTGTTTCGCCCCATTTCCCGTGCCACCCGCAGTCCGGGCACTCGGTAGCGCTATCCTCGCCGTACTCGACGTCTCGGTGGTGATCGGTGCCGCTGTCAAGCAGGCGGAAAACCGATGTGGCGACGACGTCAAAGTGCTCGGTCTGCCCGCATTTCGGGCAGGCTCTGTTTTCTAGGCAATTGGTGTTCATAGATCGTCAAGTTCAGTGAGGGCCCCGACGCCTTTTTCGGTGACCTCGTAGAGTTTCACGCGGTAGGCGCCACGCCTCGGGAGAAGCCGCAAGTAGCCTTCCGCCTCCAGGCGGATTCGAATGGCTTTCGCGCCTGCTATCGAAATGCCGAGCTCCTCGGCCATGCGTCGTAACGTGATGCCTGTAGATTCGTGCCTGAGAAGCAGCTCTAGGCCGGCCGCGCGAAGCGGCGACAACTTCAAAGCTCGCAGGGTACGAGCCAGACCAATCAGGTAGGCCAGCCGCACGGGTTGAAGGCCCCTGCGGCCTTGGCGTCGAGCGATCGCTGCGCCAAGGGTCCGTCCAGCGTCACGCACCAAGCGTCTTCCCGATCGGGCGAATCCTCATGATTCCCGTTTTGCCTCGTTCCAATATTGAAGACGAACCGAGTCCCGTCCGGTAGGAGAAAGCGTAATGAGACATATCGACTTTCGACAAACCGGACGACCTTCCCTCCTGTAGAGCGCGCGCTCGCATTAGACCCCGAGGTAACACCGGACAGTTGTAGGTCGGGTATGACGCCCGCGCGTCGCAAGCACTTCGGAATACCCACGTAGGCAGCGAGCTTTTCGGGAGCGGGATTTTCCAGAAGCAATCGCTGCGCCGAGATGCGGCTGTGGATCACGCAGAGCGACGGTCGCCGGCAAATAGCCACAAGCTGCTCCCCCGGATACTCCCTAGCCAATTGAAGAACCCGACACAGGGTTGCGTGGGGAAAGTGGGACTGAAACAGGCGCTGAGGGTTATTCGCCGCCGGGGGCTCTGCGGTCGAAAGCGGCAAAGCGTCTGAAGGGGAAAGGGCCAAGGCAGGAAAGCTTGCTCCTACGATCTGGATAAAGTTTCGACGATTCATGGTCGTTTGGTTTAGTGAAGCCGTGCCCTAAACCCCCGTGACACCAAGTGGCAACCACGGGGGTTTAGGGTCAATGTTTGATTACTCGTCGAGGGCGGCGAGCTCTCTGTCGATGTCCTCAATGGAAAGCGATTCCAACTGGTCGATCTCGCGTTTCTCGCGGATGCGCTCCAGGAACTCGCGGCGGGCACGTTTGGCGGAGGCCTCGCGCTTCGCCTTGTTCTCGTTCTGCTTGGTCTCGATGACCAGCTTGAGGACCTCAAGGCGCAGGGCATCCTCTTCCTGCGTGGCCGCAGCCTTGCGGTCTGGGTTCTCGAGGAACGACTTACGGGTCTTGGACAGCTCGGAGTCAATGGCCACGGCCATCTCGTCGAGCTTGCTGAGCGGCAGGTCCCAAAGGTCCTCGATGGCAATGTGGCCGTTGATGGCGAAACGCAGTTTGGCTTTGGTGGCTGCGATGAATGGGTGGATTTCAGTCATGGTATTACTAATGGTCGGTATGTTGTGGTGACGTCACCAGTGACGACAGGCGTCCTGGTAGACAAGTTTTTTGGCTTCCTCCAGGGTCAGTCCGGGAAGATAGCCGCTGAAGCTCCGTTCCGAATCCGGTCCGAAACTTGACGTGTAGTGGACGCCGCAGGGACGGGAAGAGGACCATACGAGTTCCC
>JACCDR010622557.1_pt1 | contig 12303 bp, 34 predicted proteins | sample 7446431 | NCBI WGS metagenome assembly JACCDR01 (sample SAMN15323443, study PRJNA562643) | freshwater metagenome | isolation source: river surface water | place: USA:Blue River Watershed | collected 2017-08-17
CATCCGTCCCTCTCTGACCTTTTGGTCAAAGTAGAAAACTACCCAAGGAAGACAGTATGAACGATAGAAAGCCAAACTATCAACTCGTCAAGCAGTTCTGTTTGACAGTTGTGGACACTAGGGCACCTAGAGTTTCTTTCGACACGGAGTACATTTCTGGCATGTGTCGTGAAATCCTTGCCATGGTTGAGGTCATGGAACTGAACGATTCGTTCTACGACTGAGATATCACTGTAAGTCTGGGCACTGTCACTGAGTTAACTTGGTTAAGAACTGAGTGAAAGCCAAGATATCAGGGTGGTTTTGGACTTTATCTAGATTCAAAAGATACGAGTAAGAGGTAGAAACACGTCTTCTACTTACAAAACCACTATCGACTAATCTCAAAATCCCTTTATGTGTCGCTGGAATCGAAATTCCGAGGAAATTCGCTAGTTCAGACATCTTAATGTTGGGGTTGTTGAGTAGAGAAATAAGAATCCTGCCATCGGTACTCAAAAAGGCCGGAACAGATTCTACAGAATAAGGCATGTCAGTGCTTGATTTCGTCATAGCCCAAGGCTATACTATAACGGATGCGCCGTGGCGCTCCAGTGGAGAATTATGTCGCTAATAGAGAAACTAAATCTTCTTGAACCCTCTCCTGAATGTTGCCCTGTGGGTGTCATTCTGATGAGTTTAGAAGATGAAGAAAAAGCCCTCCTAATCAAACTACTTTCAGACAGAAGGTATTCGACCAGAGGCATTTACTCCGCTCTCAAGGAGGGTGGAATCAAGGTGGCGAGAGACACCATTGAAACCCATAGACGAGGAAAGTGTACTTGTGTCTGATCTGATTAAGAGATTGATTTCAGTAGAAGAGGGAGTCGTCCTAGAAGACGCCAAGAAGGCCGCTAAAGCCACTCCTAAGGGATGGGAGCCAGGAATCACCTGGGAACCCAAGAAGGGCGGTGTCATCACTACAGGGCCAATGGAGGAAGCACCAAGCAGCCTTATCTGGAGTGAACTGATTGCCGACTGGGGTCTAGATCCAGAAACGACTGAGATTATCCCTGATTCCGTTCAGGTTCGCGCTTGGGACGCCAACCTAGGCTTTGGACAGGTCAAAAGGTTTAGATACTACAGGGCTGGAATTAGGCCAAAGAGGTCGCACCCCGATTTCGAGTGTCCAGACCTGAGAGGTTTGTATGAAGACGCCAAGAAGGCTTCTCGCTCTAAGACCTCTCAAGACGGGGACGCCACCCTTCTTGTCTGTCTATCGGACTTCCAGGTCGGAAACCCTGACTTCGACGGAGTGAAGGCTCAGATTGAGGCGCTTGCCGCTCTGAACCATTCTATCCCTGCCAGGATCAAGGCTCTCAAGAAGGCCGGTATTAACGTTGGCACTATCTGTCTGGCTGGACTAGGCGATCTATGCGAAGGCACCTGCGGTTTTTACCCATCTCAGCAGTTCAGAGTACAGGTTGATAGGCGCGATCAAATCAAGATTTTGAGGCGTGCGCTGCGTGATATCATTGTCACTTGCTCTAAGCAGGTCGATAAGTTGATTGTCGTAACAGTGCCTGGAAACCACGGAGAGAACAGGAAAGACGGCAAGGCGTACACTCGTGTTGGGGACAATGACGACGTGGCAGTCTTTGAGCAGGTCGCTGACATTCTTTCTTCAAATCCAGAAACCTACAGTCACATCAACTGGAGAATTCCAAACGACGAAATCGCCGTTTCTGTTGAGTTGTCCGGTAAGATCGTCGCCTTCACACATGGCCACGTCGCTAAGTCTGCCGGTAACGCCGTCCAGACGATGTGGAGATGGTGGACGAACCAGGCTATGGGTAGAGGCTACCCTGGTGTTGCCGATGCCGACATTCTTGTCCACGGTCATTATCACCACTTGAGCATGAATGAGCAGGACGGAAGACTTCTTGTGGGTTGTCCTTCATTGACTAAAGTCGGAGAGTACTACCGTGACCAGGCTGGCGCAACAACCGCCCATGGAACTCTGACTTTCGTCATTAGAGAGAGTGGTTGGACCGATTTGGCGATCATCTGATGAATGCGCTTGAATTAGTTCAAAAAGAACGCCAAAGGCAAATCGAACTATGGGGCGACACAGACAATCATCCAGTAAGTGAATTCAAATTTACTGGACATCGCAATATGCGTAATAGCCTTCATAAACTCCCTGGCGCTGAATTTGCTCAGAGTATCGTTGAAATCAATGCTAAGCACGGAGAACTCACTTGGTGCGATCTTATCACGGAAGAGTTTGCTGAAGCGATGGCTGCCGCATCGGACAGTCAAGAGAATTTCGTTGAAGAACTCATTCAGTTGGCTGCACTGTGCGTGGCCTGCGTAGACTCACTTGAAGGTGGACAATGAGAGACATTGCTTTAGGTCAATACAAGATAGTGGAAATTCTTTGGGATGATACGCGTACTATCGGCGGCGAATGGACCGAAGATTTGACGGATGAGAAGACTATGCCTACGCTTACCGTAGGTTACATCATTCAAGAGACGAATGAGTTTGTAAAGGTAGTAATGACGATGAACGAAACCCACATGGGTGACGGTCACGTTATTCCAAAAGGAGCGATCAGGAAGATGGTTAAACTGTGAATTGTATAGAATTAAACGAAAGAGGTAAGCCGTCTACGGTTTCGGACGCTTTGATTGCCGTGGTGGCGTTTCTTGATGCTTCCGAACAGTTCATGGAGAGGAACACTAAGTACGTTTCGGATGGAAGGAAGATGCAGGAAGACTTACTGAAACTGTCCGACCTTCTTCGTCTGCACAGGCCAGCAATTGATGAATGGTTAGCGAAAGAGGCTTTTACTTCCTGATGTCTGCATTGAGAAAGATCATCGAAAAGAACAGGGAAGTTAACCAGTCAGACCTTGACGATATACATGAAACGACCGTTCACCCATCGCTCTCTGACCAGGATAAAAGTAACGAAAAAGACATTAATAGTTCAAATTGGATGGATTTTGCGGCTTGTAAAGGAAGGACCGATGAGTTCTTTATCAAGAAGGAAAACGACGTAACCTACATCCCTAACGCTAGAAGAATTTGCGCCGGATGTCCAGTGTTCTACCAGTGCGAAGACTACATTTTGGACTTCCCAATGGGAGATGTTCATGGCGTCTGGGCAGGCAAGACACCACGTCAATTGTTGAAGTTGCAGAAGGCTAGAGGTATTACACCGTCTAGGCCAACGATCAGTGAAGTTCTTTCCGGGTAATGTTCCATGTGGAACAATCCTGGTTTGACAAGACAGTTTAAGAGAGGTAAGGTTAAGTCATGAGCACATATCCAAATGCCAACAGAGAACTTGTAAAGTTGTCGCTTTTAGCAGAACTATTGAAGGATCTTGAGCCAATCGTTGACCAGTACTCCAGGCAGAACAACTCCCACGAAGAGTACATCAGATTGATTGATGCCTATAGGTGGGTCACTGAAATGATTGGCGACTCTTGCAACTGACCGTTTCTACCAACATCAAATCTGAAGGGGCACAAGGTTCAGCGAACCGAATCTTCCTACTGCCTTTATGGCGTTGGGTTGTGACGTTTCCCAACACTTCCGTACAGTGGTCGGGGTTCACTTTGACAAAGAGTCGTGCTCTTGCTAAGGTCGTTTCACACATGGCGAGTTTCAGTGAAAGCAATCCGAATCCACCAGGTAGGTAAACTCCATAAAGTAAAGATCATACTAGGTGATCGTGAGGTTTGGGCTTCCTTGAACGGAAGCACCATGTTTGCTGACCACGTAGAATCCGCCAGAGCCATATCTCAAACCGTAGAAAGGTCCCACATTGGAAGATCAAGTGTTCACTCACAGACAGACCGGAGCGACATTCATCAATCTCTCAAGGGAAAGGTGGGTCAAGGAAATGGATCTTCACACGTTTAAGATGCAGAACGTTGACCTGGACGTTAAAGTGTACATCACTGGATATGAAATCCGTAGATTCTTGGAGGAATCGTGAACTTTAGAGATGAAATTAGTAAGGCTCTTGTTGAGCAGTGTGGGATAGATGACGAGGCGTTCATCTTCGCTCTGGATACAGATGGTACGGTGGCCGCTAACGCTGATCCATTGGCTGACGCTGTTCTCAACATGCCTGAAATGCAGGCGCTACGCTCACTTGTTAAAGAAATGAGCGTAGAACTGGCCATGTATCAGAACGAGCATTCATACTTTGGTGAGGGCGTGACGCCGAGTCAGGTCATAATGGCAGCGGCTTACGACACTGAATCACCAGTTTCCGTTATCGACTGGGTGCTCAGCAATGACTGAATTCAGGGACGCTATTGCTTCCATCCTGGCCGACGACGGTTACGCCGACCCTGGACCCGGCTATCTCCAAGACGCCGACGACATCTTGCAATCACCTGAAATGCAGGCCATCAAGAAGGCTCTTTTCGATGCTCTCTCGTGGAAGATGTGCATGAGAACGGTAGATAAGATCCTTTGGTCTAGAGTGGATATGCGGAGGGCAGGACTTCCTTATTCCGTTATCGAATGGGTGCTTGAAGACTTGACAGCAGAAATGGAGAAAGGTAAGATGACCACATGAATCACACATCACTAGAAACAGTATCAGACCAGGAACTATTCAACACTCTTGATTTTTTAGCGGTTATTGGCCGCGTTGGTGACGAACTTGAACGCCAGGGCGCTACGCTAGGCGAATTCATGGACATGCTGTACGACGCTAATATTCGCTACGCAAACGAAATCGAACTTCGACTTATTCAGAAGAGAATTGTAGAGGTTCTTTCATGAATAAGTTCACTGAAATCGCCACGCCTGAAGAACTTGAGGTAGCCGTAGCGGTCATCACTGCTTTGACTATGGCAGGAACATTGCACTCTCTTCTTGGTGGAAACCTGGATGAGTTCCTTGAAATCCTCGCTGACTACGGAAACGACATGTTGGACAAATTGGAGACGTTGGAGCCGTGAGTGACCTGGCTACAGAACTTCTTGCCTGGTCACAGAGGCTCAGAAAAGGCGTTCAGGGTATAGACGACCCTCTCCAGACAAAGGTTACCGAGATAATTTTGGACGCTATGGAAACGGAAATCCTCAATTTCCTGATCCGGGAACACATCAACAAAGGCTGACATGACAAACGCTGACTTAATCCTACAAGATGTTGACGTGATGCTGAATGAGATGTTGGCCCTTCTGGACCGCCAGGTTAACAAGCCAGGCAATGCACGGTACCTGCAAGGTTACATGGATGCAGTTGAGTACATGCTCATAGCGAGGAACGCCCAAGCCGTTAAGGCTACAGAAAAGGGCACCAAAGACGCCCACCTACTAGCGTTCCAGGCTGACGAAAGGCTTCGCAAGTAATGTCGGGTCTATACTTGAAGTTAGAAAAGCAACCGTGGAAGAGATAGGTGAACCGACTGGACGACCAGGGGACCAGTGTGTACGCTACTGTCAGTACGCACGAGACATCGGGATGGATGAGCACACCTGCCTCAAGGAATGCCTGTATGCTGACCCTTCCGTTAAACGAGTTCACGGGTAAAGGAAACACATGAGAGAGTCATGGACATGGACGGTGGAAGACAGCAATAGGCTTGTAGTCCGCTACGTTGAAAATTGGCATACGTGCAGCACATCGACCAGTCTTGTCTTTCGGGACGAACCAGACTGGGAGTCTGTAGCATTCGCTGTTGAAGCCGTGACAAACGTCTTTGAACGGTATATTGAGACACAGGACTTCACCTTAACCAAGGTTGACATACTCGTAACCAGAAACGACTGTGATTCATGCGGGGAAGAATTGCCCGTCAATGAATGCAATATGAGCGAACGCCCCTGCGGACACCACTGCAACCATTCCATGTCACACGAACACTGTGACTGGTGCGGAACCGAATGGCTGGGAGATGGAGTCATGTTATTACGCGACGGAACGGTCAAGCACGATCCTCTGGGTTGACAACCGGGCTAGAGGTAGATATACTCCAGTCCATAACCCTTATCGAATCCACGTCAGAAAGGTCATCATGACGATTAGCCATATTCAAGGAGCACCTATCTGGGAATGCCCCTGTAAAGAATGCACCGTACTAGAGTACCAAAGCCTAGACGGATGCGAAGGACAGGCTAGTAGCCTCACAGCGCACCGTAGGCAGGAATGGCCAGAGGTTTACTCATGACGCCCTGGCCACCACCTCAGCGTACAATGAACCCGAGGGAAATCGTTACGGGGGAAGTTCGGCAGATGGCAGGCAAGGTCAAGTACCTAGCGGTTCGTCATGACGGAATCACCATTGAGTTCTGCGACGGATACATAGAAGACTTCCTGCACCCTGTGGAGACAGGAACGATATCCTTTATTCTTGTCTCCCGCCCGATGTGGTGACAGATTGACAGCGGTGGAACAGGATGGTACCGTAGGTAGACATTCACCAATCTGATCCGCCCGATCAAATCCACGTAGAAAGGTCCTTATGAGTACGACCCTCTATAGATTCTACACAGAAGACAAACAACTTCTCTATGTAGGAATCTCTAACAACGCTATGAGTAGATTCTCCAGCCATGAGAAGTATGCTAAGTGGTGGAAGCAGGCTCATCAGTTCACCCTAGAGCATTTCAACACCAGGGAAGAAGCCGCTCAAGCAGAAGTCTCCGCTATTCTGATGGAGAAGCCCATCTACAACGTCATGCACAACAACCAGGAACAAGAATCCACATGGAGTTGGTGGGAGACTCCAGACTGGACCCAGAGAGTGTTTGACTTCCTGTACGCTCAAGGTAACATGAGTGACGCAGCAGAAGTGTTCAAAGCGCACCATGAATGTCGCCAACCAGACGTAGGCATAACGTCAAACATGTTCAATGCTGTAGCGGCGTGCCAAAAAGCACCCTGGACACCAGACATTAACGACAAACACCAAGATCCCAGGAACCTAGAAGACATTCGATACTGGCCCGTGCTCGCATACGTAGCGCACCATCCTAGAACCAGAGAAAACCTAGACGGATTCACAACAGCATTGAGACTGTGGTTCTATGACGAGAAAGTGCCCATGTATAGTTCCGGGAAAGCATGGAAAGAAGAAATGACATGCATCATCGGTAAAACAATCAGCCGGAAGGTCCACAACCGTAACGGAGAATACGACAACTACGCATGGCAGAGGAAAGCCCACTGGGAAACCGACAAAGAATGGGTGCTCACCAAAACTGAGAGACACGAAATTCTTGGGGGCGACTATTGGACATGGGATTGGGAGGAATGATAACTTTGGGGTTAAATCGACCGTTCCACAAAAAACCATCCCAAGACCCATCCCCGCGCTCGTCGCCAGAAAAAATAAAACGTAAATCAACTTGACAAATCTGAAAGGACCCCTATGAGAGAGTTAATTATGAGATGGCTAACCCGCCATTGGACCGATGGCTGCAAGCCTACTTTTGGAGATGTGTTTAGTTTCATACTCTTCTCCTTCGTCTGTTTGTTCATCTGGCTAATCATCACTTTGGCTATTCCTGTGGGCGCTACTGTGGTTACCTCCTGCCTAGTGTGTTGATCTTCTTGGGCATCCATGTGTTCTTGGGGGCTGTGGCTGGGGTTGCTTACTACATCAAGAAGGTTTGGGATTGATGGACCCTTTCATTTTCATTTTAGGCGTGTTGTTTTTGATTTTCGTGGTAAGCCTTTGCGTTGGCTTCGTGATTGGTTCAATTCAGGTGTTGGTTGAGATATATGTGGAGTTCTTCCGAGGCAAGTCTTGACATCGGTCGTGGTTTGATGTACGATGACAGTATCCGCCTAACGAAAGGGTTTACATATGAAGACACCTAAGACTATTGAGTATCTGAACAGGCTTGAGTTGCTTGCTGGCCGAGTTACTTACGGAGCCGAACAACTGGCTTACGATCTTCGATTCAATGAACCAGTTGACAAGTGTGATGCTAAAGATTTCGCCCGCGACTGCGAGGAACTGATCAAGTTGCTGGCCAAGCACTACCGCTGCAATTTCAGTCGGGTGGACGCGTGAAAGATTTCTTTCTAAATCTCAAGAAGGAGTTGGTAGAGGACGCTACTCCTTTCGGTGGCACTAAGCCTAATATCCTCATGCTCGCCGCGGGGTTGTTCATGACCATCATGTTTGGTATTGCCTGTTGCGTTGCTGTGGTCGGGGCTGTGGTGGGGATCTTCTTCGCCTTTACTTCTTCCCCTCTTCTCGGGGTTGGTCTTTTCGGGCTACTCGTGAGTTTCATCGGTTGTGTCAAGTGGCTTGCAAGTTGACATTGGTTGACAACTCCTGTAGGATGACCTCATGAACGCTTTGAAGAGATATTTCGTTGACGCTTACCGTGAAATCCGTGGAGAGAACTACGTACCGTGGAAGATGTTCGGAGTCTTCTACTACTACATCTTTAAGCCCGCGATCTGGATAGTTGTAGCCATCATCGCTTTGTCTATCCTGGTCACGCAGCCGTTTGCACTTCTGATTTTTGGTGGTTTTACCGTGTTTGTCGGTATTCTGTACGTGATCGTGAAGGTGTTCTTCTCGTGAATGCTGTGAAAACGTACTTCAGCGATGCCAACGACTCTATCCGTCAAGAGCGCAGTGTCGGTTGGAAGATGACTTTTCTGATCTTTTTCTACATTTTTATCCCGGTGATGATCGTTTTCGTTGCTTTCCTCATCGGTATTCTCGTCGTAGGTATGTTCTCTTCTCTCGCTGGCCAAATCGTCCTTGGGTCTATTGCATTGGTTGTGGCGGGGGCTTACACTATTGTAAAGGTGTGGTTCAAGTGAAGCGCGCCCTGGACATTCTGGCTGTCACCCTTTTAATCCTTACGTTGATTTTCTTTGGGGGACTGATGTTCTTCCTTGCCATAACGGTCTCAGCGTTTTTCGTGATCGCTACTGTTCTGTCGTGGATGTGCGCTTTCTTTATTACTATCGACTTTGAAGTGTGGCTCCGATGAAAAGATTCAAGAATTACATCCAGGAATGCGCCGTAAGCGTAGAGTGGACCTCTCGTCCGCGTTTAAGGGTGTGGACGGTGCTGCTTACCTTTTTCGCACTTCTCTTCATGGCTGGTGTCGCTTTGGCTGGGTTGTTGTACGTATTCTTGATGATATTCCTTACCGCTCCCTTTTTGGCGGTTGGTGCTGTGTTCGCTGGTTTTGTTTTGTTCGGTCTGAGTGAATGGATCATTCGCTGAGGTTGACTTCCGTCAAGAGACATGGTAGGGTTCTTTCATGAGGTCGAAATACGCCTTAGACGAGATGGAAGCCCTGATCCCTTTACTGAATGAAGCCCTGGAAGCCGCCACGTTTTTGCGGGCCGAGGCGTTCACTCAGGAGTTTCACGGCCTGGAGGAAGATTTCCTTCATGAGCCACGTCTTCGTTCCGCCCTCCAAGATTTAGCATCTTGGAACTAATGAAAGGTTTTCCTATGAATCCAAATGATAAGTTGAAGGCTAAGAGCAATGACAAGATCATCACTCTCATCAAGAGTCGTGTTATTGAAGGTAAAATCCTGGGAGGCCGCATTGAATGGCTCGTTGAAAACGAAGACGAGGTGAGGTACTGGTTCCTGGAGTCGGTGATCGAATCTTGCTACACCCCTGTCCCTAAGTTGGTCAAGGAGTGGTTTCAGGCGCTGTCTTCCGATGGCAAGATCAACACTACTGCCGGAACTATTGCCGAGGCTGTATCGAACGCTCGGAGTCTCTACGTGAAGATCATCCGTTACCAGAAGTTTAGCGACGGTCTTGCTACTTACGATTTCGTTGATCACGACGGAAACGTTCTGTGAAGTTCCTTCTAGCAATGCTGGTCACGGCAATCCTCATCTGTATTGTGGTGGGAGTTTTGCTGCTGTTCTGGTTTTTCCCGATGGTTCTAGTTGGAACTTTTCTCTTGGTGGTGTTTCTTGCTGCTTCAAGCATAGTATACGAAGTGATGTTCTCGTGAAGATTTTAAAGGCATTGACTATTACGGTTTTGCTTATTATTGCCGTTCTACTACTTGGACTCTTGATGGCAGCGTTTCCGATTGTCGGCTACGTTTTTCTAGCCGTCCTTGGATTCTTGTTTATCTTCATAGCGGTTTACGTCACGCTGTACGGACTGTATTAGTTTTGTAAAACGATTCTGGTCTCTTTGTACCTTTTTAGGTTTCAAACGCCCTAGAAGCGAAATGAGAGGCCAAAGAAAGGAAGTTATGGACACTATCGGATTCGTGCCGCACAAAACAGAAGGTGACCTTGTTGTCGGTCAGGTCTACTGGGTAGACATTGGCGTATGTGAAATGGCGCTGGAATTGCGGAACATCTACAAGAACGGTAAGGTCAGGTTGACATGGAGAGACAAGTACGGTAACCTGATGTACGAAATGAGATGCCCCTCAGGACACGTCTTTGGAAAGACCGAGACGGCTCAAGGGGTATACCGAGCATACACATGATCACTACAGGTATGTCTATTATCACGAGCAGTAATATGATCTTGTCGATTGTTGACGTAGTTGGGCCTCGTGCGCTGCTTGAAAGAGAGACACGAGAGCGCGACTGGTGGTTCGTGACGGAGATTGAAGCCAAAATGGAGGCTGGACATTGGAAAAACGTAGAAGAAGCACCACTGTGGTGAAAGCAATTGGAATAATTATGCTATTGATTGTATTTTTGTACGCTTTAGCCTACTTCCCAATACTTGCCATCATCTACGGTGTGCTGTTGATTGGTTTTGTTGTATATGCATTCATGACAGATGTCGTAACAATGGTGAGAATCATGTTGGAGAACGAGGAAAATGACAGAACGTCTCTTTGACGGCCACGAAGATGTCAAGGCGGTTGCGTTGCAGCGCGTCTTCACTCATTGGGTAAACACACTCAAGCCTAACAGTCGGGTTCCTGTAGTTCTATCGGAAAAGCGTAAGCGGAAGATCCTCCAAGCAATTGACCTCTACGGGGCTGATGTTTGTATTGATGCGATCAACGGCTGTACTTTGTCTGATTTTCACATGGGTCGAAATAAGTCTGGCAAAAAGTACGACGACATCGAACTGATCTTGCGTGACTCTAAGCACATCGAAATGTTTGCGGAGTTATGGCACGACAGTGTAGACTCTGGGTTCTGATGACGAAAGAAGAACTCTCTGACCTGGTAGAACGTGTTAATCTCCTATGGAGGTCAGACATGACCATGGCCGACAAGAAGGCTCTCAAGGGCGTGTGGTGGGAATACCTCCACGACCTAGAAGCCGGTCGTTGCAAGACAATTATTGATCAGTACAACCTTCGCGGGGACTGGGCACCGAAGCCTGGCGATGTCAGGAGATTGTACCTGCTCAAGAGCGTTCCAACTCACATGGACTGCTGGGCTGAGATGCGTGAAAGATACACCACGATCAATTCTGGCGGGTTCTGGGAAGACTCTGGCGAGGTTCACGAACTGACCCAAAGCATCATTCGTCGTCTAGGCGAAGAAGGTGCTAAGATGCACACCAACGGTGACCGATCTGAATTCAAGGCGGTCTATGAGCAAGAATTAGGAACCTGGATTGAAAGAGTATGCCAACTGAAACCACTCCCGAAGTAGAGCGGATTCTAGATAAATTACAAGGAGTTAAGCCAGACGGTAAGGGTTGGTCGGCCAGGTGTCCCTGTCGAAACGACGACTCAAATCCCTCCCTGCGCGTAGGCGTGGGTCGCGAGGGTGCCGTAGTGATGAAGTGTCACCGTGGGAACGGGTGCTCCACAGAAGAGATTTGCCAGACTATAGGAGTAACCATGATGGACCTGTTTCCGAAAGATTCACAACAAACCAAGCCTAAGAAGAGAGTCGCCACGTACAGGTACGAAGATGCTAATGGGACCCTTCTGTTTGAGAAGGTTAGATACGTGGATGACGCCGGGAAGAAGTCTTTTGTTCAAAGAAAGCCTGATCCCGTCAACCCTGGTAAGTTTGTATACGATCTTTCTGATGTGCCTAAGGTACTGTATGAACTTCCGCTGGTCTTAGATGCGGTCAAGAACGGCAAGAAGGTCGTTGTGGTTGAGGGAGAGAAGGATGCTGACACCCTGAACGGCCCTAAGCCTTGGGAAACCTTGGAAAAGAAGGGTTTCATCGCTACAACTATGCCTGGCGGGGCTGGCAAGTGGCTTGATGAGCATACTGAAACCCTCAAAGGCGCGAACGTTGTGGTTATTGCTGACAACGACTCGTCTGGGGTGGGCCAAGATCACGCCTTACACGTCATTGAGGCGTTGAAGCCTGTCGCTAAGTCGGTCAAGGGGATGATCCCAC
>JACCDR011111253.1_pt1 | contig 12303 bp, 24 predicted proteins | sample 7446431 | NCBI WGS metagenome assembly JACCDR01 (sample SAMN15323443, study PRJNA562643) | freshwater metagenome | isolation source: river surface water | place: USA:Blue River Watershed | collected 2017-08-17
ATCCTGAAGGACGTGGAGCTGTGACACCCAGGGTGGCCTTCCTGCTGATGGTCGCGTGGGTCGGCCTGATCTGGGTGATCGACTGGATTATTTAAATTCTCGTAGGGGGTTGTGTCTCCAACAATTCTTGGGGTAGTCTTTCTCTTGTCAGAACGACACCGACTCCTCCGGAGGCCGACATGGCGAAGAAGATCCAGGACATGACTCCCGTCGAGATCGACGAGATCCTCGCCCCGATCTGGGAGCGCGAGTACAAGGCCGAGGCCGACGTCCTCGCCACCACCAAGCGCTCCGCCGAGCTTCAGCTCAAGGCCCAGAAGCTCAAGAACGGCGTGAAGGTCCCGGGCTACACCACCCCCGGCGACGGCATCCGGCTCGCGGAGACGATCCAGGCGCTGAACAACCGGATCATGAGCCTGCACGAGGTCCTGGAGCAGATCGCCGAGGAGGAGGATCCGTACCTCGCGGAGTACCAGCACCGGGGCGGCTGGAACCGGGTCTTCCTGGCCACCAGCAGCAACGGCCACGCCCACAACGGCACCGAGTGCTCCACCTGCCACCACGGCGAGTACCGCACGGGCTTCTCCTGGCTGATCCAGTACTCCGGCAAGACGGAGGCGGAGATCATCGCCGACGCCGGTGAGCGCGCCTGCACCACCTGCTACCCCTCGGCCCCGGTCAACGCCAAGGGCACCAAGATGTTCACGCCGGACGAGATCGAGGCCCAGCAGCGCCGGGCCGAGCGCGAGGCGGAGAAGGCCCGCAAGGAGGCCGAGAAGGACGCCAAGTCCATCACGACCCCCGAGGGCGGCAAGCTCTACGAGACCACGGACAACACCTCGTACATGGTCTGCAAGACGGTCCGTACGGCCGAGATCGCCGCGACGAACGCCCTGTACGACTACCTGCTGGACGAGCACCGCTGGACCCTGGAGGAGTGGAGCCACTACAACTCCCGGATGTCCCGTGAGGACCGCCAGATCGAGAACCTGCGGCACGCCTGGTGCCTGATCCGCTCGATCGCCCACAAGAAGGGCCTGACCTTCCAGGAGGTCTTCGAGGTCCACGAGAAGAAGGCCCAGGCGAAGTTCCGCAAGACGCTCCGCGACTGGAGCAAGTAGCCCGACCGGCGGGGGCGAGAGCCCCCGCCACCGATCCTCTGTCTCCATCAGTGAGGCTTGACACTCCAAGGATTGTTGGAGAGACTGTTCCAGGACAGCACGACGACTCCTCTGGAGGCCCACATGCCGAACTCGATTCTCTCCCTCCCCCTCCCGGCCGCCGACTTCGAGCGCGAGGCCGAGTGCGGGAACGACGAGTGTGGCTTCGAGGGCGAGATGGAGTTCGTCTCCACGGGGACCGACACCGCCGAGGCCGAGTGCCCGGCGTGCGGTGACCACGTAGAGATCTACACCGCCGACTGACTTTTTAAATCCGACATCGAGCCCTAGGAGGGCCTATGACCCAGACTCCGAAGAGCGTCTTCACCGCACTCGCCGAGACCGTCAAGAACCAGAACGTCGAAGCCATGGAGGACGCCGTCAACGAGGTGCTGCGGTTCTTCGGACCGGCCCTCTCGGCCGACCCCGAGGACCTGCGCGAGATGTACACCGGCGGGGCCGTCAGCGGCCACGACCGGTCCACCGTCGCCGAGATGTTCTGCACGTTGCTGGACGGGACGGAGGGCTTCGACGCGGAGCGCTTCACCCGCCACGCGACGGACGCCGGACGCGGCTTCAAGTACCCGCACACGCCCCGCCGGTCGTGGGTGAACCTCGCCGACGCCATCCGACAGCTCAATGACGGTGACGACGAGTACGACAGCATGCACGAGGCCCTGGGGGCCGGTCGCCGCGTCACCAAGGCCATCGAAGAGCTGCCGATGGAGCGGGAGGACCGCAACCTGGTCCACCGGGTGATCCTGGACGCCATGCGCGAGGAGCAGACCCGCGAGGTCATCGCTCGGGCGGCGGCGGCCATCCTGACCGGCCGGGAGAAGTTCGACGTGGAGCGCTTCATGCACCACGCCACGTCCGACTCGGAGGCGGACGACGACTCCGAGACCGGCAAGTGGTCCTACAACCGCACGCATCAGGCGGAGGCCCAGAAGACGACCATCGAGGCCCTGCCGGAGGACGGCGAAGGCGAGACCGTCGTTCTCTGAACTTCCTGAACAGCCCTGGGGCCCGTACCGTACTGGTGCGGGCCCCGACCGTTTCAAAAGGAGGACGATGGAGATCAAGAAGGCGGAGTGGCCGGAGCGGTCCTGCCGCGAGCCGGTGTGGGGCAGGTATCAGAGCTACGCCTGCGAGCTGCCCGACCTCCACAAGGGGCCGTGCGTCTCCCTCTCCGTCCGCGACTCCGTCATCCGGCGCGAGATGTGGGAGGCCCAGCAGGAGGCCGCACAGGCCCCTCAGACGCCCCAGAACGATGACAGTGAGGCCAGGACCCCATGAACGCTGCCGACGGCTCCCAGGTGCCCTCCCAGGTCACCTCCGCCTACACCCAGGACACGGCTGCCGAGGTGCCCGTGGCGCACCCGCAGTACATGTCCTCCGGCGCCCCCATCGGGGACCCGGGACTGGCGCTGCGGGACGAGTACGCCGCAGAGATCAACAAGCTGAACACCTTCCTGATGACGGCGTACCCGCGCGAGATGAACCGCTCGAACGTGGTGGCGCCGGAGTCCCCGGTCGACGTGGCGATCCGGCTCCTCCAGGGGCTCTCCTCGTCGAACCCGGGAGGGAAGTGCCCGGCGGAGTACTGCAACCTCCAGGCGAACCACGACGGCGACCACGGCTTCGTGAACTACTCGCCCCGGTAGTCCGTCCGCGCTACCGTGCTGGACCCTCGGCTCAGGCCGGGGGTCCTTCGCGTGATACGGAGCGTGAATGGTGTTGACTCCACAGGAATCCTTGGAGTACCGTCAGTGCTGTCCCGCCAGAGACAGCACCTGGAGGTGCCCATGACCGCTCGTTATGGCCTGCCCGACCACCTGATCGACCTGGTCGGTTCGACGATCACCGAGATCGCTGTCAACATCTTCGACCCCGCCGCTTCGGGCGAGCTGTACGCCCTGTCGTGGCTGTGGTCGGACCGGGTGGACGACGGCGACCACGAGGACCTGCTCTCCCAGGCCGACGCCGCCCAGCTCCTGAAGATCTTCACGGCGTGCGTGGAGTACGTGTACACGCACCCCACGGACTACGCCCTGGACATCGCCCTGGCCACCCACGCGGAGGAGATCCTGTCCTTCCTGCGGGATGTCGCCCACCAGTCCTCCCACGTCGCCGCATGAGGGCCTGGAGCCGCCGCAGGGCGGAGCGCAGGCGCCAGAGGGCGTACGACCGCCTGCACGGCCGTGGAGCCGTCTCGCGGGCCCCGTCCCGCCGTGGTGGTGGTGGCTCGGACGACCTCGGGGAGCTGATCGTGGACGTCCTGCTCGCGCTCCCCCGGGGTGTCCTCTGGCTGATCTCCAAGATCGCCGACTGAACCCCTTGACTCTCCAGGAATTGTTGGAGAGACTTTCCCTGCAAGCACGACGCCGACTCTTCCGGAGGCCAGCATGAAGACTGCCGATCTGAACACCACGACCGTGTACATGCACCGCAAGGGGCAGTACAGCAGCGAGAGTCCGATCCTCGTCCTGGAGAACCGGAACTGGACCGAGCAGGACACCCAGGTCCTGGTCGGGGGCGGCAAGAAGCGCGTCATCCAGCGGGCCGAGAAGGGCGCGCGGGTCGGGAGCAGCAACAGCACCTGGCGGTACAAGAAGACCGGCATCCCGGTTCTGAAGCTGAACGTGGGTGAGTGGAGCTTCCGCGAGGACGCGGACGACGAGAGCCGCATCATCGACTCGCCGGACGTCCTGCTCCAGGAGGCCCTCAAGATCCACGAAGCCCTCTCGCTGGTCGACACCGACCAGAACGTCTTCAACGACGGCAAGAAGTACCGCCGGGTGCACGTGGACGCCCGCTACGCCGACGGTCAGATCCAGCAGGTCACGGTGGAGTTCGAACTCGTCCGTCCGCAGGACATCCACACCGAGTGGGCCACCTGGATGGAGGAGAACAAGGCCGAGCGCTTGCGGCAGGCCGAGTGGAACCGGCAGAAGGCCGAGCGTCAGCAGACCGCCACTCAGCAGGCCCAGGACCTCACCGAGCGCGTGACCGTCCTTCTGGGCGACGAACCCCGCTACGACCACAACGGCGAGCGCTACGACCTTCACCGCAAGCACATGTCCGGGCAGACCTACGAGGTCTCTTACGAGCTTCTCGCGAAGCTCGTGCAGATGGCCGAGAGGAGCAGCACTCAGTGACGATCGCAGCACCGCGAGCCCTGGCGAAAGCCGGGGCTCGCCCCGTCAAGAAGGCCCCGACCAAGACCGAGCTGGCCCGCATGAAGGCGTTGTCGGCCTTCAAGAAGATCGGCTCGTACGTCCGCACCCGCATGGAGGGTCTGGACGAGGGCGACCTGATCGCCACCGAGCGGGGGACCTTCTGCATCATCCGCAAGGAGTTCTCCACCCGCCGGGGAGCCCAGCTCATCGTGCGGGACGTGGAGACCGGCAGCCTGTGCTCCATGCGGTTCGACCCCCGCATGTATCTCCTGAGGGTCCGGCTGCCCGAGGTGGCCGAGGTCCGGGGGATCCGGTGGCGGATCCGCCAGGGGGACGTCGTGATCTTCCCGGGGGAGGAGCCGCAGGACGGCATCGTGGCCATACGCCACGGCCGGGCCTGGTACCGCTCCGCACCGCCCTGGACGCCCCTCTCGGACGCTGAGGTGATCCTGGCGGCCAGGGAGGGCAAGGCACTCATCCTGCACTCCGACAGCGTCTCCAGGGTGGTCTCCCCGCCCAGGCGCTTCACCCCCGGCACGGTGGTCTCCACGAGGGACCGCGTCGCCAAGGAGCCCTCGGTGTGGATCCTCGCCGCCCCCAACGAGTGGCGGGGCAATGCCCGGGGGGTCACGGTGTCCAACGCCATGATCCGCCACGAACTGTCCAAGGGGACCTACCAGGTCCTCCAGGTCCCGGAGATCGAGAACTGATGACGTACGAAACTCAGGGGACGGGGGCCAACCGGCTCCCGCACCTCCTGATCCCGACCATCGACACCTACCAGTACTCCGGCATCCGGTGGACCGTGCAGTGCCCCTACGAGACCGAGGGCAAGGCCGAGAACTGCGGGATCGTGGAGGAGTGCAACGGCACGCCGCAGGACGTGGAGCGGTGGGGATGCCTGCTCTTCCCGACGCCCCCCTCCGACTCGGCCGACCTCGCCGCTCTCTCCGAGGACGAGCGCAAGGCGCTCTGGGAGGAGTTCGAGGCCAAGCGCGAGGTCTGGGACGAGGTGAACGAGTGGCACCGCTGGCACCGAACGACTCAGTGCTGGTACACCCACGTCGCCGTCCCGAACTCCGACTTTGACCCGGAGTACTTCCTCGCGGACATCCCGCGAGGGACCCCGATCAACGGACCGCTGAAGGTCCTCGTGGGCTACGAGGGGTCCGACGAGGACACCGAGCCCAAGTTCAAGCTGTGGGAGGAGCCCACCGATGCCCAGACGAGTTGACCCCGAGGCGTACCGCAGAGAGACGCCGATCTTCGCCCAGTTCCTCGCGGAGCGTGAGGGACGCTACCCCGGCACCCCGGAGGGCGAGGAGGACATCCACATCGAGCTGGATCCGGTCCACACGCCCGAGCCGACCGAGCCGAGCATGTCCGACACCCTGATGACGCGCCTGATCCAGGTGCAGCCGCTGGCCGCCGTGGTGGCGATCCCGCCGCCCGCCGAGGTCCCGGTGTTCAAGACGGACGTCCGGGCCGACCCGCAGGAGACCCAGCCGATGGCTCTCCCGCTCTTCGTCGACCCTGACGAGGAGTAGACCTTCCGGCCTGTACTACAGGCTGATAGAGTCCAGATCCCGCCAGAGAGTAGGAGGCCCACATGGGTCGAGAAGTGAAGCGTGTCCCCCTGGATTTCAACTGGCCGAGGAACAAGGTCTGGAAGGGGTTCATCACCCCTGACGAGCTGCACGAGGACCCGTGCCCGGCTGGGTGCGAGGGTGGCTACTCGTGGCAGTACACCGCGCTGAAGAACCTCTGGTACGGCCACGGCGGCTTCAGCCCGGCCATGACCGGATCGACGCCGTGGACCATCGACACCCCGGCGATCCGGAGGACGGCCGAGCGCCATGTCGAGCAGGCGCCGGAGTTCTACGGCTGGGGCGAGCGTGCGGTGGTCCGTGAGGCCACCCGGCTGCGCGACCTGTACAACGCCCGATGGATGCACCACCTGACCCAGGCCGACGTGGACGTGCTCCTCGCGGAGGGCCGCCTGCGGGAACTGACCCATCAGTGGGTCCAGGGGTCCGGGTGGCAGCCCCGCGAGGGTGCCGATAACCCCACGGCCGCTCTGGTCAACGAGTGGTCCCTGATCGGCTTCGGGCACGACTCCTCCAACGCCTGGTACGTGATCAAGGCGCGCTGCGAGCGGTATGGCACCCCCACGGAGTGCCCGGTCTGCGATGGCCACGGAGGTCTGGAGGTCTACCCCGGCCAGCGTGAGGACCGCGAGAAGTGGGAGTGGACCGAGCCCCCGGAGGGCGAGGGATACCAGCTCTGGGAGACCGTCTCGGAGGGCTCGCCCATCTCGCCGGTCTTCCAGAGCCCCGAGGATCTGGCTCGCTGGATGACCTCGCCCAGCTACTCCTGGGGCATCGTCAAGACGGCCAAGGACCGCCCGAGCTACGAGGGAGCGCTGGGCTGGATCAAGGGTGGCGGCTGGGCCCCGAGCATGATCGTCTCGTCCAAGGGCGTGCAGGACGGCGTGATCGCGATGGCGGAGGCCGAGGACGCATGAGCCGGATCTACTTCCACTCCGAGGACGGCACGGCCGAGGTCTCGGGGGCCGAGCGGGCCAACATGGACATCATGATCGAGCACTACGCTCGTGGTGCTGTGGGCCTGACCACGGGCTACCCCGTCCTGGGCCGGACCCTCCGCGAGGACTTCACCCCCTTCATCAATCCGCAGGGCGCTCTGGCCCGGGTCGGCGATGCGGGATTCCCGGAGGAGCTGGGCAAGGCTCTGGTCTCCCGAAGCCTCTTCGACCGCCCCTCCCCGTTCGCCTTCCGTGGCAGGGAGATCAAGCTCTCCTCCCTGATCGCGAACACGGCGCTGGCCGTCGGCTCGGACCCCGTCCGGCTGGCCGCCAAGATCCACCACACCTGCGAGATCCACGGATATGTCCAGGGGTTCCACCGCAAGTGGCTGGCCGAGGTGATCGAGGAGGGACTGGAGGAGCGGGTCTTCCGCAGGAGCTATCTGGCGGCCAAGGACCGTGAGGCCGACCTCAAGATCCTCATGGGGATCGAGATGACCGAGGAGGAGAGCAGGCCGGTGGCCCGCTCCTTCGGCTGGGACACGGTGATCGAGCTGCTGAAGTCGTCCAGCAGGGGCGCTGTGGTGATGTCCTACTCGGTCTGCGAGGGCTTCCCCAACTCCAGCGTGGGCGACTGGATGCCGCCGTGGCCCGAGGGTGTGGAGAAGCGCTGGGACGCCTTGACCCCGCAGCAGCAGGAGGAGCGGTCCGAACGTTCCGAGGCGTGGTACGACCTGCCGGTATCCAAGCGGTGGGCGATCTCCATGAAGGGTCTGAAGGACCCCTCTCAGCCCTGGTTCAACCAGCCGATCACTCCGCAGAACCTGCGGACGTGGAGGTTCGGCCACGAGCTGTCCCTGCTCGATCTGATGGCGGGGGATGTGGAGATGGTGGCCAGGAAGCTCAAGGTGGAGCTGTGAGCCACGTCTCCGAGTACGCGGGCAACGTCAGCCGGTACGACTTCCCGTACATCCACACCGACCACGAGTACCGGGCGATCCATGTGGTCCGCCGGGGCAAGGTCGGGGAGAACGTCTGGGCCATCGTGGACGAGCCGTACTGCTACCAGCCCAAGGGCCGCAGGTGGGCCTACGAGCGCCGTCCGAGCAGCCGTACGGACAAGTTCCTGAAGGCGTCCCGGATGACGCTGGAGGAGGCCCTACCGCTCGCGGAGAGGCTGGCCGAGGGGATGGCCCGGAAGTGGGAGAAGCGCCTCGCCCGCATGATCGCGCGCCAGGAGGCCGCCCGAGCCGCGAAGGAGGCGGAGGAGAAGTGCTGACCAAGGACATGAACGTTCTGCTCAAGGGCGTGGTGGGGTCGACGGCCTACGGGCTGGCCCACGAGGACTCTGACGTGGACTACCTCGGGGTGTACGCGGCCCGGACGCGGGACCTGCTGGGCCTGCACCCGCCGAAGGACTCGGTGGTCACGAAGGATCCCGACACGACTCTGCACGAGGCCAAGAAGTTCGTCGGCCTGTGCCTGGGCGGCAACCCCACCGTCTCCGAGCTGCTCTGGCTGGAGTCGTACGAGGAGCAGACCCGGATCGGCCAGCACCTGGTGTCCATCCGCGAGTCGTTCCTCGGTGCCGACCGGGTCCGGAACGCCTACCTCGGCTACGCCTGGCAGCAGTTCGAGCGTCTGGCGAACCGGGGAGGGACCTTCTCGGCCGACACGGCCAAGCGCACCGAGAAGCACGCGCGCCACATGGTCCGGCTCGTCCGGCAGGGGCTGGAGCTGTACCGGACCGGACAGCTCACGATCCGGGTCAAGGACCCGGAGGAGATCCGGGACCTCGGCAAGAGGATCGCGGCGGACCCGGAGATCGGCCAGGAGTTCATGCAGCAGGCCCAGCACGACTTCGACGGCGTGAAGACCGTGCTGCCGGAGAAGGCTTCGGAGAAGGAGGCGGCGTTTTGGCTGGAGAGAGTCAGGATCGAGTTCTGGCGCCCGTGAGGCGCCTGACGGCCTCCGAGGTCACCGACGACCAGATGGATGCTCTCCAGGACGCGCTGGACCACCTGGAGAAGCTCCACTGTCAGGTCGGCACCCGGTGCGCTGAGTGCTTGCAGGAATTCCCCTGCCGGACCATTCATCTCATCTCCCGCCAGAGATCCAGGATTCAGGAGTCCACATGCCGCAGAAACCTCGAAGAGACCCCCTGAGCGACTTGGAGCGCAAGGCGTACCGGGGCATGGTCGCCGAGCACATGAGGGTCTTCCCCGACAGCACGATGGACGGCGAGTACCTGAGCGTGATGGCCCGTGCCGTGGTCGCCACGCTCACCACCGGATCGGCCAGCGGTAGGCGCCTGAGGATCGACCCCAAGCGCCTGCCGGACCCCGGGAGCCACCCGGACCGCATAAGGGCGCTGGCCCGCAGGATCGAGGACAGCTTCCACACCATGCCGAACGGCTGGAAGAGGGCGGGAGAGGAGAAGACCCATGAGTGAGCTGCGCAAGCCGATCGTCTGGCCCGAGGTCGACGACTCGGGGGAGCCGGACTCCTTCCTGGCCTGGCCGGACCTGTACAAGGACCTGGCGACCGGCCGGAAGGAACGGTGGGAGTACATCTGCCGGTCCTACGAGCAGGACCCCGAGGACTTCTACAACGCGTGGATGTGGGTCCATCACCACCCGATCTTCTGGTACTTCGGCCCCCGGCGCCGTCACGAGTCGACGCTCTGCTGGGACCGGGGGACCGACGAGGGCATGGAGTTCCGGGTGGTGAAGGTCAACCCGGAGACCTTGCAGATCGACGACGAGAAGGACCAGAACACCCTGACCCAGGTCTGGGTGGAGGTCTTCCCCTCGTCGATGAAGGACGACGGCCGTGACGGCCGTCTGCACGACCACGAGTGCGACACCGGCGGAGACACCTTCGAGGTGGCCGTGATCGAGGTGGCCCGCGAGATCTACCAGCGCCACGGCAATGACCGCGTGTTCCTCTCCGAGGTCTGGAGCGGCGCGTGAGGACCTTCCAGGAGTTCAGCCGTCAGTCCGAGGAGTGGCAGGACGCCTATCTGGAGGGGTCTGCCGATGGCCACCGCGAGGCCGAGCGCGCCATCCCGCCCTTGCTCCGCCGGTTCTTCTGGTGGTCCCTGGAGACCATCACCGAGGAGTATCGGCGCAAGCTGCTCTGGCTCGGTGGCGGAGACGAGTACTGCAACGACACGATCGGCATCCGCCTGAAGGGCGGCGTGCTGTTCATCCGGCGCAACCGCAAGGTGCGCCTGGAGCCCCACCCCGACTGCCCGAAGTGCAAGGAGGACTGACGTGCCCCGTGTGACCCTCGAACTGAGTCTGGACGCTCTCGCCCGAGAGCTGGCCGACTGGGACTACGACGACCTGATGGAACTCCTCAAGACGATCGACGAGGCGAAGTCCGAGTGGGACCTCATCGCGAAGATCAAGGAGTGGGTCGACATCGAGCACCGCAAGATGGTGAAGGAAGAGCTGGAGATCAAGGCCGAGCGCGAGGATCGGTGCCAGAGGTCGGCCGAGTATCCGGACCTGCACCATCACGTAAGCCCCCACCGGGGATGCGTCCTTCGCTGAGGAACTGATCCATGAGCAACCACGAGCCCCGCCACGTCATCACCCCTTCCGGGCATCCCAAGGAGACCCTGGAGTGGCTGGAGTGGCGGGGCTACCGTGCGGCCGTCGTCCAGCCGGTCATTCAGGAAGTGATGTTCCCGGGCATCCCTGCGACCGGAGCGGAAATGATCGGGAAGGCCGGGGTCGTCTTCGGCCGCAAGAATCATCCCCTCGTCCTGGCGCAGGTCGGAGACGTCCTGGTCTGGGACGGATCCCACGTCACGATCGAGGAGTAACCATGGCGTCGACCAACCTGAGCTTCCGCACCCCTGCGGACTTCATGGACAAGATCAAGAGCCGCGACCTGAAGGGCGTGGACAACCCCGGGGCCACCGCGAAGCGGGACCTCGGCCGGTGGTACGACGCCCTGGGGGAGGGTCTGCGCGAGGTTCAGCTCACGCCCGATGAGGCCGTGGTCCTGATCTACTACGTCAGCACCTACCAGGGGCTGGCCAGCGTGGACAACGTCGTGAAGGCCGGAGAGGTCCTGGAGGACTACCCCATCGGCCTCGTGGAGGACTTCGACACGGCGAAGTGGGAGCTGGGCAGCAAGTACCAGTCCTGGTCCGTCCTCGGCCGGTACGCGGCCTGGGACGCCGCAGAGCGGTACGAGGTCCTCGCCCGGCACAACGAGAAGACCACCGAGCCCCTGACGCTCGGGATGGCCCTGCACAAGGTGGGGCTGCACACCTATGACCTCCCGCCGGAGATCCTGGCCCACGTCGAGCGGACCCCCGCGATGATCGCCGACAAGCTGCCGGGCTTCTACCTGCGGACGGCTGAGGAGGACGAAGACGATGAGTGACGACAGAGAGAGGCTCAAGGCGGAACTTCTTCAGAGGATCCAGGATCTTCAGATGGGGCCGCTGGTGAGCCACAGGGAGTACGTGGCGCCCGAGAGGACCATCCTCCGGGAGGGCTACCGGGCCTATCTCTGGAAGGCCCAGTTGATCGGTGGTCACATTGCGGTGACCGGAAGGATCTCGGTCGATGGCGTCCTCCCCGAGGACGTCGTCCGGATGAAGGCGTATCAGCAGTTCGACAAGATGGCCTCCCTGAAGGTCGTCGGTCCCGGACAGGTGGAGTGCGTCGTCTCTCCCCCTGGGGGCGGGAGGTACTCCATGGGGACCTTCCGTTCGCCCCATGCCTGGACCGCAGGGATATTCGACTTCGACGCGGTGAAGGCGGACCTGGAGAAGTCGGTCGTCATCGACCTCGTCTGTGACGGGGCGAATGCCGACTACGTGATCAGGGACGAGATCCATCGGATGCCGGAAGGTGGCGCCACCCCTCTCGAAGAGGACGTGGCGGGCGGCCGGAGCGTGGACCTGGCCAACTTCGGCCAGGAACTGGAGCTGTGATGGACCTGGACGACGACGAGCTGGAGGGCCTGTTCGCCTCGGAGCCCGAGGAGCCCGAGGATGAGGAGACGATCGTCCGGTGGTTCACCGCCGGTTACGAGTCGGAGTGCCCGGAGTGCTGGGGGACGATCCTCCCCGGGGACCGTGCCGGATACATCGACGGTGACGATCAGGCGTCCTGCAAGGACTGCTGCGATCAGGCCCTGAGCGCGTGAGCGGACTCCTCTCCAGGTTTTCCTGGAGGGGAGTTGCGCTCCAACAATCCTGGGTGTAACGTCTTCCTTGTCAGCACGACCGACTCCCCTGGAGGCCCACATGAAGAAGATCTCCGCAGGCGCGATCAGCCGGATCATCTCCGGAAACACCGATGTCAAGAAGGCGCCGAAGGAGGGCTGGGGCCGGGGCTTCACCGTGACCGGCTACGACGTGGTGGTCCACGTCCACTACCAGGACACGGACGCC
>JACCDR011220101.1_pt1 | contig 12303 bp, 15 predicted proteins | sample 7446431 | NCBI WGS metagenome assembly JACCDR01 (sample SAMN15323443, study PRJNA562643) | freshwater metagenome | isolation source: river surface water | place: USA:Blue River Watershed | collected 2017-08-17
ACCCCGGCCCCGACCCCGACCAGCAGGACGACCCCGAGCCGCCCGTCGAGCTGGCAGCCCTGGTCGACCAGCTCGCCCGCGCCGGCGTCGGCGTCGTCCGCGCGCAGCCCGGCGACACACTGCTACTGCTCGTGCCCGGCGACGACACCGCCGAGCCGGGCGACACCACCCACGCCGAGCGCCTGGTGCAGCAGCTCGCCACGTACGTGCCGCAGGTCGGCGTCATCGCCCTGACCGGCGTCGCCGGCGGCGTCGTCGTCCCACCGGCACCGGACGACCGGCACGACGCCGCGCTCGCCGCGCACCGCAACCGGCAGCAGGCGTAGGCCGGGCGGCGGGGCAGGGGGGCACCCGTGGCGCACCGACCACCGATCGGACTCTCGGCCGACCGCGACCCGTGGGAGCGGCAAGAGGGCGAGTCCGACCTCATGTACGCCCGCTTCCGGGTGTACCTCGAACTCGGCAGGACACGCACCCTCACCAGTGCCGCGGAAATCCTCACGTCAACGGGCGACACGAGCAGGCTCGGGGGCGCCTACATCCGGTCGCTCGCGCACTCGTACCGGTGGACGCAACGGACCGGCGCGTACGACCGTGAGCAGGACAGACTCGAACGTGAGCGGCTGGTCGAGCAGCGCCGCGACATGATCCGACGGCACCTCAAGACAGCGAACGACCTCACCGCGAAAGCACGCGAGGCGCTCACCAAAGTCAAGATCGACAAGCTGACGCCGCTCGATATCGTCCGGTTCTTCCGGCTGGCGACCGCGATCGAGGCGAACGCGCTCGGGCTGCCCGGCGAGACCGTCGCGGTGACCGGTGCCGCCGGCGGGCCGGTGCTGCTCGACGACCTGAGCGGCTTGACCGACGAGCAGCGCCGCGAACGCATGGCCGAGGTCGCGCGGGAGGTCGCGGCCCGCGCCGGCACCGCACTCGACGACCCGGAAGCTGAGGACGAATGACGACTCACCTGGTGCTGGTGCTCGCCCTCGACGGGGGTACCCCCGCCGAGGTGCGGGCGTACGGCGAGCAGGTCGCCGCGTCGATCCGCCGTGCCGCGCGGCGGGGCGGCACGGCGACGATCGAATGGCAGGCGCACCAGCTCGCCGACGTGCACCTGCGCGACGGCGAGCCGGTGCCTGCCCGGCCGGACGTCGAGCAGGCGGGCGTCGGGCAGCTCAACGCCATGACCAACGACGCCGGCGAGTGGTTCTACCCCGACGACCCGGACGACGCCGCCGAGTTCGCCGAACACCACGGCGCCCGGTTCGTGCACCCGGACGGGCCGGGCTGGTCGTGAGCGTGCAGGGGTTGCGGCCGGTCGGGTTGATGTCCGACGACGAGCTGCTCGCCGAGATCGACGCGCACGAACGCGCGCAGGATCAGGCCGCGCTCGCGACCCCGACCACGCTCGCCCGGCACCTGTCGTACGGGTACAAACGGCGCCGGCACCTCAACGTCATCGGCCGGGAGATGTCGCGGCTCGACGCCGGCGAGTTCGACCGGCTGCTGATTATGACGCCGCCGCAGGTCGGTAAGACGGTCACGGCCGTCGTTTGGGGGGCGTTCTGGTGGTTGGCGCGGCACCCGACGCACCGGGTCATCGTGGGGTCGTACGGGTCGACGCTGGCGACCGAGCGGGGCCGCGACACGCGCCGCCTGGTCGCCGAGGTCGGTGGCCGGTACGGGCTCGAACTCGAACACGGTGCGCGGCAGGTCGCGCAGTGGCGGGTGCGGGCCGGCGGTGGCCTCAAATCGGTCGGCATCCGATCGGGCATTACGGGCAATCCGGGCGACATTGCTTTCGTCGACGACCCCCACAAGTCGCGGGCCGACGCCGACAGCCTGCGCTCGCGTGACGCCGTTGACGACTGGCTGTCGGCCGACCTCGGCACCCGCCTCGCCCCCGGCGCCCCCCTCGTGATGATCCTGACGCCGTGGCACATCGACGACATCGCGCACCGGGTCATCGCCCGCGAGGGAACCGTCGAGGCCGGCGGCCGATGGCGGGTCATCAAGATGCCGGCGTACTGCACCGATCCCGGCACCGACCCGCTCGGCCGGGCGCTCGGCGAGCCGCTGCCACACCCCAAGATCGCGCCCGGCGACACCGAGGCCCTGATCGCACACTGGGAGGAACGCCGGCGCGGGCGCCGGCTGCGTGACTGGTCGAGCCTCTACATGCTCAACCCGCAGCCGGCTAAGGGCGCGTTGCTGTCGGAGGAACTGCTCAGGAACCGACGCTACGGGCAGGCACCCCCGCGGCCCGAGCCCGGCCGGCCGCTGCCGCCGGTGCGCCCGCCCTACCAGCTCGCCCCCCTCGGCCCCGTGGCCGCAACACCGGTCATGGCGGCCGTCGCGGTCGACCCGTCCGGCGGCGGCCGGGACACCGCCGGCGTCATCGGCGGGTGGCTCGGCGACGACGACCGGCTCTACCTCGCCGCGGACGCCTCGGGGGTGATGTCGGCCGACGATTGGGGCAAGGCCGCGTGCGAGCTGGTCGTCGAACTCGACGCCGACCGGGTGATCTACGAAGCGAACTACGGCGGCGACCAGGCCGGCTACGTCATCCGCTCGGCGTGGGACGCGCTGCGCCTCGCCGAGCTGGCCGCCCTGGACCTGCCCGACACCCCGCGCGGGCGCCGCGACCCGCGGTACCTCGCCGTCGCCCGGTTCAACCGGCCGCGCCCGCGGGTCGTCGGGGTGCACGCCCGCAAGGGCAAGCGGCTACGCGCCGAACCGATCGCCGTCGCGTGGGAAAACGACCGCATCCGCACGGCGGTGTACCTGCCCGACGTCGAACAGGAGTGGTCGACGTGGCAGCCCACCGACAAAGAGTCACCCGGCCGGATCGACGCCTCGGTGCACCTCGCATGGGGACTGCTGAAACCGCCGGCCGACACCAACGCCGGCGTCAAGTCCGCGACGAGCGTGCGGCGCAGCGCAGCGACGGGCGGGCCGACCGGGGCGCGTATCCGCCGGGGTGGGCCCGGCGGCGCGGCGGGTGGTACCCGGGGGCGCTGAACAGGGCGCACCCGGGCGCCGGGGTGGTTATCCTCGGGTGACCTCGGTCAAGATCGGCGGGCCGGGGGTGACCGGGGGCAGGGGGCAACGGTGAGCGACACCAGGCAGCCGAACACCAGTACGACCGGCCGGCCGGCATGACCAGGCGCCGCCCGATGTACGTGACCCCGGGCCGGCACCCGTTCGAGGTCGCCCCCCTGCTCGCCTGCGCGCTCGTCGGCGGCGTCATGGTCGTCGCCGACCTGCGCCCGCCGTCGCTGCTCGCCGGGTACGCGCACGGCCTGCTGACGGCGTGGCTCGCCATGATCGCGCTCGGCGGGGTGGTCGGGCTGGTCGGGGTGTACTGGCGCGGCGCCCTCGACGAGGCGCTGCTGATCGAGTTCGTCGGGGTCGGGTTCGTCGCGGCGGCGTGCCTGCTGTACACCGCCGCCATGTACGTAACGCAGCCGATCTCGGCGGCGTTCACCGCGGCTGGCCTGCTGACCGGGCTCGGTGTCGGCGCCGCGTGGCGGGCCGTGCAGTGCCTGCGCGACTGCCAACGGGTACGCCGCGGCGTGATGCTGCGCCCGCACACCGACCTGCCCCTGCTGACCGACGCCGACGACCCCGGGCCGGACGGCGCCGAGGGGCGCCCGTGACGGGCCGGGCGCTGCTGTTGTTCCCTGACCCACCACCGACGGCGTCGGGGCCCGTGAGCGGGGCTACAGCGCCCACACTGCCCGGTCTGCCGCCGACCCCGGTCGGCGCGCCGGGGTGGCTCACGTGGGTCGGGTGGGTCGTCGCCCTACTCGCCCTGCTCGGCGCCGGCGCCGTGCTGACCAAGCTGGTCGAGGGATGGCTGACCCGGCGCAAGGTCGCCGCCGACGCCGACCGGGCCGACGCGGAAAGGGACGAAATCCTCACCAAAGTCGCTGTCACCCTGGTCGAGCCGCTGCGCGACCGCCTCGACCGCACCGAGCTACGCCTCACGGACGCGATCGCCGCGCACGAACGCGAGCGCGAGGTGTGGCAGGCGCGGGCCGAACGCGAGCGCGCCGAGTTCAGCCGGCAGGTCGACGAGCTACGCGCGAAAGTGCGCGACGCGCTCGCCGAGGCTGACGGCGCGGTCGGCGAGGCGCACCGGCTGCGCCGGCTGGTGCAGCAGTGGCACCGCGCGATCATGGACCCCGCAGCAACGATGGAATGGCTGCGGCAGCTCGTCGGGCCCGACGAGCCGGTTATCTGAGGAGGTGTGCACGTGGGAGGTATCAAGCTGTTCGGCCGCGAGCCGGCGTTGTGGATCGGGTTTCTCGCCTCGGCGCTGTCGCTCGGCACGGCGGTCGGGTTCCCCGGCCTGTCGCAGTTTCAGGTCGCGGCGATCGTCGCCGGGTGCAACGCGGTCGCAGCGCTGATCATGGGGCTCGCCGTGCGCCCGATCGGCCCGGCGATCTTCACGAACGTCGTCGCGGCGCTCGCCGCGATCGGCACCGCGTACGGGTTCACCGTGCCGTCCGAGACGATCGGCGCGGTCAATTTCGTTGTACTGGCAGGGCTGTCGCTGCTGACCCGGGGGCAGGTGTCACCGGCCGGGGCGACGACGGCGGTCGCTCCGCCGGCCGCGCCGCCCGTGGTGTCGACGACGTCCGGGCGGCGAGTGGACTAGTCCGGGCGTCGTGGGTGTTCGGTAGCCCACCCGGAAAGGTTTAATCCTCAAGTCAACTACCTGCACGCGGCAGCGCCCCCGACCAGCCGGCCGGGGGCGCTGTCCGTCAGGGGGTCAGAGCGGCACGACGCGTACGACCCGGCCCCCCATGTGTCCGGTGCAGCGGGCCGAGGCGAGGCGCACGACGGCCGCGAGGTGCGGCGTGCACGACTGCGTGTACGGCCACTGCTGTTCGTTGTCCGCGCAGGTCGGGTAGAGCCTGAACTGCGCCCGGCGGGTGCAGTGCCCGTCGTCGGGGTTGGTGAGCGAACAGGGGCGGCGCTGGTCGCTGCTGCTGATGTCGTCGCGCAGCGTGTTCGGGCGGGCGTTCGTGCTCATGGTCGGTTCCCTCTCAAGATCAACTAGGGTGCCCCCGCCCGGCCGGGCGGGGGCACGAACGTCAGCGGCAGGTGCCGTCGCAGAACACCGTGCGCCCCATGTCGGCGCCGGCGAGCGACTCGTGCCCCTCGCACTCGCCGGGCTCGTCGCCCTCGCAGTGCGCAGCGTCGTACGCCGCCTCGACGAACGACAGCGTGCGCCCCCGGAAGTGCTCGACCCATCGGTCGAGTTCGCCCGGCGCCGTGCGCAGCCGCAGGTACTCGCGCAGCTCGGCGTCGGTCAGGGCGTCGGCGAGCCCGGCGCTGTGCGAGCGCAGGAACGTCCGCAGCTCGACGACCTCGTACGCGCCGGCGACCTGCGCGGCGACCCGCACGAGGGCAGCCTCGGCGGCGTCGCGACCGGTCAGGTCGCCGGCGTAGTACCGGTCCGTGAACCACGAGCCGCACTGCGGCATGGTGCGCAGCTCGCCGGCGACGCGCTCGGCGAGGCCGTACTCGATCACGGTGTGCGCGGGTGTGTTGGTGCTGGTCATGGTCGGTTCCCTCTCGATCAACTAGGCGGGGTTGGTCACAGGGCGCGGGTGACGACCTGCTCGACGTACGCGAGCACGGTCGGCACGGCGTTCGTCGCGAGCGCGACCCACACCCCGACGACCAGGGCGCCGGCCGCCGCCGTGGCGACGATCCGGGCGATCGGGTTCGCGCTGCTGATCCGCTCGGCGATGCTCCGCATGGTGTCTCCCCTGTTCGGTTAGGGTCGCTGCCCCGTGCTGTTACCTCAAGTGTACCCCACACCCCACGGGGGTGCAAGGGGTAGGGCCCCCGCGCCCTACCCCTTGCGGGCCGTGCTCACCACCCGTCGTCGTCGCCGGTCGCCGGCCGCGAGCAGCGGCAGCGGCTCGGCTCGATCGCGAGGCGCTCGTGTGCGTGGCTGGCGAGCGTGCGGTGCCGCCACATGTCGTGCACGTCGCCGGCGAGGTCGACGCCCTCGGCGCCGGCCGCCTCGGTCAGTTCTTCGAGCTGCCACTCGAAGCACCCGATCTCGTGGGGGGCCGCCTCGGCGATCTCGGTCTGCCGGTCGGTGGTGATGTGCTCCGTCGTCGTCATACCCATAGCCTACCCCACACCCCACGGGGGTGCAAGGCATGAGAGGTGACATGCCCCACACCCCCACGGGGTCAGGTGCTTTACTCGAAGAGTAAAGTTTCGCGGCTCGCCGCCGCGGCGCTCACCCCTGCTGTGCCTTGCGGTGCCGGGTGATCGCCTGGTCGATCGTGTTGAGCGACAACCCCATGCGCGCCGCGATCGTCGGGCGCGTCTCGGTCCGCGTGGCCGCGAACACCGCGGCGTCGGCGTACGCGCGCAGCACGGCAGGGATCGACTGGCCGAGGCGCCGGGCCGCCGCGGAGCGGGCGCAGTCGTCGAGCTGGTCGAGTTCGGTCAGGGCGGCGATCACGTCGTCGAGGCTCACGGGTGCAGTCATACCCCCCACCCTACAGGGGTGCGGGGTCGGGGGCAAGTCGGGCCGCGAGGTGCGCCCGCACGGCGACCAGGGGCGTTAGCCTGTTGACCATGACCGGCGCAGCCGCAGCGATCACGATCGCGACGACGACCCTGACCGGTGTGATCATGTACGGGGCGACCGCCCGCCTGACCCGCCTGGTCACCGAGGACACCATCACCGCCCCGATCCGCACCGCGATCATGGGCAAGTGGGGGCCCCGCAGCAAGGCGTACGCGTGGATCGGCTGCCCCTGGTGCGTCGGGCTGTGGATCGCGTACGCCGTCGCGCTCGCCGTGTTCGCCGGCGAACACCTGAGCGGGCAGCGGCTGGTGCTGCTGCCCGCGTGGCTATGGGTGCCCCTGGCGCCCCTGGTGACGAACTACTACGCCGCCCGCGCACAGACGCAATAGCGGCCGAGAACGGGGGTACGAGTGGCGCTGTTCCGCACGACGACACCGACGCCGCAGCCGGGCCCCCGTGTGCCCCGCGCGCTGGTGTCGGCCGCGACGCTGGTGTCGCAAGCATCGCTGACCGGTCTCGCGAAGAAACGCGACTGGCAGGTGCAGGCGTGGGAGATGTACGACGCGGTCGGCGAGCTGCACGCCGCGTGCAACTGGCTGGCGCATTCGTTGTCGCGGTGCAAGCTTTACGTAGGTGAGCTGCCCGACGACCGCACCGAGGGCGACCCCACCCCGACCGCCGACGAACTCGCGCAGGTCCCGCTCGACGAGCTGTTCGGCGGCACCGCCGGGCACCCGCAGATGCTGTCGCGTTTCGCGGTGCACCTCACCGTCCCGGGCGAGTCGTATCTGATCGGGCTCGACCTCGACGCGCCGGCGCCGACCGCCGACGACACCGGCGAGCAGGTCGGGCAGCCGAGCCCGATCGCCCCCGACGGCACCGCGGTCATCGAGCAGGTGCAACGGCGCTGGCTGGTCGCGAGCACGGAAGAGTTCGACACGAACAACGGCAAGTTGTCCGTACGGCTACCCGACAGCGACCGGCAGGTCGAGGTCGACCTCGGCCGTTCGACGGTCATCCGGCTGTGGCGGCCCCACGCCCGGCGGGCGTGGGAAGCGGACAGCCCGGCTCGGGCGTGCCTCGGCGCGCTGCGCGAGCTGGTGACCACCTCGGCCCGCATCACCGCTGATCTTGAATCGCGGCTCGCCGGCGCCGGCATCCTGATCATGCCGGCATCGGCCAGCGTCGCGCGTAGTACCCCGACCGAGGGGGCCGCGGGTGACCTCGGCGCCGACGACGAGAGCCTGTCCGACGACCCCGACTACGCCACCCTTATCGAGGCGATGGTCACCCCCATCGGCGACCGCGACAGCGCCAGCGCGGTCGTCCCGATCCTGATCCGGGTCGACGATGCCGCGGTCGACAAGGTGCGCCACATCAGCCTGTCGACCAACCTCGACGCGAACGTGCTCGCCCTACGCGAGGCAGCGATCCGGCGTCTCGCCCTCGGGCTCGACGTCCCGCCCGAGGTGCTGCTCGGCATGACCGACGCGAATCATTGGACCGGATGGCAGATCGAAGAGTCGGCCGTCAAGCTGTCCGTCGAGCCAATCCTCACGATGATCGTCAACGCGCTGACCGAGAACTACCTACGGCCGGCGCACCGCGCCCTCGGCGTCGCCAACCCCGAACGGTTCGTCATCTGGTACGACGTGTCCGAGCTGGTGCTGCGCCCGAACCGGTTCGAGCAGGCGTACAAACTGTGGCAAGAGGGCATGGTCGGCAGCGCCGCCGTGCTGCGCGAGGGCGGGTTCAGTGAGGACGACGTCCCGACCAGCACCGAGCAGGCGCGGCACCTGCTGCTGTCGCTGGTGCGGGCGAACGTCAGCCCGGACGTCGCCCGCCCGTACCTGGTCGCGCTCGGTCTACCGGCCCCCGAGGCGCTCGACGGTGCGGTCGGCGACGCCGCCCCCACCGACGGCACCGACACCGACGCGATCGACGGTGAGGCGCGCGAGTTGCCCGCCACCCCGGGCAACCCCGACGACGGCGAACCGGGCCCCGTCGACGCCGCCGCCCTGGTCGCCGACGCCGGCGCGCTACGCGCGGCCGGTCTCGAACTCGCCGTGCTGCGCGCACTGGAGATCGCCGGTAAGCGCCTGCTGTCGGCCGGCGGCCGACAGTACCGGGGGCAGGTCGCCGGGCCCGCCTGGTCGATCCACACGCACCCCGACCTGCGCCCGACCGAGGCGCAACTCGACACGCTGCTCGCCGGCGCGTACGACACGCTGCGGGCGTCGCCGCTCGGGCACGCCCCCGGCGCGGTCGAGCTGGTCGACGGGTACGTGCGGCAGCTGCTACTCGCCGGCGTCGGGCACACCCCGCAGTACCTCGCGATCGCGTTGACGCAAGCGGCGCGGGCCGCTGAACGGGCGGCGCGTCATGCCCCTGCCTGAGTGGTACGCCCCCGACGACCCGTACGCCGGCCGGCGGCTGCGGCAGCTGACCGCGGTCGCCGCCGGCGAGCAGGCGATCAGGGCCGGCGTCGACCAGGCGCTCGGCGAGTTCCTGGCCGCGGCCCGCGCCGGGGTACTGGGCGAGGCGACGCCGGCGACGGTCGTCGCGGCCGGCGACGACGTGCCGCCCAACCTCGACGGGGGATGGCCGACGCTGGTGCAGTGGGCCGACATGCTGCGCCGGCTGGTTATGCCGCCGGTGTCGTTGCTGTTCGGCGAGGCGTTCTACGGCGAGGCGCGCCGCGCGGCGATCAGCGTCACCCCGTACATCAGCCGCTACATCGAGCAGGTGTTCGACCGGTTGGTCATCTGGCCTGCCGGCGCGTTCGACGACGTGCGCGCCGAGCTGCAAGCCGGGCTGACCGAGGGCGACGGCATCCCGCAACTACGCGACCGGATCGCCCGCGTGCTCGACGCTGACGCCCCGTCGCGGGCGTTGCAGGCCGAGATCAACGCCTTGACGCGGGAGATCGACGACGACGACACGACCCCGGCGCGCCGCAAACGGGCCCGCTCCGAGCGGTCGCAGCTGTACCGGCGCAAGGATGACGCCGATCGGCTGTGGCAGTGGAAAGCCGCGCGGATCGCCCGTACCGAGTCGCTCGGGGCGTTCAACGGCGGCACGTACATGGGGGCGGCGGCGTACGAGCTGGCCACCGGTGAAACCCGGTTCAAGCAGTGGTGGTCGACCAGCGACAACCGGGTGCGTTCCTCACACTGGGCGGCGCATATGCAGGTCGCCGAGTTGCACGATCACTTCCGGGTGGGCGGGTTCCTGCTCGATCACCCGGGCGACCCGACCGGCCCCGGACACGAGGTGATCAACTGCCGGTGCACGATCCTGATCCTGAGTGCGGCCGAGGCCGAGGCCGAACGCGCCCGCTATGCCCGTGACCGGCCCGGCCGCACCAACATCGACGGGCAGCTGATCGACGACGACGGCAACCCGACCGGCCCGGCCGAGGTGCACCAGGGGTTCACCCCCCACCCGCTGACCGCAGACGCGACAGGAGATGACCCGATGACGACCCCCTTGCGCCGTGCGATCCGCGCGGCTGCCGGCACCACGTTGACCGCCGCCGGCGACGAGCTGCCCCCCGACGACCCGTCGGCCGACCGTGGCCTGCCCCTCGGGTTCCGGGGCCGGCTGTGCCCCCTCGATCAACTCTCGGGCGACGGGCGGATGATCGGCGCCCCGACCGGTGAGCCGCGCGTTCGGCCGCTGCCGCTGTCGTTCAAGTGGCAGGACGCGTCGACGTTCGGCCACGACCAGGCCGTCACCGTCGGCGGCATCACCCGGGTATGGGTCGAGGGCGGCTACCTGTGGGGGTCCGGGCCCCTCGACCTCGACGACCCCGAGGGCACCGAGTTCGCCCGCAAGCTCGGCGACGGGTTCGCCGGGCTGGTGTCCGTCGACCTCGACGACGTCACCTCGGAGTGGCGCATCGTCGACCCCGACGGGGCACTGGTCGACCCCGACGACGTCGAGTCGATCTTGGTGCCGCACCCGGCCGACCCCGATTGGATGGTGCTCCCCGAGGGGTACTCCGAGATCGAGGTCGTGTCGGACTGGCGGTTGATGTCGACGACCGGTGTCGCCGACCCGGCGTTCCCCGAGGCGCGGGTGTTCCCGGTGTACGACGCGGCCGAGCTGACCCCGATCGCCGATCTGATCGCCGAGCGTGAGGCCGAGGCGAACGCCGGCGTCTCGGTCGACGACGTCGCGCTCGTCGCCGGCGCGGCCCCCCTCGCCGCGCCGGTCGCGTGGTTCGAGCGTCCCGACGTCGACGGGCCGACCCCGCTGACGATCACGGACGACGGGCGGGTGTTCGGGCACGCGGCCCTGTTCGACGTCTGCCACGTCGGGTACGGCGCGCGGTGCGTGCCCGCCCCCCGCGGCGCCGACTATGGCAGGTTCCATCTGAAGGCGTACCGCACCGCCGACGCCGGCGACATCGCCGTCGGGGCGCTGGTCATGGGCACCGACCACGCGAGTACCTCGGCGTCGACCAGCGTCGCCGCCGCGATGGCGCACTACGCCGACAACGGCAGGTGCGCCGCGTACGTGCGCGCCGGCGAAGACGCGTACGGGGTGTGGGTCGCCGGTGTGCTCGACCCCGGCCTCAGCGAGACCGAGCAGGTCAAGGCGCGGGCGATGACCCTCTCGGGTGACTGGCGCACCGTCGACGGGAAAGTCGCGTTCATCGCCGCCCTGGCCGTCAACGTGCCCGGGTTCGCCGTGCCCCGCAAGACAACCGGCGACCGGGGGCAGCTCGTCGCGCTGGTCGCCGCCGGCGTGCCGATGCGCGCCCCCGACGTCGAGGGGCAGCGCCGGGTCGCCCGCCGCCACGCCGCCGGCGCCACCGTGCACGTCATGCCCGTGCAGCCGGCCGAGTTCGCCCGGCAGGTACTCGCCGAGATGGCGCAGCAGCAGCGCGAGCAGGCCGCGGCCGAGGTACTCGACCGGCGGGTACGCGCCGGCGCGGTGCAGACCCTCGCCGACCGGGTACACCGGGGCCGCGACCGGGCCGCTGTCGACACCCTCGCGGCGCGGGTGCACCGGACAGGGGGGCAGTGATGGCGTGCGCATGCGGGCAGACGCAAGTGCGGTCCGCGCAAGGCGCGCAGGCAGCGGCTGCTCAGGGCGGCGGTAGCGCGTGGGTGTACGAGGTGACGTTCAGCGACGGCGCCACGATGCGGGTACCGACCGAACAGGAGGCGATCGCCGCGCTGTCTCAGGGCGGCGGCGGGTACCGGCAGGTGCGGCGGTAGACAAACGGTAGAGTCCTGCGCTTCACGCCCTGAGGCAGCGGGGCCGCCGGTGCAAGGCCGGAAGTCGCCGAGAGAGCACGCTCACCCGGCGGCGCACGAGCAGCCCCCGACGACATGCACCGGCCGGGGTCGCGGGGGTTTCTCGTGTTCCGCCCCGCCGCGTGGCCTGCGGCGATGTCTCGCCCCGCCGGGGCCGCTCTGTGTACTCTGACCCCCAACTGAGCCGCGCGTCGTCGCGGTCGCTCCGCTGGCACGTGGGCCGGGGGCACGTCACATGTACGTGCAACCGGAGAGGCACCCCCATGAACCTGTTGGAGCTGCTGCGGCAGTTCGCCGCCGCGTCCACCGACCCGGCCGGGTCGACCGAGCGGATCGCCGCGCTGCGGGCGCAGATCGAGCAGTACCGCACCGAACACCCCGACGAGCCGCTCGACCTCGCCGCGCTCGACACGGCCGCGATGGAAGCATTCGAGGCGGCGCGGGCCGCCGACCTCACCGCCGCCACCC
>JACCDR011975135.1_pt1 | contig 12302 bp, 14 predicted proteins | sample 7446431 | NCBI WGS metagenome assembly JACCDR01 (sample SAMN15323443, study PRJNA562643) | freshwater metagenome | isolation source: river surface water | place: USA:Blue River Watershed | collected 2017-08-17
ATGGTTATCTGTTCCACCTGAAACAAGTTCGATTCCATGATGAAGAAGAGTACTCGCTAGCATTTTCGAGTTCTTGATAACTTGCTCTTGATAAGTTTTGAATTCCGGAGTCAGAGCTTCTTTAAACGCAACAGCTTTACCAGCGATCACGTGCTCAAGAGGTCCGCCTTGAATTCCAGGGAAGATGAGTGAGTTGAATTTTTTCCCTAGCTCTTCGTTGTTTGTGAGAATTAAACCACCACGAGGTCCACGAAGAGTTTTATGTGTCGTCGATGTCACGACATCAGCATATTCCATTGGAGATGGATGAAGGCCTGCAGCTACAAGACCAGCGATGTGGGCCATGTCTACAAAGAGAGTCGCTCCATCCGATTGAGCAATCGTCGAGAATTTGTCAAAATCAATGATACGTGGGTACGCCGAAGCACCAGCAAGAATCATTTTTGGTTTCTCTTTCTTCGCGATGTCTTCAAGAAGATTGTAATCAATCTGCTCGGTACGTGGATCAAGACCGTAGTGAAGAGCTTTATAGAGTTTGCCTGAGAAGTTTACTGGTGAACCGTGAGTGAGGTGGCCACCTTGAGCAAGATCCATCCCAAGAAATGTATCACCGTGATTCATCGTCGCCATGTAAACGGCCATGTTCGCTCCAGACCCTGAGTGAGGCTGGACGTTGGCATATTTGGCGTTGAAGATCTGCTTCAAGCGATCAATCGCCAGTTGCTCGATCTCATCAACGAATTCACAACCATTGTAGTAACGCTTCTTCGGATAACCTTCAGCATATTTATTTGTAAGGCATGAACCTTGAGCTTCCATTACAGCTTTAGAGCAGTAATTTTCTGAAGCAATAAGTTCCAGGCCCATTTCCTGGCGGCCTTGTTCTTTTTGAATCCATTGGAAAACTTCTGGATCGATCGATTCGAGGTGTTTCGACATGTGTGGCTCCTTAGTTCCCACAGTTTAACTCTAATTTTGTATTTTTTACATGAATCCACACGGGAATCCTGAGTTAGTTATAATGCCAGGCATCATGGAAGTTTACGTCTTAATCCTTATCCTTTCGATCGTGCAATCGCTCTTCGGAGTAGGCCTTCTCCTCTTCGGAACTCCGATCATGCTTCTCATGGGATACGATTACACGCAGGCCCTCCTTTATCTTCTTCCTGCATCGGCCGCACTATCTTGGAGCCAGGTGAAAGACCTTCGTGAAGAAAAGCTCAACGGCGGATACCGCAAATTATTCTTCCTGATCTGTTTGCCACTCCTGGTTGTAGGAATGCTGGTTGCGACCAAATTTGACGTAAAACACGAAATTAAAATCTTCGTTACTATTATGCTGATTATGGCCTTCATCATCAGAACAAATTCAACTTTCCGCGAAAAGCTTCAGTCAGTGATGAAAAAACATCTTCCGACCGCCCTTGCTTCTATGGGGCTGATCCATGGTTTATCAAACATGGGTGGTTCGATTCTCACTCCGCTTGTTTCAAGTCTCTACAAAGATAAAACTAAACAGCTCGCGGCCGTGAGTTTTGATTATGCTTTCATGGCTTCACTCCAGCTTCTGGTTCTGATCTTTATTAAGGGCGAAACTTTCCATTCAAAATTCCTGATTGGATCAGCCATTTCTCTCACGATTCGATATTTGATCGGGAAGAGAGTCTTTGCTTTCACTTCAGAGACAAGCTATCAGAAACTTCTCAATGGCTTCATCCTTGCCAACGCGGTTTTATTGGGGATTAATCTCTTCTAAGATGCGTTTTGTTTTTCTCCTCTTTTTGCTTATCAGTTGTGCGACTTCGAACAGTCCCAACAAGCTCTCTGCTTTCACCACTGATGGCTGCTCTCTCTATCCGGATGGTATCCCTCTTATTCAACCCAACAAATGGCTTCATTGTTGTATCGCTCATGATCTTTCGTACTGGGCAGGAGGCTCAAAACAACAGAAGGATCTTGCCGATCATGAGCTTGGTAGATGCGTGGCCGAACAATCTTCTGTGAACGCGAAAATGATGTATGAAGGTGTTCATGTCGGAGGAGGTGCCAATAGCATTCTTCCGTGGGCGTGGGGCTATGGCTGGAGACATAATCCTGGCTATAATGATCACGCGGCCTATGAAATTGAAGAGATTCTTTACCGGGAAAACACGATCTTAAAGGGCATTTCTGTCTATGAGAAGGTCCTTACTGAGCGCCAGATGAAATACGTCATGGAGCGAGTGGACGCCTTTGAATCTGCTGTCAAAACTTTAAACACCCCTTGAAACCTTTTCTCCGGACCCCCCGCTTTTTCATTTTTATTCCATAATGGTGAAAACTTTTTCATCAAAACTATCAGGAGAAAAAAATGAAAGCACTTTTCGCACTTGTTCTAGTTATTACTTCACTTGCAGCATCAGCTCAAAACCGTCGTGATGACAGACTTGATGGCCGAATCATTTTCCGTGATGGTCGCTCGACAGTAAGAATTTCAATTAATGAAAGAAATGATGTGAACCTTCGTATCCGTATGCTTGAAGAAGCAGTTCGTGATCTTCAGGCGCAAGTATATGACCTTCGTGATGCTGAACCTCGCACTCGTATCGTAACAACTCACGTTTGTTCAATGACAACTTCGTTCAATGGAACGTTCATTGGTAAAGCTTCTACAAGAATTGAAGCTGAGGCCGTGACTCGCCAGAACTGTTCTCGTTCACGTGAAGCTTTCTGTTCATCAAACTCTGTAAGATGTGAAACAATTCAGGAAGAAGTAGCATTCTAAGGATTAGAGAATAGCTCAAAAAAAAGCCCCTCTTGCGAGGGGCTTTTTTTTATTCAGGCTTTTTGAAAATCGTCGATGAGTTTGTCCCACCAAAACCGAATGAGTTATTAAGTGCAAACTTAATGTCTCTCTTCTCAGCTTTATTTGGAACATAATAAAGATCACAAGCAGGATCCTGCTTCTCAAGATTGATCGTTGGAGGAAGCATTCCTGTTTCAAGAGCCTTGATACAGAAAATTGATTCAAGTCCACCGGCCGCACCAAGTAGGTGACCCGTCATTGATTTTGTAGAACTCACTGCAAGTTTGTAAGCGTGATCACCGAAAACTTTTTTAATCGCACCAGTTTCAGCAGCATCACCAAGCGGAGTCGATGTACCGTGAGCATTGATGTAACCAATTTCTTCTTTCGCGATACCGGCCATTTCAAGGGCCTGTTGCATACACACGAAAGCACCAGCACCTTCAGGGTGTGGAGCTGTAAAGTGGTGAGCATCTGAGCTTGCACCGAAACCAACGATTTCAGCGTAAATTTTTGCTCCACGAGCTTTTGCTTTTTCGTAGTTCTCTAGAATGATAACTCCAGCACCTTCACCCATAACGAAACCATCACGATCAACATCGTAAGGACGTGAAGCGCGAGAAGGTTCTTCGTTACGCTTAGAGAGAGCTTTCATAGAAGCGAATCCAGCGATTGTGTAACCAGTGATAACGGCTTCTGTACCACCTGTGATCATAGCATCCTGACGGCCAAGCATGATTTCAGTCGCAGCGATACCAAGTGCGTGAGCACTTGAAGCACAAGCTGAAGCCACGGCGAAGTTAATGCCTTTGAAACCCCATTTGATAGAAATAAGACCTTCAGGCATATTAGGAATCACAGAAGGAATGAAGAAAGGAGACACACGTCGTGCGCCTTTTTCCAAAAAGATCTGGTGATTTTTTTCGATATGCGGGAAGCCTCCAAGACCTGTTCCGAAAACGATACCGATTTTTTCCATCGGATAGTTGGCATCAAGAAGCTTGGATTGTTTAAGCGCTTCATCAGTACAGTGAAGAGCGTATTGGTTGAAAAGGTCGAAACGATCCTGGTCTTTTGGATCCATCAATTCTGGATCCAGCTTGAAGTTTTTCACTTCACCACCGAATGTTACCGGCCAATTTTCTGTGTTTTGATTTTGTAATGTTGTGACTCCAGATTTTCCAGCAAGAGCATTTGCCCAAACTTCATCCAGATTATTTCCGAGGCCGCACATGGCACCCATGCCGGTCACTGCAACTCTGTTCATCTTCATGATTTGTCTCCCAAAACAAAAAAAGCCACCTTTCGCTGGCTTTTTAAAAGGTCTTAGTGTGATTTTGCTTTTAAGTAAGTAACCACGTCGCCGATCGACTTAAGGTTTTCTGTTTCGTCTTCAGGAATCTCTACGCCGAACTCGTCTTCCATCTTCATCATGAGTTCAACCATATCAAGTGAATCTAGGTTAAGATCGTCAACGAAGCTTGTGTTAAGGCTAATGTTAGCTGCGTCCATCTTTGTAGCTTCAGAAACGAGCTTGATTACCTTCTCTTGTAATTCCATTAAAATATCCTCCAAAATGTGAGATGCTGTAATTTATTAGATGTATAATCCGCCGTCAATTTTAATCACCTCGCCAGTCAGGTAACTTGACGCGCGGCTAAGTAAAAAACAAGTAAGTTGGGCCACTTCTTGAGAGTCACCCATACGACCTAGTGGAATAGACTTAGCGTATTCTTCTTTAGCTTTCTCGTTCAAAGCATCCGTCATATCTGTCTGGATAAATCCAGGACAGATAACGTTACAACGAACGTTTCGAGAAGCGAGCTCTTTAGCAACAGACTTCGAGAAGCCAATGAGACCGGCTTTAGAAGCAGCGTAAGCCGCCTGAGAAGGGTTACCCATAAGTCCCACGATTGAACTCATATTCACGATGGAAACGTTTTCAGCTTTCAGGAAGTTTCTTGAAAGAGCTTGAGTGACCATCATCGCACCTTTTAGGTTTGTATCGATGATAGATGAGATTTCGTCCGGTTTAAGACGGAGTAGAAGAGTATCTTTTGAAACACCAGCATTGTTTACAAGACCAGAAATCGGAGCAACTGTTTTAGTAAACTCATCGATCGCTTTAGTCATGGCCTCATAATCAGTGACGTCGAATTTAAGACCTGTGGCCTTTCCACCTTTGGCCGTAAGTTCTTCTTTGAGAGCAGCAGCTTTGGCTTCGTCACCACGGTAGTTAAAAACTACGTGCGCGCCTTGTGAAGCAAGTTCCATGGCAATTGATTTACCGATACCGCGAGCAGCACCAGTTACAAGAATGACTTTGTCTTTAAGATCAGAATACGTAGCTGTCATAGGGCCTCTACTTCAGAAAAGCCAGTCTCAGTATCAAGACTGATCACTTTCAGTTCAGGGTTAATTTTTTTGATAAGACCAGCAAGGACTTTGCCCGGTCCGCATTCAATGATCAATGTATCATTTGAAAGCGTTTGAATTGAGTGAGTCCAGAGAACTGAACCACAAACTTGTTTTAGGAGATTTTCTTTGATCGTCTCAGGACTTGTATCAGTGCCATATTCTTTTGCATCAACGTTTGCGATGTAATTGAACTTCGGTGATTTGAAATTCACTGAATCTAAAACTGGTTTAAGTTTTAATTCAGCAGGCTTCATCAAAGCGCAGTGGAAAGGAGCAGATACCTGAAGCTCAATCGCTTTCACGCGACCGCCGGTTTTTTCTTCCATCAGTCTGATTGCATTTTCACAAGCACGCTTGTCACCAGAGATTACGATTTGCGAAGGCTCGTTGAAGTTTGCCGGAGAAACTTTTTCTTCAGAAGTTGAAGCAGCTTCACAGGCCCAACGAATTGTCGCTTCTTCCTGTTTTAGGATCGCGTACATTGTTCCTTTGCCGGCAGGCGAAGCCTCCTGCATGTATTTTCCACGGAAGTGAACAGATTTAACTGCTTCTTCGAACGTGATCACTTCAGCCGCAGCAAGGGCCGCATATTCACCAACCGAGTGGCCAAGAACTCTTTCAATTTCAATGTTCTTATTTTTGAGAAGATCTTTGAGTTTATCAAAGAGCATGAGGGAGTGAGCGACGATTGCTGGCTGAGTGTTCTCAGTCATTTTAAGATCGTCTGCCGGGCCTTCAAGCATCATCTTTTTCAGATCGTAACCGGCTGCAGAGTTTGCGCGGTCAAAGTGAGCGAAGTCGGCAAAAACTTTTCCCATGCCGACGTACTGAGTTCCCTGTCCAGGGAAGACAACTGTAACTTTCACATTTACCTCTTAGTATTTAAGACAGATCGCGCCTGCTGTGAGACCGGCACCGAATGCTGCTAAAAGAAGATTGTCACCACGTTTGATCTTGCCACTGCGAATCGCCTCATCAAGAGCGATAGGTACTGAAGCAGAAGAAGTGTTCGCGTAGTTCTGAACGTTGATAATCACTTTCTCAAGTGGAATGTTGAAACGAGCGCCTACCGCTTCGATGATACGGAGGTTTGCCTGGTGAGGAATGAACCAATCGATTTGTTCCATCGAAAGTTCGGCTTCTTTAGCAACTCTTTCAGCGTGAGCGGCCATTGTTGTTACAGCAGCTTTGAAGATCTGCTGGCCATTCATTGTCATCCACTGTTCGTTGTTATCAAGAACTTCGTGAGTGATACGTTTCACAGCACCACCTGCGAGTAGAGTCAGGTGATCTTTCTTCGTCGAATCGGATGTCAAAACTGTTGAGTAAATTTTTGAATCTTCATTCTCGGCTGCTCGACCAAGGATCGCAGCTCCACAACCATCTCCGAAAAGGATACAAGTGTTACGGTCATCCCAGTTGTTGAAAGCAGAAAGCATTTCTGAACCAACAACAAGAATGTGCTTGTACACACCTGTTTGAATAAGAGCGTTTGCCATCGGAACCAGATAGATCCAGCCTGAGCAAGCCGCGTTTACATCAAGGGCCGGGCAGTTATTTGAAATTCCAAGTTTCTCCTGCAGAACAGAAGCTGTGTTTGGCATTGATTGATCGGGGAGTGTTGCAGAAAGAAGAATACAGTCGATATCGTTTGGAGTGAGGTTAGCGGCTTCGAGTGCTTTGAGAGCTGCTCGTTTTGCCATTCCAGATGGTGACTCATCTTTTGAAAGATCGGCCACTCGTCTCTGGTGAATCCCTGTACGCTCAACAATCCACTGGTGAGACGTATCGATTCGTTTTGCGAGATCGTCATTTGTAACGACTCTATCTGGAAGGAAGCTTCCTGTTCCTAGAATTTTTGTATTATACAATTTCATTTGAAATTCCTTTGATTCGGCACAAATAAAAAAGCCTTCTTGCGAAGGCTTAATTTTTTGTTTTTAGATGCTTGAGAGATTAGGCTTCAGCAGCGTTTGTATCAGCTTTAACTTTGATCTCAAAAACTTGCTTACCTTTATAGTGGCCGCAAGCCGGGCATACAGTGTGTGGAAGAACAGAGTCACCACAGTTCGGGCACGCCTGAGGGAATTTTCTGTATAGTTTATGATGTTGACCAGCACGTCTTAATCCCTTACGTGAAACACTGGTTCTTTTCTTAGGTACTGCCACAAACGCCTCCGATATTACTTCTTATTCTGATACTTAATAATTATTTAAAAATGAGGTTCTATTTCTAATACAAGTTCCGCTTGTTGCCAAGACTATTTATGGAGTCTCGACACCCTCAAGCTTACTGTCTGCGTCAAGAACCGGATATTGGTTATAGTTGAGGAAAATTTGCTCATGGAGCATTTCCTGAAATTCCACAGTCCGATTGTTATAAAAATAGATCTCGTATACATCGTTTTCAACGTAAGTCTCGTCAATTCCTTCGAATAATTCAGAGGTTGCGAGAGTCTCATCGATAAAGACCACTTTAAACGGAACATCCAATTGAACCGTCATCGGCTTCAATGTCCGCACACATTCAGTGACGTAATCGGCCTCAATCGTCCCTTTCACAACCAGAAATTCACCCATATCAGGCTTATTTTTTTTCTCAATCTGGCCCGAAATGAAGATGGCAGTCTCTTCCAGATTCGCTTCAGGACTTTTTTCTGTCGCATTTTCGTTCATTTCAATGAGAAATTCGCGAACCCAGTCTGTCTCCTGATCAAGCTCGAAAAGGATTGGGTTATTGGCAGCGAGCTTAATCAGATTGATTTTTGCTCCCACTTTGTCGTGTTTGTTACTCATACGCTTGTCTCCATTAATGAAATAAGCTTCTAATAGAGAAAACACGAATTGAGAAGGTCTTCGATGGCTAAATGCGAAAAAATTTTGATAGCTGGCTTCTCAGGGGCCGGTAAAACGAGTCTCATGAAGGAACTTGAGTTCACTGCTCCCGATTCCTCATGGAACTTTGCCGACCTCGACCAGCTCATCATGAAATCTCGTCGCTCAAAAGAACTCGCAAAAGTGATCGAAGAGCACGGTTGGGAGAAATTCCGACTGTGGGAAAGACAAGAACTCGAGGGCTGGCTTAAAGAAGAAGGGCCAGGGGTTTTGAGTCTCGGAGGGGGAACACTCTCGCAAATGCTCCTGGATTTGTATAAGCCGACCAGAAAAGTCGGAATCTGTTACCTGCATGCTCCTTTTCAGGATTGCTGGGAGAGATTGCACATCGAGGGAACTGAGCCTCGTCCTCTGGTGAAACTGGGGAAAGGCGAACTTCACCGAATCTATGAGGAAAGACAGAAAGTCTTCTCTCAGGTTCCCTGGCGGATTGAAAATCCTAAGGGAGAAGACCTCGCAAAACTTGCCAGAGATTTCTGGGAAAAGTTAACATGAGGTGACAGCTAAATTCTGGTCTTGGAGGACCTATGCAGACACCAGTTCAAGGAATCGAACTTACTGTGGCAATTTTGATGGACGATCTTTCATGTGCGAAAGATATCGCTTCAGCACTTCGTTCACAAAACATTCTTGCTCACCACTATCAAAGCCTTGATGAATATTGGGTTGCTTCGGGAATTCAGGTTCCGGATCTCACGATCATTGATGTGACTAAAATGAGCCAAGGGGCCATTCAGTTCAAAATGCATCCGAAAGTTCAGGACAAATCCCTTTGTTACGCTTTCTTCTCAAAAGATTCGACGAAAATTCTTCTTCAATCAACATTTGGATTGAATCCAATTGGCTATATCCATAACGATGCCTCACTTAACGCTCAGGTGATGAGTCTGGTGAACCGTCGTTCAAATGAAATCAAAATGGCCCGCGAGAAAGCTGAGCTTGAACAACGAATCGGCCGCATTCAGGCACGATCGAATCGTTTGATCTCTGAGCGCTCAGAAGCTGAAGAGTTCAAAGCTCACTTTGAGTTTATTCGCAACCTTTGCGGCGAGATTGAAGACGAAGCGACTCGAAATGATTTCACTCACTCTCTCATTGGTAAACTTGAGAAGTGGGAAGCAATCGATGGATACGGCATTTACGAATTGAATTCAAGTGGCCAGAAACTGATTTCTCCGGAAATCGCGAAGAAAAAGTATCATCCGTTCCCATCACTCTGGCTTGGACAGACAAACGAGCAGGGGATTGAACGATTTGCTCTCGATATGGCCACTCAGGTTGCGAATGATCTCTTTGAGCTTGAACCAGTTGTGATTCGAGTGCACGCCGGTTCATCGAACCCGGATCTCATCCTGTTTGTTTCTTTCAAAGAAGAGCGCATGATGAATTTCCCGTGGGATGTTCTTGAATCGATGCTTAGCTCATCACTTCGTCGCCTAAAACTTTATCAGCAGATGCCTCAATACACGTCTCAATTCCTTCCAATGTGGGAAGCTTTGGACAATATGGATCGCATGCAGAAATCAGGCATTGATTCAGATACTAGGATCATTGCTCTTAGTTTCATTCCGCTTACGGATGTAGCAAAGAAAAGAACAAATAATAAATTCTTCTGGTCTTCATTCTTCAATGATTTCTTCCTGCAGCTTTCAGGACGTCTGCAAAAAAGTACGAAATTATCACTATTCGGCCCTTGGCACGTGATGTTCTTCATTCCACGTGAAAACGTTGAAGCTGAAACTCAAATGCTTCAGAGTTTTGTGAAACAATTCAGCTACTGGAAATTCTTCGAAGATAATTCTCAGGTTCTCTCAGAGGATATGCATCCAATCCTGAAACTTATTCCGGCTTCATCTTCACACTACCTTCGTATTTTTGAAAAGGAGTTCGAAGATCTTGGAGTGAAAGAAGAAGGTAAGCGCCTGATGACGATTGCCCGAGATAACAAAAGACTTTCGATTTAATGAGATTCTCGAGTTACCTTGAAGTTGACCTTAATCTATTAGGCGAAAACTTCAATAGCATTCAATCACTGGCCCCTAAAGCAGAGATACTTCCGATGGTGAAGTCGAATGCCTATGGAAATGGTGCTGTTGCTATTTCTCAATTCCTCGTCAAAGAGTGTGGCACTAAAATTCTTGGTGTTGCTTCTCTTGGTGAGGCCCTACAGATTATTCACGAAGCCCCGGGGCTCAAAGCAAGAATTCTTGTTTTCTCAGACACTGAATTTGAAAATCCTGAACTGCGCAGGAATTATCTTGATCACAACATCACACCGATTCTTCACCAGAAGAGTGATCTTGAAGTCGTAAAGTCTGATCCTGATTTTAAGAAAATGCCCCTGATCATTAAGCTCAATACAGGAATGAACAGACTTGGCCTACGCCAGGAAGATCTAGAAGAATTTCTTCCGCTCTTTAAAGAAAGAGGTGTTGAGCATCTCATGACTCACTTTGCGAGAGCTGCTCAGATCATTGAACCGGGTGACAAGTCCCATAAACAAGTTGAAGAGTTCAGACGCATGAAAAAGTTTCTGACGGATGCTGGAGTAGAGATCAAATCAACTTCTCTAGCAAACTCAGGTGCGATTGAGAATAAATTCTGTGTGGATGAAACATATGTTCGTCCGGGACTTATGCTTTACGGTCCTCCAAGTGTGCTTGACCCCATCATCTGGCACGGTCATCAGTCTTCTCGTCTTGTAACAAAAGTCATGACGAGTTTTCAGGTAAAGAAAGGAACTCCGGTTGGCTATGGAGTAAACGTAGCAGACAAAGATTCTTTCATGGCGATCCTGCCCGTGGGTTACGGTGATGGTCTCATCGCCTATGGTTCCGGAACAAAACTGAAGATCAACGGCATCGAAGGAAAGATCTTTGGACGTATCAACATGGATATGGCCTTTGTTCAGTTCGATCCGGATGCTGAAAAGAAAATTAAAAACGGTGATGTAGTAGAGTTATGGAATCACGATAATAAAGTGATTACTGACATTGCTGTTCAGAATAAAACGATTCCTTATCAATTGATGTGTGGAATCTCGAGTCGAATCCCAAGAATTTATAAAGCGAAGTAAGTGATATGGATGTAAAAGCAGTAGCGGTCAGAAAAGTTGAAGGATTAGGCGAGACAGTTCTCGGCTACATCAATGGTCTTGGTGAATTCTCGAATTTTACTTTCAGAACTATTTTCTGGACGTTTAAGCCACCATACCGTTTTCACCTTCTGTTTGATCAAATGGTTTTCATGGGTAACAAATCCGTGTTCATCATTTTCCTAACATCAGGATTCACTGGCGCTGTCTTTGCCATGCAAATTTATCTGGGGATGAAAGCGATTAATGCTGACTCCTTTATCGGCCCGATTGTAACGATCGCCCTTTCAAAGGAACTTGCTCCGGTGCTTTCAGGTCTCGTTGTCGCCGGTCGATGTGGAGCTGCCATGGCCGCCCAGATTGGTAGTATGAAAGTGACTGAACAGATTGATGCCCTTGAAGTAATGGGAATCAATTCGTATCAATATCTCGCGGTACCAAGAATCCTGGGAGCCATGTTATCGCTACCTCTTCTTTCGGGGATCTTCCTCCTGATCGGTTACGGTGGATCATGGCTCGTTGGTGTTAAGGTTCTACAGATTGACGAGATTCTTTATACCCAAAAAATTTCAGACTTCATGAGACTCGGCATGGTTGCAGAAGGTCTTATCAAAGCGACAGTGTTTGGTTACCTGATCGGTATCATTGGTACGTATCACGGGTTCAATGTAACTGGTGGTGCTGAAGGTGTTGGCCGCGGTACAAACATGGCGGTAGTGTGGGGGATGATTACAGTTCTTGTTGTCGACTTCTTCTTAACTAGTTTTCTGGCGAAAATCCTATGAGTGACAGCAAGTATTCAGTCGAGTTCAAAGGACTCGTAAAAAAATTTGGTGAATCAACTATCCTCGATAACCTGAATTTCGGTATTCATCGCGGAAAAATCACAACGGTTCTCGGGTTTTCCGGAGCAGGTAAAACGACTCTCATGAAGCACATCATGGGTCTTGTTGATCCGACTGAAGGTGATGTGGTTGTTCTCGATACTGTTATCAACAAACTCGGTGAACTTGAACTTCGTGAATTCCGCCGTAATTTCGGTATGGTTTTTCAGTACGCAGCTTTATTCGACTTCCTTACTTCTTATGAAAATGTGGCCTTCCCGCTTCG
>JACCDR010890406.1_pt1 | contig 12300 bp, 10 predicted proteins | sample 7446431 | NCBI WGS metagenome assembly JACCDR01 (sample SAMN15323443, study PRJNA562643) | freshwater metagenome | isolation source: river surface water | place: USA:Blue River Watershed | collected 2017-08-17
ATCCCGATCACGAGCCGCCTAAAGCCCCTAGACAGACAGAAGGTCGAATTACGTGGCTGAGCTAAGGTTCATAAGAAGAATTTGTTTTTTCATTTATTTCTTGGATCGCTTTTTTGAAAGCTTCTTCATATTTTTTTCTAATAGCAGGTGAGACTTTTCCACCAATGACTAGTTTGACTTGGCCTTTTCCAACGGCCGTCGCATCTGTTTGAGCACTGATGAAAACTTGTTTACGAACGTCAAGTGGAACATCCACTTTGAGAACCGTTTTCTTGACCACATCCTCCATGGTCGTCGCCAAAATCATTCTTTCTTGTGTTGTGCGAATTCCGGTTCCGACCATTCCCATCCGGAATGAAGAAGGATCTTTGGTTGCAGATAGAGCATCGGCGATTTCTTTTTTAACGGCATCACTCAGAGGTTTGTTAGTTGGGACAATCGTTATGTCATCGCCACTGGCAACAAATCGTCCTTTAATCCCATTCTTCTTGAGAATCGGCATGACAGTATTTTTGACCTCAAGTTTTTTCGCATCTAAAAGTTCCGTGACTTGTTTTTCTCCCGCACGAGCTCTCGCAAAAACATCATCAATTTCTTTTGCTCCAGCTGTTGCGCGCGAGGTTTCTGTTAAATTCTTTGACCCAGCTCCAACTAAATCGATGGTAATACCACCGTGCTTTCCGTTGAGAACAGAGCTTTCCCTTTTGGTAATTCTTAAAGAGGGAGAAAATTTATCAACCATTCCGGTATAGGTTCTCAGCTTTTTGGCATCCGCCAAGCTCACTTGATTTCCAGTTGTTCGTAATAAGAATTCCTGAGTTTCTTCTGGTGTCTTTGTTTTTCGAACGGCATCAAAGACTTCGGCTTTAGGTATAAACTCGCCACTGGTGGCAGTTTCCTCCAGAAGATTGCTCCCTTTCATAGAACTTTGGATGCTTCCACGATAAAGTTCAGCCATCTTCAGATCTGTTTCTCGTGTTTCAGTATAAATGCGATCTCTTGTCCGAGCATAGTTCGAGTCAGGAGCTGTTCGCGAGTATCGTGATAAATCAGCCGCTCCATCCGCAGTTTCACCGTAACCCGCTTTGAACCAATCGCGGGAATCGGAAAATTTATCAACCAGGTCATTCTTTTTTAACAAATCAGACAGTTCTGAATTGGCTTGTTTGAAGGCATTATCCACGTCCGAGTAAAAACCTTTGGGGAGCTCCTTTAGAGGTGGTTTTGGCCTAAAGGCATAGCGAAATGATTTAAAGTCACTGTAAGGTAAAAATTCAACACCTGGGTATTTGGCTTCGAGAGCTTTTATTTTATCCATGACTAGTTGTTTGTGTTTATTGGTCATGGCCGTGACAAAGTTTTTATCTAAGGTTGTGTCATTTAATGCTTTAACAGCGGCGTTTTCTGTATCGAGGTAACGAATTCCTTGCGGCTGAGGATCCATATCGGCGACCTCCGCCCAACGAGTATTCTGCCTTTCCGTGGTAATCCCTAAGCCCAAATTTTCAGATGTAAATTGGCCGCGATTCAAAACTGGCTTTACTCCTGACGACTGAGCCCTAGTAGGAGCTGAAGCTGGTTTTTTCTTTTTACGTGAAGCAGTCACAAGAATTTCTTGTACTGGAGCTTCTTCAACCACTTCTTCAGCTACCTCGTCTGTCACACGTGAGCCAGGTCTGATTTTTGACACTGCACTCACTGCGACAACGCCCGTAACAGCAGCTCCAATAACAACATTTGTCGCGCACTCTGCAGTGGTGGATTTTGAAATAACAGCATTGAGGCCTTGCTCAGGAGTACAGGCTTCTCCGTTGGCGACCACAGAGACATTCTTGTAACAGGTATCATAAATCTGACCCAGTATTGTTCCAGAATCTAATCCCAGAAGCGCCATGTCTGTCGCAACGAAAGCCGCTCTCGCGGCTCCAGTTAATACAATTCCTGATGCTGATAAGCCACCCGTCGCCGCAACCGATAAGACAGACGCGATTAATAATCCTTTATTATAAGTATCTTTTCCTTCTTTTTCCCTTTTGCTTCTACACATCATGACATCTTTGACGGTGGGATCTAAATTCGGCTTTGTGTTATAGAGTTCGTCATGCGTTGGCGAATAGAGAAATCGAGCTCTCAGTGACGGGGTTAAATAATATTGATCTCCTCTTTTGGTCGCCGACAATTCGTTTTGAAAAGATTGATAGTCATCGGCTATTTCTGAAACGACAGGTCGATAGATGGATGTAAAGCTCTCTTTAGATAATTGAGGCTGGTTGACAAGTTCTATTATTTTATTTCTCATTCGCTCATCAGATCCGTAGGGAATTTGATTTATAAGAACCGCCATTTCTAAATCTAAATTGCTGACAGTGGCTTTACTTTCTTGAGCTTTACCTCTGTTTTGAATGCAATAAGCTGTCGCAAATTTAATATCTTCTCCATGACCACAGCTTGAATCTGTAAGATCAACGTGAGCTTGATTCTCATCACGTATGATTTTCTTTTTTTTCAGTCTTTCTTGGATTTTAAGAAATGCCTGATAAGCGGACTCATCTAATTTTTTTGATAATTGAGAATCGGGATTATTCTTGTAAGCGTTTAAAAATGGAGTACTGCATTTCAGACTGCGATAAGAAGCAGAAGCCATATCAGTGAGATGAAGAGATTCAACCAACTGAGGTGCCATTTCAGGATTACAACGAACATAATCTTTATCACCAGGTTTAGCAGAAAAATTGAATTGCGCTTGAAATGAACTTTTGTCCACAGCCTTTACTTTGTCGCAGGTTATTTTGAACGAGTTGTTCGGCCCTTGATTGCAGGCGTCGACTTGGCCGATCCACTGATCAATTCCTTGTCCAAACTCTTTGAGCTTTTCAAAGGGGTTCATTCTAGCTTGGCAAGAGATCGGAAGATTCGGTGTTCTATTCGTAGCAAGGAGGGGTGACCTTGAAATATTCACTTCTCCCAAAGCCGTGAAACTTTGGAAAAAAAGACAGGCTGAAATGGCCAGCAAACGGACGAGCGAAAGCATATGGGGTTTTATCGTCAGAATTCAGTTAAAGTCTTAGAATTCTTATTAAAATCTCTATGCTTTAGGGTCTAGAACATGCTAGAAACCTGGACTTTCGTTAAGCCCTCAAACGGATCAGAGAATGTTATTAGAAGCTCTTAAACAAAACCCATTTGTTTTAGCCCCCATGGCCGGAATCACCGATCATGCTTTTCGTACTTTCATGAAGGCCCGTGGAGCTGGAATTGTCGTCACTGAACTGATATCGGCGACGGGGATCGAGTATAAATCCGAGCGTACTCTGAAATTAATGAGTTTCGACGAAACCCAAAGACCGGTTGGTATTCAGCTTTTTGGTGAAGAACCAGAAATCATGGCCAATGCTGCCCAATTTGCCGAAGAAAAAGGGGCCGATTTTATCGATCTTAATTTTGGTTGCCCGGTGCCAAAGGTGACTAAAAAAGGGGCTGGCTCAGCGATCCTGAAAGACCTTCCTCATATGGTCAAAATGATTTCGACCATCAGAAATTCGATCAAGATCCCTCTGACAATTAAAATTCGTACGGGTTGGGATCAAAACTCAAGAAACGCAGACGAAGTCGTCAGAATTGCCTACAACGAAGGCGTTACTTGGGTGGCCATTCATGGAAGAACACGAGCTCAAGGCTATTCGGGCGATGCTGATTGGAATTACATCGCCGAAGTGAAAAGCAAAGCTCAACTCCCAGTTCTCGGGAATGGAGATATTCTTACTGCAAGACAAGCTGTGGATCGATTGACACAGTCTCAATGTGACGGAGTGTTGATTGGTCGTGGATGTTTAAAGAATCCACTGATTTTTGCGGAAGCGTTAAGCTTATGGCAGGGTGAGAAACTCGACTCGACGGTCGAGAGAGATTATGTCAATTTGTACAAGCAACTTCACCAAGTTTTGCTCTCTCATTGTGACGAGAGAATATTGCAGATTCAGCTGAAAAAATTTGCGGCTTGGTTTGCGACGGGATATCCCGGGGCTGCGCAATTTCGCAAAAATATTTTTCAGGCGAAATCGACAGACGAAATAGTCACTGACAGTTTAGATTTTTTTGGAAGTTTACAAAATTTAGCTCAAGCGGATACATCCCAAGATGGATTCTTAATGGGCGGACACGGATAAAGGAAAAGGTATGATTCAGGATCCATCGAAGATTAGAAATATTGCTATCATCGCGCACGTCGATCACGGGAAAACAACTCTTGTCGACCATTTGATTAAACAGGCGGGAACATTTCGTGAGAACGAACAAGTCGCAGAGCGTTTAATGGATTCTATGGATCTTGAGAAAGAACGCGGAATCACGATCGCTGCAAAGAATGCTTCTTTCCAGTACAAAGATTATAAAATTAATATCGTTGATACTCCGGGGCACAGTGACTTTGGTGGCGAAGTCGAGCGCGTCTTGAACATGGTTGATGGAGCTATTCTTCTTGTAGATGCTTCCGAAGGACCTCTTCCGCAGACCCGTTTCGTATTGAAAAAAGCATTAGAACAAAACATCAAAGTCATGGTTTGTATCAACAAGATCGACCGTCCGGATGCTCGTATACAAGAAGTTCACAATGAGATCTTCGATCTCTTTATTGATTTGGACGCAACCGAAGAACAAGCTGATTTCCAAACTGTCTACGCTATCGCACGTGACGGTATGGCCACTTTGGATCCAGCCGTGGATACAGGAAATCTAACTTGCTTGTATGATAAAATTATTGAACTGGTTCCGCCGCCAAAAGCAGACATCACAGCACCCTTGCAAATTCTTGTTTCAAATCTTTCTTACAGCACATTCGTAGGAAGATTGGCTATTGGCCGTGTGCGCGCAGGATCCATCAAAGTCGGAGACGAAGTTCTTTGCATGATGGAAAACGGAAATAAAAAAGTCAAAGTCAGTGCTCTTTTCCAGTATCACGTGGCAACTCCGGTCCAAGTTCAATCCATCGGTGCTGGTGATATCGCGATTGTGGCCGGTCTTGAAGATTTCAATATTGGTGACACCATTACATCTGCGACGGAGCCGAAAGCTTTAACTCGTATCAAAGTGGAAGAACCAACAGTTGGAGTTATCTTTTCCGTCAATGATGGCCCCTTGGGCGGTCGTGAAGGTAAAAAAGTCACCAGTCGTCAGATCTTAGAACGTTTAGAGAAAGAGCTTCTCAACAACGTGGCGATCCGAATGGAAAAGACAGATACCAACGAGGCATTCAAGGTTATCGGTCGTGGAGAACTTCAATTAGGAGTTCTTGTCGAACAAATGCGCCGCGAAGGCTTTGAGCTTTGTGTTTCTAAGCCACAAGTTATCTTCAAAAAAGATGGTGATAAATTATTAGAGCCTTTTGAGCACGCGATTATTGATATCGAAGACACATATACAGGAATCGTCACTGAGAAACTGGGAATCCGAAAAGGGATCATGACGAACATGAATACCAAAGGCTCAGGCCGGACACGTTTAGAATTCAGAATTCCAGCACGTGGTTTGATCGGTTATCGTTCCGAGTTCTTGACCGATACTCGTGGTACAGGATTGTTGAATACGCAATATGATGGATACGATGAATATCGTGGTGACATTACAGCTCGTAAAAATGGTTCTATGATTTCAGATCGTCAAGGCGTCGCAGTTGCTTTTGCGATTTGGAATTTGCAAGAACGTGGAAGAATGTTTGTTCTTCCTCAAACGGAAGTTTACACAGGAATGATCGTCGGGGAGCACTCGAAAGAGAACGACCTCGAAGTGAATATCTGTCGTGAGAAAAAATTGACGAACGTTCGTGCTTCTGGAACAGATGAAGCAATTCGTCTTGTGCCTGTTAAACCAATGACTTTGGAGCAGGCGATGGAATGGATCTCTGACGATGATCTTATCGAAGTGACTCCTTCTCATATCCGTCTACGTTGCCGCGAACTGGATCCAAATAAACGTAAACGTAAAGCTTCTGCTGATAAGGACTAGATGAATTCCAAAGTCGCCATCGAGGCTCGTGGCCTTATCAAAAGATATAATGACCGCTCCGTCGTAAGCGGTCTTAATCTCGAGATTGGTTTTGGCGAATGCTTTGGTTTACTGGGTCCTAATGGCGCAGGAAAATCGACCACATTGAAAATGATGTACGGGTCGGTCATCCACGATCAGGGTGATCTTTTTGTTTTGGGTCTGAATTCTAAAACCAGCCGTCGTGAAATAAAATCTCGCATTGGAGTTGTGCCTCAGGAAGATGGCTTAGAGGTTGATTTTACAGTTCGAGAGAATCTTGATCTTTTTGGTCGATTTTATGGAATCGACAGAGACAGTCTCAGTCACCGTATAGAAGATCTTCTAAAAACTACTCGGATGGAAGAATATTCCGATCATTTGGCGAGCTCTCTCAGTGGAGGTTTTAGAAGACGTCTTTCGATTGCAAGAGCTCTGATTAATCAACCCCAAGTTCTATTCTTAGATGAGCCTACGACGGGCCTAGATCCTCAAGCCAGAATTTGGATTTGGCAATTGCTGGAGCAATTGAAGACTCAGGAAAAAACAGTGGTTCTATGTACACACTATATGGAAGAGGCTGAACAAATTTGTGATCGGGTAGCGATCGTTGATCATGGAAAAATTCTCGCGGTAGGAAAACCAAAAGATTTAATTAAAGAGTTGATTGGAACTCAGGTTATTGAATTTCAGGTCTCTGAAGGTGATGTTCAATATTATATTTCTCGTTTAAGATCTCACCAGCTCAAATTTCAACTCTTAGGAAATCAGGTCAATATTCACCTACAAGATGAAGAAGATCCTAAAAAAGCGATGAATTTGCTTCAAGGTTTAAAATTGTCTTTAAGACAGTCTAATTTGTCCGACGTTTTTTTTAAATTGTCAGGTCATGATCTCAAGGACGACACCACATGAATCCGATAAAATTTCAAAAACCCATCGGAAAAAATGTTTTCAATGTTTGGCGAAGAAATTTTATTCAATTCATTCGCTTTTGGTCCACCAATTTCTTTTGGGTTCTATTTGAGCCTCTTGTCGTTATCACAGCGATTGGATATGGATTAGGAGCTTACGTTGCGAACATCCAAGGTGTCTCTTATCTCGATTTTTTCTTTCCCGGATTTATTTGTGTCACCTCGATGACAGTGGCTTTTTTTGAAGCGACATATGGAAATTTTTCAAAGCTGACTTATCAAAGAGTTTATTCAGCCATGATTCAGACGCCAATTGAGCCTGAGGATATTATTTGGGGAGAAGCTCTGTGGGCTGCAACAAAGGGGACCCTTAGTGGTTTAGGTGTGGCGATCATTGTCGCTATTTTTGGAAACATTGAAATCTTAATGATTTTACCATCTCTCTTGGTTATTTTTCTTTCTTCATTTGTTTTTGCAGTTGGTGGCTTGTATGTGATTGCCATCGTAAAAAATTACGACGGAATTATCTATCCGACCTGTGGATTAATTATTCCTATGTCTTTATTAAGCGGAACATATTTTCCGATAGATCAACTTCCACCACTTTTAAAATATTTAATTTATATTTTTCCTCTGACACACACTGTGGTTATTGTTCGCGGGTTTTTTCTAGGTGGAACTGCGTGGTGGGAGTATGTTCTTCACTTTTTATTTCTAATCTTAGTCGCTAGTATTTTGTTGAGACTAGCTTCAAAGAAAATTACTCGAAAGTTAATTCCTTAATAGGTTTCGTCGGTTAAGGATTCTTCGAGGTCGCTCTCAATTTTCTCTTCATCGATAGAGTCGACTTCAGGATCAATAATCGGAGCTTCTTGACCTGTGAGAAAGTATTCTAGATCTGACTTAGCATTGAGATAGGCCTCTTCGTCGATGCGATTATATTGATATAAACGATCCACAATTTGGTGCAGTCTTTTTTTTGCAAACGGAGTTAAAGATTTTTTGTAGAATGATTTTGAATAACCTTCAGGGCTAGGCAGTAAGAAAGCAAGAAAAGCCGATTCGACGACACTCAAGCTTCCCGGAGATTTTTTAAAATAAAATTGAGAAGCGGCCTGAATGCCAAAAATACCTTTTCCGAACTGTACAACGTTAAGATATCTCTCAAGAATATCTTTTTTTGAGAGAACTTTCTCAATTCTCATCGTGATCAAAGCTTCAATCGCTTTTCTAGAAAAAGTTTTTTCTTTAGAAAGGAAAAGATTCTTAGCCAATTGCTGAGATATAGTCGATCCACCACGAGCTAATTTTCCCTTCTCTATATTAGCTTTAAAGCTGTTCTGAATTTCTTGGAGGTCGAAGCCGTTGTGATTCCAGAAATTAGAATCTTCGGTCAAAACGACGGATTTTTGTAGAGACTGAGAAATATTTCCCAGTTTCACGTAGCTTTTTGAACCAGGACACAGGTTCACCTGATACATCTTGGTGGTCATGCATCCACGAATTTCTTTGTCAGTGGGAATCTGAGAAAAGATCCATCCGACGGCAAATAGAATCGAAAGACTGATTAAGAGTCCTAGTTTCAGCAAAAGGCTAAGGGTATTCAAAGTTATTTTCTTCATAATCTATTTGTCCAAAAGGCCATTTTCTTTCATCCACTGCACACTTTGAGAGATAGCTATTTCCGCAGACCTGGGTTTGAAATCAAGTTCTCTTTGCGCCTTGCTGGAATCAAACCAGTGATACAAAGTCGATGTCCATGCATTCTCTCGACTGATCGAAGACTTTATTCCCATCTTCGAGAGAAGGTCACCGCTGATGCCTAAAGCATGTAATACAAAATTAGGAATTTTTTTATCAGGAGCATTTTGTCCAGATTTAAGCGCGATGATCCTAAAAAGGTCCTTAATTAAAAGATTTTCCCCTGCAAGAATGTATCTTTCTCCAGTTCTGCCTTTTCTCCATGCTGATAAAATCCCGGCTATGGCATCTTCAACCGCAACCACATTCACTCCGCCAGATGTGTAATAAGGAAATCTACCTTGTGCGACTTTGAGCTGAGTGTTACGGCTTCCTTTTTTCGCATCTCCCGGCCCATAAATCGTACTGGGATTGAGGATAACGGCATCAACTCTGCCTTTTGCACAAGCTTCTTGGACTTTCTCCTCAGCTCTTTTCTTTGTTTCAAAATAACCCAAGTCAAGGTGGTGAACATTAAATTCTGATTCTTCATTTAGAATTTGATCAACAGTAAAGCCAGCACCCACTGCAACAACAGAGCTTAAATGGACAAGCTTTCTGATATTTTGAGCGCGGCAAGCTTCTAGAACATTCTCTGTTCCGCCGACGTTGACCCTTTCCATGGCGTCTCTTTGGGATTTCTTGTAAGCGATGAGACCCGCAAGATGAAATACGGTATCGACACCTTGAGAGGCATCAAGAAGGCTGTGAAGATCTGTGACATCCCCAGTTCTGTATTCTATTTTGAGACCTTGTAGCTCTGATAAATCACTGCTTTTTCGAACCAAGGCACAAACCTGGGATCCTTGATCAATCAAATTCCTACAGAGCCAGCTTCCTAAGAATCCATTGGCTCCAGTGACGAGAACTTTAGACATGAGATTCTTTCTTTCTTTGATCAAGTTGAGCGAGAAACCAAGCTGTTGCTCGGGCACCTAGATACCCCGAGATGCTACCAATAAGGGTACCGACTAAGACATCACTGGGGTAGTGAACTCCGTTATAAATTCGGCTAAGCCCAATGAGGGCAGCAAAAATAAGAAAGGGCGCACGGTATCGTGGAAAAAAATAAGATAAGAATACGGCTGCACAGAAAATATTTAATGCATGATTAGAAGGAAAACTGTAGCCCCCGGCAGCGCTTCTTTGTACGGCATCGATAGCTGCATCAAAGGGTCTTGCACGCATAACAGTTCTCTTTATGGTTCCGCCAATGCCGTCAGAGATGGCGATAGACAGAAAAAGGCCTATGTAAATGACCAAGCCCTGAACTTTCTTAAAGTAAATGAAGAGCAACAATACAAAGGGTAGAAAAATCGCTCTGAATAAACTTGTTTTGTGAAGGTCTGTGATGACGGGAAAGAAGATATCGAAGAAATCATGGGCAAATTCAGAATTGAGATATCTAAAGAAAAGAAGATCAATACTGTGAAAAAAATCGAATATCGAAGACATAAGTCAAAATACTAGGTCTTGTTTTATCAGTCATCTTCCAGCTTTATGACTCGACCTTAGATGAGACTAAAAGCCAGTCGTGAAAGCTTGCGTTTGCCGACCGTCGAGAGTGTGGCAAAATATTGAAAAGATTTATTCTTTTTTCTCATGGAAAGGTTTAATCAAAATGCAAACCACCACCCTGTTGGGTCTGATTATCGGTATTGGCGGGATTTTACTGGGTAATTTTATTGAAGGCGGACACATGGGCTCTTTGGCTCAAGGTGCAGCCGCGTTGATAGTCCTTTTAGGAACACTGGGAGCCGTGATTGTTTCTTCTCGCAAGCAAGATTTAGATCTTGCTTGGAGCATTTTTAAAAAAACAGTATCAAAAAAATCAGACAAAAAAGGAGAACAGACTCTGAATGAAATTATCGACTGTTCTCGGATAGCGCGAAAAGAAACAATTCTTTCTCTTGAGCCTCGAATTAATAATTTGAAAGATCCTTTTTTACAAAATGTCTTGAGATCCGTTGTCGATGGAGTTGATCCTAAAGTTATCAAAGAAGTTTTTGAAAAGCAGATCACTATCGAAGAAGAAAAATTAATGTCAGGAGCTAAAGTTTGGATCGAAGCAGGCGGTTACGCTCCGACAATCGGAATCATAGGTGCCGTCTTAGGTTTGATTCATGTTATGGGAAATCTCACAGACACCAGTAAACTGGGATCGGGTATTGCTGTGGCCTTTGTTGCCACCATTTATGGTGTTGGCTCTGCCAATCTTATTTTTCTTCCTATCGGGAATCGAATAAAAAAATGGGTAGCAGAACAAATTCGTTATAAGGAAATGATTCTCGAGGGTGGCCTTAGCATTCAAGCGGCTCTGCCGCCCCATTTGACCGAGCTCAAATTAAAGTCTTACCTTGAATTAGAAGAAAAGAAAAAATGAGTCGAAGAAAAAAACATGAAGAGCATGAAAATCATGAACGTTGGCTAGTCTCTTACGCTGACTTTATCACTTTGCTTTTTGCTTTTTTCGTCGTTCTTTATGCAACTTCTAGCCAGAACATTGAAAAAGAGAAAAAATTTGAAGACTCGATTAAAGCTAGTTTCAAATTAGCTGGTGGTTTTGGTGAGCTCAATCAAAGCGGAGCAAAATTTGGACAGGTTTTTGATCCTTTTGATATGATTCAAAAAAAAGACATTGGGACAACCGAATTGGAAGATTCTCTCGCTCGCATTTTGAAAAAGAACATGAGCGAGGAAGAACAAAAGCAGACAATTTCAGGAATTCGCACGGATAAAAATGCAGTCCGTATCAGTTTGGCTGCGTCGACTTTCTTTCCTTCGGGATCAGCGAAGCTTCGTCTACCAGCCCTGAAAACCTTGGATAAAATTGCCAAAATTCTCAAGCTCACCGGAAGACCTGTTGTCATTGAAGGTCATACGGATGATCTCGTGCTCTCAGGTGGAAATTTTGAGAGCAACTGGGAGCTGGCGGGAGCCAGAGCGACCAGTGTCGTTCGTTATCTCATCAAATATCAGGGTGTGAATCCAAGGTTGCTATCAGCGGCTTCTTATGGAGAGCAAAAACCAGTCGCTCCCAATGATTCTGAGGAAAATCGCGATAAGAATCGCCGTATTGAAATATTAATTATTAATTCCTCTGAAGAAGAATAAAAAACCCCGGTCATTTTCATGCCGGGGTTCTCGAAGTTCATTCTTTTGAAAAATTATTTACATGAAATAAGGTCCTTAGCGACACGACGTCCGAGGACCATATCACCCTTTGCAAAGTCTATGTTGATGGCGTTTATAAATGCGACATCGCCATTGATCCTTGGACTCGGTTTCCTAGCAAGAGCTGCTTTCATGACTGCCGTGTGAGAAATAAGATCAGCTTTATCCATTGAACCCAGTTGCTTTAAGATGGAAAGCTGCTTATTGAAAGCTCCCTCAGCATTGACATCCGATTCAGTCAATTCAGACTTTAACTTGGTTTGAGATGATGTACGAGAAGCCATTGCTAAAAATTGAGTTCCCACGTCAACGGCCTGATCTAGAGCGTCGAGGTGAGATTTTCCTTCAGCTGTCAATCCGCCCTTATTGCGAATTTCGCGAGAAATCTCATCTAGTTTGAGAAGGCTTTTAGCAACATTGTAAAGCGAAATAGAAACGCCTTCAGATTTTAAGG
>JACCDR011590715.1_pt1 | contig 12299 bp, 13 predicted proteins | sample 7446431 | NCBI WGS metagenome assembly JACCDR01 (sample SAMN15323443, study PRJNA562643) | freshwater metagenome | isolation source: river surface water | place: USA:Blue River Watershed | collected 2017-08-17
GCCCGTGGCAGTGCGGCACCATCCAGGTCGACTTCTCGATGCCGGTGCGCCTCGAGGCCGAATATGTCGCGGATGACAACACCCGCAAGGTGCCGGTCATGCTGCACCGGGCCATCCTCGGGTCGCTCGAACGCTTTATCGGCATGCTGATCGAAAACCATGCGGGCGCGCTGCCGCTGTGGCTGTCGCCGGTGCAGGTTTCTATTCTGAACATCACCGACAGCCAGGCCGAATATGCACTGAAGCTTGAGCAAACCCTGAAAAAACAAGGGTTTAGAGTGCAGGCCGATTTGCGTAACGAGAAAATAACCTATAAAATACGCGAGCACTCCGTCCAGAAAGTTCCCTTCATCATTGTTGTCGGGGACAAGGAACGTGAGGCAAACACCGTGGCCGTGCGTGCGCGAGGCAATGTCGATCTGGGCGTCATGTCCATCGACAGTCTGGTCGAGCGACTCCAGCAGGAGATCGCCGCCAAGGCCTGATGGGCTGCCATCAGGCTGGCTCGCTGCTAAAGCACGGCTATATTCATTGGATTTTTGAAGGACACTGCAATAGCTACTGACAAGTCGCACCGCATCAACGGTGAAATCACGGCGCAACAATTGCGCCTGTCGGGCGTGGAAAACGAGCCGCTCGGTATCGTCAGCCTCGCTGAAGCCTTCCGTCTCGCCGAAGAGGCGAATGTCGATCTCGTCGAGATTGCGCCGACCGCGCAACCGCCGGTCGCGCGCCTGATGGACTACGGCAAGTTCAAGTATCAGGAGCAGAAGCGCCTGCACGAGGCCAAGCTCAAGCAGAAAGTGATCTCCGTCAAAGAGGTCAAGTTCCGCCCGGGTACCGATGACGGCGACTACAACATCAAGCTGCGCAACCTGATCAAGTTCCTCGACGAGGGTGACAAGACCAAGATCACGCTGCGTTTCCGTGGCCGCGAAATGGCCCACCAGGAAATCGGCGCGCGCATGCTGGAACGTCTGAAGGCTGACCTTGAGCCTTACGGCCAGGTCGAGCAGTTCCCGAAGATGGAAGGGCGCCAGATGATCATGGTGCTCTCGCCGAAGAAGAAAAAGACGGCGTAATTCCTGCCGGCCCCGTGCTGTATCGCGGGGCCGATCTTGGATCGTCGTAGCAGGCCAACCCGGGTCGCCGTGCCCTGCGTGCTTCCTGCCGCCAGTGGCGGCTTGGGAAAGGCCGCAAAATTTGCTAGAATCTACGGCTCTGCTGAAAAGCAGGGTTGTAAAAACGGCATCGGACTCGCTTTCGGTGCACGTAAAAGCGATCTCAGGCATCCAAGAGCAGCGGTTGCTGCCACCTGCGTCGCAAATCATGGAGCCGCCTGTAAGAGGGCGGAATTTGCATGCCAAAGATGAAAACCAAGAGCAGCGCGAAAAAGCGTTTTCGCGTTCGCCCGGGCGGTACCGTCAAGCGTGGCCAGGCTTTCAAGCGCCACATCCTGACCAAGAAAACCACCAAGAACAAGCGCCAGCTGCGTGGAGCCGTGACCGTGCATGACACGAACATGGACTCGATCCGCGCCATGATGCCCTTCGCCTAACCTCACTCTCGACAATAGGAGTCAATAATGCCAAGAGTCAAACGTGGGGTCACTGCACGGGCCCGTCACAAGAAAGTCCTCGACGCCGCCAAAGGCTATCGTGGTCGCCGCAGCCGCGTCTATCGCGTTGCCAAACAAGCCGTCATGCGTGCCGGCCAGTACGCATACCGCGATCGCCGCAACAAGAAGCGCGTCTTCCGCGCTCTGTGGATCACCCGTATCAATGCCGCTTCGCGCGAGCATGGCCTGACCTACAGCGTGTTCATGAACGGCCTCAAGCGCGCCGCGATCGGTCTCGATCGTAAAGTGCTGGCTGACATGGCCGTGATGGACAAGCCGGCATTTGCCGCGATCGTCAATCAGGTGAAGGCCACCATCGCTGCTTAAGCAAGGCCGGCAGTACAAAGTATCCGTTTAGAAGCGTAGCGAGCGTCCTGAGTTTGGTTCGAGAAGCGCAGTCGTACAAGCGCGTACGACGACCATCGCAGGGCCAAAATCAGGACGCGCAGCAGCTTCGAAACGGATACGGCTAGCGGGGCACAGGTGAAAGCCATGTGCCCCGTTTTTATTTTGTGTCGCGTGAAGGGCTGCATCCATCGCCGCCGCGACAACCGATACACCAGACATACACACTTGGGCATTCGACACGCATGAGCTCGCTCGAACAACTCGTCGTCGCCGCCGAGGCTGATTTCCTGGCCGCGGACGATCCTGCCGCGCTGGAGAACGCGAAGGCGAAATACCTGGGCAAGACCGGCCAGGTGACCGAACTGATGAAGGGCCTCGGCAAGCTCGACCCCGATGCGCGCCGCGCGCAGGGCGCCGTAATCAACTCGGCCAAGGAAAAGATCGAAGCTGCGCTCAATGCGCGCCGCAATGCGCTGTCCGATGCGCAGATGAATGCGCGCCTGAATGCCGAAGCGATCGACGTCACGCTGCCCGGCCGCGGCCGCGGCACCGGCGGCGTCCATCCGGTGATGCGCAGCTGGGAGCGCATCGAAGCCATCTTTGGCTCGATCGGCTTCGACGTTGCCGACGGTCCCGAGATCGAGACCGACTGGACCAATTTCTCCGCATTGAACAGCCCGGAAAACCATCCGGCGCGCTCGATGCAGGACACCTTCTACATCGACGGCAAGGACAGTACCGGCAAGCCGCTGCTGCTGCGCACGCATACCAGCCCGATGCAGGTGCGCTACGCGAAGATGAACAAGCCGCCGATCAAGGTCATCGCGCCGGGACGCACCTATCGCGTTGACAGCGATGCGACCCATTCGCCGATGTTCCATCAGGTCGAAGGCCTGTGGATCGATACCGACATCAGCTTCGCTGACCTGAAGGGCGTCTATCTCGAGTTCGTGAAATCTTTCTTCGAGACCGACGACCTGCAAGTGCGTTTCCGCCCGTCCTACTTCCCGTTCACCGAGCCGTCGGCCGAGATCGATATCGCCTTCGGTTCCGGTCCGCTGAAGGGCCGCTGGCTGGAAGTGTCCGGCGCTGGCCAGGTGCACCCGACGGTCTTGCGCAACATGGGCCTCGACCCCGAGCAGTACATCGGCTTTGCGTTCGGCTCCGGCCTCGAGCGCCTGACCATGCTGCGTTATGGCATCAGCGACCTGCGCCTGTTCTACGAAGGCGACCTGCGCTTCCTGAAACAATTCAACTGAGCACGCGACATGCAATTCTCCGAAAACTGGCTGCGTACCCTGGTCGATCCCAAGCTGACCTCGGATGAACTGTCGCACCTGCTGACCATGGCAGGCCTTGAGGTCGAAGAGGTCGAGCCGGTCGCTCCGCCGTTCAACAACGTCGTCGTCGCGCAAGTGATGGCCGTCGAGAAGCACCCGAATGCCGACCGCCTGAATGTCTGTCAGGTCGATGCCGGCACCGGCACGCTGCTCAACATCGTTTGCGGCGCGCCGAATGTGCGCGTCGGCATGAAGGTGCCGTGCGCCATGGCGGTCGCCAAGCTGCCGCCGGGTGAAGACGGTAAACCTTTCGAGATCAAGGTCGGCAAGCTGCGCGGCGTCGAGTCGCAGGGCATGCTGTGCTCGGCGCGCGAGCTGAAGCTGTCGGAAGAAAATGCCGGTCTGCTGGAGCTGGCCGAAACGGCGCAAGTGGGGCAGAACTTCCGCGACCACTATCAGCTGAACGACCTGAAGTTCACTATCAAGCTCACCCCGAACCGCGCCGACTGCCTGTCGGTACTCGGTGTCGCACGTGAAGTGTCGGCATTGACCGGCACGCCGCTGACGATGCCGGCCTTCCAGCCGGTCGCCGTGACGCTGGATGAAAAGCTGCCAGTGAAGATCAGCGCGCCTGACCTGTGCGGCCGCTTCTCGGGTCGCGTGATCCGCGGCCTGAACGCCAAGGCCGAGACGCCGCAGTGGATGAAGCAGCGCCTCGAGCGCAGCGGCCAGCGCCCGATCTCGGCCCTGGTCGACATCTCCAACTATGTGATGCTCGAGCTCGGCCGTCCTACGCACGTGTTTGATCTCGACAAGATCCACGGTGGCCTCGACGTCCGCTGGGGCAAGCCGGGCGAGCAGCTGAAGCTCCTGAACGGCAATACCGTCGAACTCGATAGCTGGATCGGCGTGATCGCCGATGACAAGGAAGCCGAAGGCCTGGCCGGCATCATGGGCGGCGACGCCACGGCCGTGTCGCTGGAGACGACCAACATCTACCTCGAAGCCGCATTCTGGTGGCCGCAATCCATCCAGGGCAGGGCGCGTCGCTACAACTTCTCGACCGATGCGGCGCATCGCTTTGAGCGCGGCGTGGATTTCGCGACCACGGTCGAGCACATCGAGCGCATCACCGCGTTGATCGTCGAGATCTGCGGCGTTGCTGGCCAGACCCAGGTCGGCCCGGTTGATGACCAGATCACGAATCTGCCCAAGCGTGCGCCGGTCACGCTGCGCGTGGCGCGTGCGGCCAAGATCATCGGCATTCCGCTGCAGGCGGCGCAAGTGGCAGACATCTTCACCCGCCTGGCATTGCCGTTCACGCAGGATGGCGACAGCTTCGCCGTGACGCCGCCGAGCTACCGCTTCGACATCGAGATCGAGGAAGACCTGATCGAAGAGATCGCGCGCGTGCACGGCTTCGAAAATATCCCGGCACTGCCGCCGGTGGCACCGAACCAGATCCGCATCGCGCCCTAGGCGCTGTGCTCTCTGGTCACGGTGCGCCGCCAGCTGGCGGAGGTTGTCTATCAGGAAGGGGTGAACTACTGCTTCATCGAGGAAGTGGCCGAGCGCGACTTCGCCGGCAATGCCGACCCGATACGCCTGCTGAACCCGATCGCCAGCCAGATGAGCGTGATGCGCTCGCAGCTGCTGAGCGGCCTGGTCGCGAACGTGAAATACAACCTGAACCGCAAGGCCAGCCGCGTGCGCGTGTTCGAGATCGGTGGCGTGTTCGCCAAGGACGCTTCGGTGCAGGACGGCCCGCTGTCGGTGGCCGGCTATGCGCAACCCAAGCGCGTTGCTGCGCTCGCGTATGGCGGTGTCGCCGACGAGCAGTGGGGCCTGCCGGCACGCAATGTCGATTTCTTCGACGTGAAGGCCGACCTCGAGGCGCTGTTTGCGCCGGTCGTGGTGCGCTTTGAGCCGGCTTCGCATCCGGCGCTGCACCCGGGCCGTTCAGCGGCCGTCATCCTCGATGGCAAGCACATCGGCATCATTGGCGAGCTGCATCCCAAGCTGCAGCAGCAGCTCGAGCTGCCGCTGGCGCCGGTGATGTTCGAAGTCGATGCCGACGCGCTGCAGCAGCGCCAGGTGCCGGCTTACCGCGAAATTTCGAAGTTCCCGGCTGTCACGCGCGACCTCGCGCTGCTGGTGCAAACCACCGTGCGCGTGCAGGACATCATCGACACGCTGCAGGCGGAGGCGCAGGCCAACCCGGCATGTCGAATCATGCAACATATTGTTTTATTTGATGAATATCGCGGCAAAGGGCTCGCGGAAGACCAAAAAAGCCTTGCTTTCCGCATGACCATGCAAGATACTCAATCCACCCTGCAGGACGATTCGGTGGACGCTGCGATGGCGGCGCTGGTCGATGCTGTCAGCAAAAAACATGGCGCCACGCTGAGAAAATAAACCGGCAAGAACAAGCCAGCGAATCCAGGCCAGCATTCAAAGCCAGCATCCAGAGCCAGCACCTCGGTACCCAATCACATCATGAATCACAGCAATCCTGCCGAAATGGAATCTGTCCTCGCTGCCGACCTCGGTCGTGCGGTGATGGCCTCGCAGGCGCGAACCAAGGCCGAGAAAGAACTGCCGACCCTGACCAAAGCCGAGCTGGCTGAACTGCTGTTCGAACAGGTCGGCCTGAACAAGCGCGAAGCCAAGGACATGGTCGAGACTTTCTTTGGCGAGATCCGCGATGCGCTCGAGCGCGGCGAGTCGGTCAAGCTGTCGGGCTTCGGCAACTTCCAGCTGCGCGACAAGCCGCAGCGTCCGGGTCGCAATCCGAAGACCGGTGAAGAAATCCCGATCAGCGCACGTCGCGTTGTGACCTTCCACGCCAGCCAGAAACTCAAGGCCATGGTCGACAGCGCTACCCAGCGCAATGCGTCCCACGCCGCCTGACCTTTCCAGTTGAATGAACGACCGCGCAGCCAAGCCCCTGCTGGATCCGTTGCCGCCGATTCCGGCGAAGCGTTACTTCACCATCGGTGAGGTCAGCGAGCTTTGCGGTGTGAAGCCGCACGTGCTGCGTTACTGGGAACAGGAATTCACGCAACTCAAGCCCGTGAAGCGCCGCGGCAACCGCCGCTACTACCAGCACCATGAAGTATTGCTGATCCGCCGCATCCGCGAACTGCTGTACGAGCAGGGCTTCACCATCAGCGGCGCGCGCAACAAGCTCGACAGTCGTCCTGAACCGGCGGCCAATGGCGCCCGTGCGCCTATGGACCTGGTGGCGATTCGCACCGAACTGACGGCCATCCTCGGCCTGCTCAAGGCCTGATTTCTCGTTTCCTGATTCGCTGATTTTTCGCTGGCGCCGGCTGCGGTGCGCTGCTGTGCGGTGCGCTTGAGTTCGCGCGCAGCCGCGCATCGTCCATGCACCGAAAGCACAGCCAAAAAAAAGCCCGCTCCGGAGGAGCGGGCTAAATCTATATCTGAGGATAGACATAGAGGAGACAGGAGCAATTATGGTGCTCTGCCGCATATAAGGCAAATTCAAATTTTCGATCGTTTCTATAAAAAAATTCAATAACTGGTCATACCAGTAGCCGCTCGGGCCCGCTGCACAGGCGACGGGCGCCGCGAGGAAAGGGTATTCCTACGGCGACCCTACAAAGCCATTGTTCGAGTGACAAAAAAGACGCTAACACCCAGAAATTGAAAAGAATTATTTGCGAAATTTCGAACATTTCGCCTTATAATTTCTTTTAGGAATCAAATCGGTTCAGTTCAGCCTCAAGTGATTGCTCGAGGCGAACAATGAAGCCGATAATCGTGATTATTTCTGACCTGAAATCTGGGAGGCGGTGTTGGCGGATTCAAATCAAAGCGGTTGCCTGACGGTAGGCGAAGGCGTCGTCCTGAACGGCACTTTTGTCGTGCCGGACATTGCTTCGGTCTCGGGTAGCATCGAGGGCGATATCACTGCGCGTGAACTGATCGTGGCCAGCTCGGGCGTGATCAAAGGCAAAGTGACTGCGGATATCATCGATCTGCGCGGCGAGATCCACGACACGCTGACTGCAAAAAAATCCCTGTTCATTCGTTCGACCGGCAAGGCGCTGGGCTCGGTCCAGTACGCCGAGATCGAAATCGAGAAGGGCGGCGACCTGCAAGGTGCACTGCAGAAGATCGACGAAGGCGCTGCCAATTAATTCGGGTTCACATAGATTTCAGGGTATTCAGACGTGTTCAACATTCGAAGAAACGACGAACGGGACAAGATGGCAACCACGAATGAGGTGAGTCAGCCCGTCAGCCAGCCTGCGCCGGTCGAGCCTGAAGTGGTTGCGGCCCCTGCCATGCAAGAGGTCGAGACGGTTCAAGCCGGTAGTGCAGTCGCCAAGCCGGGAGGCAACAACCTGAAGCCTTCGATCATCAGCGAAGGTTTCGAATTCATCGGTGAAATCCGCTCCAACGGCTACCTCACCATCGACGGTACCGTGCGCGGCACGCTGTCGCTGCACTCGATCCAGATCGGTGTGACGGGCGTCCTGGACGGCAACGTCACTTGCGACACGATGAACGTGAAAGGCAATTTCTCCGGTTCGCTGGATTGCCGCGACCTGACCATCGGTAGCCGCGCAGTGGTCGATGGCAAAGTCAGCTTCAAGAGCATCACCATCCAGCGTGGCGGTGTGGTCAAGGGCGAGCTCAAGAAGAAGCCCTGAGTCCAGCGTAACGCTGCGGCCGCGATGTTTGATGCGGCCAATAAAAAAGCCTGATCATCGATCAGGCTTTTTTTATGCGGTGCCGGGAGGGCGGCTGCCGGGTAAGGCAGCAGGGCAGGTCACTTCATTTCCTGCGCCGCCTTGATCACGGCCTGGGCATCGGTGGAGCTGCTGCTGTTGTTCTGTGCCTGGATCACGAGGCCCAGCAGCTTCGCGCCATGCTCGACACCGATGGTGCCGTAAGTGATGTCACCGCGGACTTCGGAATCCTTGTGGAATTCGGCGCGCTCGGTCGCGTAGATATTGCCCTCGATCTTGCCGGCCACCATCACGCGGTGCGCGGTAATGTCACCCGAAACTTCGCCCGAACGGCCAATCGCTACGGTCACCTTCTTGTCCTTGGCCGTCTCGATGTTGCCCACCACCTTGCCATCAATACGCACGCTGTCCAGCAGCACCAGGCGGCCATAGATCTCAGTGGTGGCGCCGATCAGCGTATCGAATTTTTCCTGGGTCGGTAGTAGCTTGTTTTGTTTCATCTTGCGGAACATCCGGGTCTCCAGTCCCTCTTGCTAGGTCACAATATACCGGACGCCGAGGGGCAGCGGGGTTGATTTTTTGCCAGAGAATCAAGTGCTTAGCTTGTTCTGGCTTGCCTGTGAGCGCAAGAAAAAATTGCTCTCAAGTAAATCAATGACTTGCGCCGACTTCCTAGAATTCGCCTTACCCGACGGATCTGTAGGGGAAAAGTAGGGCGACTGGTGATCAGCCGTTGTTGAGCGGCAGGACCTGAACCGGATTCAGCACGCGACCAGCGCGGAACACTTCGTAGTGCAGGTGCGGCCCGGTCGAGCGCCCGGTGCTGCCAACATCAGCAATACGCTGGCCGCGCTTGACCTGCTGGCCCTCGGCCACATGGCGCTTGCTGATGTGCGCATAGCGGGTCACGAAGCCTTCGGCATGCGTGATCTCGACGATGTTGCCGTAGGTGTCTTCCCAGCCCGAGCGTGTCACCACGCCATCGGCAGTCGCCACGATGGGGGTGCCTGCGGCAGCGGTGAAGTCCAGGCCTTCATGGCGCGCCAGCGTGCCGGTAAACGGATCATTGCGCATGCCGAAGCCGCTGGTCACCCGGTAGTCGCCGGAAATCGGGATGCCGGTGGGCAGGGTAATCAGCCAGCTCAGCTGCCTGTCCCAGTCTTGGCGCAGGGTGCTGACAACCTTGTTGAATTGCGTGAAGTCCTGCATCGCTTCGTCGATCGATTGGGTCAGCGACTGGTTGGCATTCTGCACGCTGCGAGTGGATGGCAGCAGCGGGCCGCCCTTGCCGTCTTCCTTCACCGAGGCCGGCGAGTTGTTGCGCACCGCGCTCGGGGTGGCGATGTCCATGAAGCGGTTCTTCAGGGTCTGCAGCTGGCGAATGTCCTGCGCCGTCGAGTCAAGCATGGCCTGCAGCTTGGTCAGGCGCTCGCGATAGCCGGCTTCCATGCGCGCCTGTTCGGCTTCGGTGGTCACGCCGCCCAGGCTGCGGGCGAGTTCAGGGCGCACCTCAATCGCAATCTTGAAGCCGATCAGGTAGAGCAGAAAACCGGTGGCGACCAGCGAAAAGGCGAGCGCGCAGCTACCGATCAGCACTTTGCGTGCGGTGATCGAGATAGTGCGTACATGTCCGGTCGGACCAGAAACCCACATCAACTGCATCGAGCTTTCCTTATTCGCATTGAAGCATCCTGAGAACCCACGATTATATTGTTTTTCGGAAAGATTCCGGGGGAAAACTGCCCGTTAGTTAATGAATTGAGAACGGTTTTCTGCGGAAATTGTCAGTTTGAGAAAATGTGGGGGAAGCATGTTTTCCGATGTGAAAACAATGGCTTCGGCGCGATTTATTTGTCGTTCAGGCCACAGGGAGCATCGACAATAAGGGCAGGATTCTTAAATTGCGCATCGTCTTACTCGTGGCCGGCAGGCAGTGGCCAATGCGGGCAGGCGTGAGCATTCAGCGGAGACATCATGAAAACAACCGTCGATCGCAGTTCAGTCGACCTGTCGGCCTATCCCGACCTGGTCGTGATCTATCTCGGCATGAAGGTGCGCAAGTGGGCGGGTCTCAAGACCTTGCTAGGCATCGGTCCGCAAATTCAGAAGGCGGCCGATGAATGGCCAGAGGGCTTGCTGCATGTCGACAACGGCATCCTGTTCAGCCTGTTCCCCTTGCATGTGGGGATGCGCTGGTACTGGCGTGATTTCGCATCGATGGAGAAGTGGACACGCTCCGGCCTCCATCTCGAATGGTGGAAGAATTTCCTGAAGGATTCGGGCGGCACCGGCTTCTGGCATGAGACCTATTGCATGCGCGGCGGCATCGAGGCGATCTACGACGATGTTGGCGATGCGACCTTCGGCCTCCGGGCTTTTGCGCCCAAAGTGCCTGCGCGCGGTTCGATGTTCTCGGCACGCTCGCGCGCAGCACAGGGCGGTCAGGCGATGGCTGCACCTGAGGGCGCGGGGGAGACGGATTTGTATTGACCACGCTCGCCGGCGAGCAGGATGCCCATGTGCTTGACTCGCCCGCTGGCATCGACCGCTGGTATCGCCCACCCCAGAACCTGATGACCTGGTTGCGCTGCCCCCTGCCATGGGGCTGATGCTGGCCGGCTTTACATCCTTCTTCGAAGATTAGTTCAACAGGCTTTGGTACTATTGCAATCCGGCAAACTGACCGGTTTGTCGCGACGAAAAGACGCGGTGCTGCCCTGGCGCTGCGTTAGCTCCACCAGATAATATTTTTAATCCCATGTTCAATCGTTTCAGCGTCAACGCGCGCCTGTTTGCCCTGGTATCTTTCCTGTTGCTGGTATCGGTTATTTTAGGGGTGGTGGGTTTGCGCGGCATGTCCTCGACCGTGCAGGGCCTGCAGACCGTCTACGAAGACCGCGTCGTGCCGCTGCGCGACCTCAAGGTGATCGCCGACATGTATGCAGTCAACATCGTCGACGCGTCCCACAAGGCGCGCAACGGCAATATCTCCTGGGCCGAGGCGCGCAAGAGCGTGGCCGATGCCGAGGTCACCATTCAGACCACGTGGAAGAAGTACAAGAACACGTCCCTGGTCGAGCGGGAAAAAAAGCTGGTGCGCGAGATCGAGCCCATGCTGGTGACGACGCAGCTTGAACTCGACAAGCTGAGCGATATCCTGCAGCGTCAGGATGCACCGGCCCTGGCTGAATTCACCAAGGGGCCGCTCTATCCGGCGATTGATCCGATCAGTGCCAAATTCTCCGAACTCATCGAGGTCCAGCTCGATGTGGCCAAGGAAGAGTACGAGCACGCGCAGGCCGCGTATACGCAATCGCGGCTGATCAGCCTCGTGCTGCTGCTCGTCGGATCGGCGCTGGGCCTGATAGCCGCGGTGCTGATCGTGCGCTCGGTCGTGCGCCCGCTGCAGCAAATGCAAGGCGTGGTGGCGGCCGTCGCGCAGGATTTCGATTACGCACGCCGCGTGAAGGTGTCGCAGAGCGACGAAGTCGGTCGCACGGCGCAGGCCTTCAATGAACTGATGCAGGCACAGCAGAGTGCGATCAGCCAGGTCAACACGGTGATGGACCAGTTCTCGCGCGGGCAGCTCGACCAGCGCATTACCGCCAATCTGCGAGGCGACCTCGGCGTCATGAAAGCCGCCGTCAATCAGTCGCTCGATGGCGTGAGCACCATCATGGCGTCTTTCGACGGTCTGACCGCTGCCTTGCAGGCGGGCGATTTCAGCTACGAGGTGCAGCGTGGCGACGGCATCCAGGGTGAATTCCGCAAGAGCCTGCAACAGGCCATGGCATCGATCCGCGCGATGCAGGTCATGATGGACGATGTCGGTGCGGTCATGGGCGCGGTTGCGCAGGGTGACCTGAGCCAGCGCGTGACGGCCGAGGGCCGCGGCGCCCTCGAGCGACTCAAGCGCGATATCAATGCCTCGCTCGAAGTGCTGGGTGCGACCATGCGCGCGGTGCACCAGAACACGCGTCAAGTCGCGGCTGCGGCCAATGAGTCGAGCACCGCAGTCGGCCAGATCTCGGACGGCGCCCAGAACCAGACCCATGCCATCTCGCAGGTCGCTACCGCCTTGCGCCAGACATCGGATTCGGTCGCCGACGTCACCCGCAACACCAGTGTGGCCAGCCACAAGTCGAAGGAATCGATGGCGCTGATGCGCAAGGGCCTCGACAAGATGTCGCAGATGGTCGAGGTGGTTCGTACCATTGCAGCCAACTCCGAGAAGATCAACAAGATCACGGAAGTCATCGAGGGCATCGCCAACAAGACCAACCTGCTGTCCCTGAATGCGGCCATCGAAGCGGCGCGTGCGGGCGAGCA
>JACCDR012238489.1_pt1 | contig 12298 bp, 2 predicted proteins | sample 7446431 | NCBI WGS metagenome assembly JACCDR01 (sample SAMN15323443, study PRJNA562643) | freshwater metagenome | isolation source: river surface water | place: USA:Blue River Watershed | collected 2017-08-17
AGATTATTTGCTATGAAATAGAGCGACATACTTGGTATCTATTGTACACCACCTGCACCCAAGAATTTGTCTACTTTGTCCACAAAGGTAGCTTCACTTAAAGGCCCACTATGAACGTCGACAACCTCTCCCTCTCGAGAAATAAAGAAGGTTGAAGGTAGACCTTTAACTCCGTACGCAGAAGAAACCTCTCCATAAGCGTCAGCAAGAGCATCCATTGAATACTTTCCCCTTTTCACAAAAGATTCTGCGACACTAGCATCTTCTTGGCTGTTTATGGCAACAAGGCGAATAAGACTTGCTTGCTCGGGATTGTTCTTAAGATAATCGTCAAAAATTCTAAGTTGATCTGATGAAGTCTCATTCCATGTTGCCCAAAAAAATAAAACGAGAGGTGCGCCATAATAATCGGAAAGTTTGCCACGGCCATCTAGAGCGTTTGGAAGATTGAATGCAGGTGCACGTCTGTTAAGCAAACTCTCGCCAGGCACGGCAATCCTAGCTTCATCCTCAAGAGACACCTCACCGATAATATCCGGAAGAATATAGCGCCCAATAAAATAAAGTCCCCCAAAAAGAAGAATTGCTGTCGCAAGAGTCCATATAAGAGTCTTAGAAATAAGATATTTCATAAACTATATCCCGTATTTTAAATGTAATACTATCCTGCCTATCCACAACCACATACCTGATGATTTTTTGAGTAAAAATTCTTCATTCACATACGACGGCCTGTCCAGATGAATATCTCGCTCTTCGGTTGCATACCCGTCTGATTTTGCAAGAATTCTATATAAACCTTCATCAAGCACCAGATCATAGGCTCCATCTAAATCAACTGTTGCTCTGTGCAATTTACCTTCTGGACCAGAAAGTGGCTTATATCTCTTAGATCCTTCATCAAATTTTAACACGTTTATTGTTGCGCCCGAGACCGGTACACCGTCTTTGGTTAGGACCGCACCCTTTTTCATAACCGCAATAGAAGCTAGCGGTTTATCTGCAACGCTATTTTTTCCATCATCAACAGATATAGAGATAGAAACATTTTTCGATAGAGGTCCCAACTGAGCCATCCACAAACCAGTAGAAACATCTTTTGCAAGCTGTATCTGCTTTCCATCAAGAGCAAGTGAAGCTTTCTGTGCATCACTTTCAAGTGATATTCCAAACACAGTCTCCCTATTTTTAGGTATTGAAATAACACCGTCCTCGCTTGCTATAAGTCGCAAACCATCAAGCATAATAAAGTAACTTCCAATCCTCGGAGCTGTCTTATCTATAGAAATCAAACGAGTTAAAGATTGAGATATGTTACCCGCGGAATCAACAGCTCTTACCGCAATCGAATAAGTGCCATCAGCAAGTACCACAGGATGTTTTACAGTAAACGCCGCATCCTTTTGACCGAAACCACGAGTAATGATTGCTCTATACCACACGTCATTGTCCTCCAACTCTTCTGAATTTATAGAATATTCAACCGTGTTTATTCCAGAAATGTCATCTCTGACAAAACCTGAACCAATAACACTTTGGGAATTAACAAAACCTTTATTAACAGAAAAAGACCTTACATAAGGTGCTGAGTGATCTACAGAAAAACTTGTAATTGAAGTTACAGGAGTCGTACCGTCACTTGCCGTAATACGCAGTTCGTAATCATCACCTTCTGGTAAATCTGTCGCATCAAAAGAAATCTCGCCTTCTGCTGAAACATTCGAAGAGAGGGTTTTATAAAAACCTCCTGCCCTTCTGTATGAAACAGAGATATCTTGAACAGAGTCATTGTCAGCATCCGAAATTGACCATGAAATAATACCCGTGCCGGAAAAGCCGCTAAATAGACGTGGATTTTTTACTTTTATCTCGGGTGCATTATTGTACAAAACAGACATCTCATTTAACGAACTTTTGTTACCAGCTTCGTCGACTGCATAAAGCGAAATTCGGCTCTTACCTTTTACATAAAATGGCACCTCATCAAATACAAATCGCCCAAGAGGTGAGGTCTTAGTTTTATATATAACTCCTCCCACGGTAAGGAAAATAGAGCTAGATGGTTCAGCCCTACCTACCACTTCAATATCGAGACCCACATTTTGTGAATTAATATCATCTTCATTTGAAAGAATTGATCCGATGCGCGGAAAATCAATAATCGGAGCCTTTGGCGAAGTCTTATCTACAACAATCACGTGGATTCCAGTTCCAATACGTCCACGACTATCTTTTGTGCGCCAATATATTGGATGTGTTCCTTCTTTAAATGCTGGAAAGTCGACAAAGAATCTTCTTTCATACATTGTGCCTGTGCTCGTGAGTTTTACTGCTATGTATGTCTTTCCTTTATCAAGACTGTACTCGACACTTTCAATTGTGGATCGATCCGGATTTGATTTTGAAGATATGGCTGTACCGTAAAGTGTAAAAGCAGTTTCTTTAGCAAGAGTTTTGCGACCGTTATCAAAACGGAAAAATGGTAGCGTGTTTCGTACAAGAATATGTATAGGCGAAGATGTTGCCTGAGCAATTCCATCATCTGTTATTACACGAAGAATATAATCCCCATCATCAACTTCTGTGGCATTCCAAATGATGCCACTCGAAGAGAGATCCTTTCCAATAGAAATCCATGACGCATCGGAAACTACTTTTCCTTTTTGAATTTCATACGAATATGTAAGCATGTCCCCGTTTTCATCTGTCGCCTGAGTTACGATCTGAGTCTGATCACCTACGGTTTTGTAATTTAAAGGTTCCGATATAGATATGACTGGCGGGATATTTCTTTTTACCTCAACAACGGTTGGAATACTCTCTGTCCCGGATGCATCTCGAGAAATTAAGCTCAACACATTTTTACCCGCCTGAGCTTTTGTATCAAGAACTACGTTAGAAAATATAAAGCTCCCCGAAACATCCGGAACAACACTTCCTATATCTTTTCCATTTACCAAAAGAAACACTTTCGTATCGGCTCGTGCAGATCCTTTTATATCAATACGAACCTCTTTAAACGATGTATTTTCTTTGGGATACTCAACTAAAGGTGATGGCGGAGGATTTACTCCCACGCTAAATGTACCTCCAGAAAGAGTCGTCGATCCTGTATTTCCCGCAATATCTTTTCCTACGGCTGATATACGAGCAGTACCATCAAAACCTGAAATAACCGTATAAGTTGCTTCATAATATTTTCCCGATCCTTTTACGGACACAAGTTGAGGTTGTGCCCCATTTTGGGTCACGTATAGGTTTGGAGGAGAAGAAAGATCTTCTGACGATTCTATGGATATTGATACTTTTCCACCACGCACTGCAGGAGGATCAGCTTTGATAGTAAATGTCGGGGCAGATAGATCGACGGTGAAAAGTTCGGAAAGAGTTTCGCCTATAAGCCCTTCTTTGTCTATAGCATTAACAATAATTCTATATAAAGAACCTGGACGTAACCCATTAGTAAGCCACTCGAAACTTCCCTTCGCTGAAAGACTAGAGGCAATTTCGACTTTAAATGCTGGACTCACCGGACCATACCACTCTTCTAGCTTATCGGAATAGTAAAGACTAACTGGTTTATCTATAAGACCTGCAGCGTTTTTTTCCTGTTCAGTACCAGAATCATTTTGGTCACTTGCAGAATATGAGATCTCACCGGTTTGCGCAAAAACAGTTCCCTTTACTGGTGACAAAATATAAATTTGAGGAAGATATGAATTGTAGCTAGATGTTACAGAGTTTGTTGTAGTCTCGGGTGCAACGTTGGAATCGGGAGGATCTTCATCGTTGTACAAAGTCAGATACTCCATTCCGGTATTAAGATAATCATCAGATGCAATACACACAGAAAAAGTACTATTAGAATCACAATCTGTATCATTCGGTATCACAGGCACAATATAATAGGCTGTTCCTGGGAGCCACTGATCATCAGAAATACGTATTTCAGCCACACCTTCCAATTCTGTATTCTGGTTTCCTATCCACAACTCTGTAGTCGCATTCCAAAAATAAAGTTGTCCCCCTCTATTTATAAGGGAAGTAATATCCTCGCCACTTGCGATTGACGCAACGTCACCATACAAATATGCGCCTGACGAATGTTCTGGTTCAAGAGAGAAAGCATCGACCTGAAAAGCCCAACAAAAAATAAGTGAAGGTAGAAGTAAGAAGCCTCCGTATCGCCCAATCCTTATTGCCTGCGATAAAAAAACTTTTATGTATGTATGCTCACATGACATCTAGGTACTTAAATTTGTCCTTCTGCAGATGTTTCTGTAGGAACGATTTGATCCGCTGGCACTATCACTGGTTCATCCACAACCTGCACAACCTCCTCTTCAGGAACCGTCTCTGGAACCGGATCTGTAAGAGGCACTACTTCTGTAACAGGTTCTGCTTCATCAGCAGAGGATGGAGTGGAGGTAGCCGCTTCCTCTACCGGTATCACATCTGGTGTCGTTGTAGCACCGTCCTCTATAGTTGGCGGCAAGACTACTGGATTGCTCGAGGTTGAGGTCGATTCTGTAACCTCAGGAACAGTTGTGGATTCAGTTGAAGTTGCCGTCTCTACTATATCCTCAATAACAACCGGCGGCTCTAAGACCACTGGAGGTTCAACAACTTCTTCTCTTGAAGTGAACAGCTTCCCATTTTTTACAGCAAGAGCAATCCAATCAAAGGAGATGTCCCCCGATGCTCGCTTGTTGAGCATGATCGTAAAGCCTTTAGTTGTCCTTTTTGTAACAAGATATCGAATATCCTCAGAGAAAACTCTTTCTTCTATCGACAAACCGGAAGTAGAAGTTGCTTCATCAAATGCCATTGTGACGCTAATGACTGGAACGTCCACATATTCCCTATCAAAGACAACTTCCACGATTTGATCGTCAGTTTTTACAAGCGCCTTACCTCCAGTATCCGACATAAAGTATGGTCGACCAAAGAATGAAACATCAGAGAGCATTTCTATTGTCGTAGATGCAGTACCGACCATATTAACCTGAAGAGCATTCGTCTTAATTTCACCCTCTACATTTAGTCCAATAAAGTTTGCTTTTTCACCCGAGAGAAGACCTGCAAAGAAGGCATTACCACGAACATCAAACCATACTGCGGTTGTAGTAGCAGTCGATGTAGCCCAAGTTGTAGATGCATTCATCGCCTCAATATCAGATGCGAGCTTCGGAACGAGGAAGTAACCTGAAGAATCAAGTTCGAGTATGAAGCTCTTTGCTTCAACCGCCTGTGCAACAACTGTTTCTGCAGAAACACTCTTACCCTCTATGATGAGTCCCTTAATCGAATCAGATGAAAGCTCACGAGCAAAGATGCTTGGCGCAATAAGTTCTGATATTACAGATATTTTATCAGCAAAGACTTCCGAACGAGCCGCGGCGATAGTTTCTCTGTCTTCTTTAAGGTCCTGGAGGAACGAGAGAACTTTTGCCTGCCTACCGGTGCCTACTACTGAAAGTGCAGACGCTGAGGTCGATGAGGCGAGAGCTTCGGTAGAAGTCGATGTTTCTTCTTCCTCCTCAAGTGAAGCATAGAAGCTTTCCATAGCATTTCTTTCGGCTAATGTGTCATCAACTGATGCACCAAGATAATCGAGAAGATTCACGAACATCATGATGGTAGTACATTTTCGTCCCGTATACGCGATACCCGCAGAAGGACAATCAACAAGCTTTGATTCATCGACAGATTCAAGCGCCTGACCAAGCACCGCTCCAGCGAGTGTCGCCTTCATAGCGTGACCCGGCACTGAAGATGCCGCAAGCTTATCACCTTGCTTGATAATACCGTTCTCAGTCGAAACTTTAACAGGAACTCGTCCGATGAGTGCAATTGGGTATGAATTTTTCGTATACGCACCGGCGACAAATCCTGGATCGGTCGAGACAACACCGAGCACATCTGGCTGATACTGGTATGCCGTCCTCTGCACGCCGTGATTATTTCGAGGGTCGATTGAAACAACTTCTCCGAAATCAAGAGGTACTTGAGAGGTGTATCGCTCGGCCAAGTCGGCACCCGAGCTATTAAATGTCGCTCCTTCTGCGGCATACACATTTCCCGACGAAGAAATTCGCAACATAGTGAGACCATCCGACTGAAGATTGAGGAAGTCGATATCTTTAGTAACGGAAATTTCGGTAAGTGTAGGAGCGAGAACTGCTCGCTGAGTCTGCACTGGCGTCGAACCGTTATACCACACGTCAGTATATACACCTGTATATGACGGGAAATCTCGTTTGAAATTAAATGTTACTTGAAGCCATGTCTCACCTGGTTGCGGATTAATCTTTTGACCAGGCGCAGTAATATGGCGTGCATCAGCGGTCTGGAGACCAGCTTGAGAAGAAGCGGTTCTTACTTCAGCTGATATTCCTGCGTATGCTGGAGTAACTTTCCAGTTAAGTACTGAATTTGTGTCAAGATCTGTAACTTCAATTTGTTCTGTCTTATAGATACCGGAAGAAACCCAACCCGTATCCACTTTCGAAGTCACAGTCGAGGTTGCAGTTGATGATGCTGTACCCGCAAGAAGGAAGAACTTGCCGTCCGGGCGCTGGAATGCAATCGCTCCCGGACCCACTCCTAAATACTGACCTCGGGTAATGTTTCCTGAAAGCCTAATCATAGTCGAGGTAGCGAGTGCTGTCGGTCCCATACCAAGCTGACCCGCAATCCAAGCTCCTTGAGACCCGCCAGTAGGAATATCTTCGGTTACTCCTTGTTCGACACCAGCTTTTTCTACGTAAAGATGAGATTTGGTTGTCGATGCGCCTCCAATCATAACAAGCCATGTTCCATCAGCCATCGGCATTGCAAAGCTTCCTTCAGGTTTAGCTGAGATTCCTTCGCCAGGAGCAACACCTGTGATAGTAGGCCCAACTATCATTCGGTTTGAAACTGGATTGTAGATGTTTGTTGTAAACAATGCGTTACATGTAGTAGCGGTAGCTCCTCCCTTGTAAATGACGTAGAGCCCGTCGGTACGCTGGAATGCAAACGCTCCTGGTCCGGTACCGTTTGTCATCGATGCAGACGTGTTGTTGGTCTTGAACTGCATCGTAGCCGGACTAAATATTGCCGTAAGCGTCTGAAGGGTACATGTATCGTTGGTCGTTCCTGGAATAACAAGGTACGTTCCATCTGGTCGAGGCAAAGCAAGAGATCCTTGACCAATGACGAGAGGGCTTGTCGGTCCTTGAGTCATGTTGTTCTGGAATGGATCGTAAATACTCGATCCAGTGGTATAACTTCCGTGCATGATGAGGAACTTGCCGGTAGGTAGCGCCATGACTAAAGCTCCTCGACCAGCGTTTCCTGTAAGCGGCGGTCCGTATGTGAACGTATTGGTAAGAGGATCGAATATGTTAGTCGTTGTTGTACCCGTGTTCGCAGTTGAGTTACCCGTAGAGTTTCCAAGCACAATGAGGAATTTACCGTCCGGTCTCTTGAATGCAAATGCTCCCACTCCAATAGGTGCAGTAGTTGATGAGTTAAGAAGCGTGATGGTTTCATCATCGGGGTTATACAACTGAGCCTGACTCATAGCAGAGGTCGTCGCACCGTTTATAATGACGAATTTATTATCAGGTCTCCTCATGACAACAGATGAGCTCGCAATACCGTAAACGAGATTAGTTGATGTTGCAAAGTTTCCGTTAAAGTGTGACGTCATCACTCCATTGAAGTTCGTGTTATATTCCGGATTCGACACCTGAGAATATGCAAGACCGACTCCATCTGTTTTTATTTGGAGATTTACCCATATCGGCACGCTCGATGTAGCCGTACTTGTCGACGTCGTGTTGTTAGCAAAATCAGAGAAGTTTCTCTTATAGAGCGAGCCGTTATCGATATAGATATCATAAAGAGCAGGATCAATAGCATTTCTTCGATATCTTGTTTGTCCTGACTTTCTTACATTCCACTCCTGGTCATAAAATTTCGGTAGGTTCTTTTGAAGAAACACTTTAACCTGAACTCGATTGTCGGCAACGTTATCAAGCTGTATAACATCTCCTGACTTCTGGACAGTCTTGTATGAACCCGAACATGAACCTACGCCAGTTTTGATCTGGAACAAATAATTTCCTTCATTGGCAACATGCCACGACAAGGTAGATTGTGGATTGATACCTGTCGCAACCATACATTCAGTCTCGTAATAAGCATGCATTTCAGGATCAGTGGTACCCAAGCCTCCGATAACATAACCCATATTATAGTTATCGACTCCTGTACCACCTCCGCGCAAGATAGCGTACTGACCGTTAGCCCTCATGAAAGCAACCGCACCTGCGCCGAGAGCAGCTGATGTGTTTTGCGCGGCAATAAATTGCGTGTTATCCGATTTAGAAGGGTCGATAATATTAGTAACTGCAGAACCTGTTCCGATTAGGAGCAGATACGTTCCATCCTGTCTCCAAAGAGTTTGAGCGCCATCGGCGAGAGCCACTGTAGGGCCAAATCCTGCGCCTGACTGAGAAGTCATCTCTCCAGCTGCTCGGTTGGTAGTCGACGCCGTCTCACGTGGATCATAGATAGAAGATGTGTTTATCGCTCCACCAAGTACAAGGAACTTACCATCATGTCTTCGTATGGAGAAAGCTCCTGCACTAATCGTTGGCGCATTCGATGTTATAGGGTTTGTAGCCGTCCATGAGCTCGTCGTCGAAGCGACATATGGATTATATAAATAATGAGTTGTAGAACCTCCTCCCAAGAACACAAGGAACGTTCCGTTGTCTCGCTGAATCGCATGCGCTCCAGCCGCCCATGTTCCCGCCGTCGGTCCAGCAATCACAGCGTTCGTTGTAGGGTTATACATTGAGACGGCAGTTGTACCTCCGCACAATACGACATAGTTTCCATCCGGCCTCTGGAACGCATTTGTACCAGTTGTACATGCGCCTCCCATGTTAGGCCCCGGATGGGTCATGAAGAGGTTGTATGGATCGAGGATAGTCGTAGTGTTAACACCTCCAGCATGCACAACGAGATATCGACCATCTGTTCGTCGAAGTGATATTGATCCGGCACCAACGTTACCTGTAAGGATAGGTCCAAATGCAGTCATGGTGCTTGTATATCCGTCCCACAACGAGACCTCTCTACCACCTCCATGAATGATGACATATTTACCGTCCTCACGAATAATTACGTGTCCGCCCGCACCCATCGCACTCGAAGTAGTCGTTGCTGATGAAGTGAGCATTCCATTGCCGACGAGCACCGCTGCAGTGTTGGTGCTGTTGTTGAGATATACCGTATCGTTTGCGGAAGTAACATTGTAGAGCGTCGAACCCGCAAGAGAGAAATCGTGCGCCCTGCTCGTCCCCGTCGTTGATTTAACAATATCATTTGTCGTTGCAGATATCGTAACTCCTCCACTGTTACCAACCACAAATTTATCAACACCTGATGATCTCAAAGCGAGTATATCGGAAGTGCCTCGCTGATCAATAACTGCAGCTGCAATTGTATTCGACGTGCTCGATGCTGAAAGTGTCGCAACCGGAGTAGATGTGCCCACACCAAGCCTCTGTGTTGAGGTATTCCATGTAAGAGCAGCATCTCCGGCAAAACCACTTGCACCATCGTTAAACTGAAGATTTCCCGTTGTACCTCCAGGAGTTCCTCCCGCACCACCTGAGTCGACTCCACAAATTACATTTCCATTAGCATCGGTATCGAGAGTCGAACCGCTCGTACAATTAGGAAGTGTATCGATTCTCAATCCTCCATTAGTTACTCTCAAGCCCCCAGCGAATGTTGAGGTAGCTCCTGTACCCGTAACCTGAAGAGTTTGTAAGGTCGTAGTACCGTTATTCGAAATAGCAAACGGTGAAGAAGTTGAGGTCAGAGCATCACTTGAAGTTCCAACCCTGAACACTCCGTCGATATTAGAGATGATCCAGTGCTTAAAGTTCGTCGGTGCATCCGAATCAGTTATCGCGATATAAGGCGTAGTTGAAGCAACCTGAAGAGTCCAGTTTGCGGTACTAGTACCTATACCAATGTTTCCATTTGCCCCGATTCTCAATCTTTCAGTATTGTTGGTACCGAATCTGAAATAGTTATTGCTTGCCATCCAAATAAACGCAGCTCCTGGAGCAACAGAGTGCCCTGTGCCGTTTACTCCAAACTGCAAGCTTGAAGACTCATCGTTGTTGTACATGTTAAATACAGTGGCAGCATTACCTGTATCCGTATTCTTAATACCAACAAGTGTAGATGCCGTGCCTCGTACGTACAATGGGACTGATACATCCGCAGGTCTTCCGATGCCAACGTTACCATCAAAATATGTCGTTCCTGTAACAGATAATGTATTAGAGAATGAGGTGGTTGCAATACCAACATCTCCAGTGGACTTAATAATCATGCGCGGATTACTACCTATGTTACCCGTAAAGAAACTCATATCGCCTATATTTGAAGCAGCTCCACCTGACGATATGATCACACCAAGGTTATCACTTGAAACCGCTGTAAGTTTGAGTGCACCGCCGTCATAACCGGATGGTAATCCGAGATTCGTCGTTCCATCAGTCGTGAGCTGATACGCCCTAACGGCAAGAGCTTTAGTTCCCACTAGATTAGATGCACTCACGTTCAATCCGGCAGAATTACCCACGGAAAGAAGCGTCCCCGGTGAGGTGGTTCCAATTCCAACATTTGATGCGAAGTACGCGTTCCCTGTCGTTGTAGCCGTTCCATTTATCGTCAGACCCAAAACACCATTTCCGATCGTTGACGAAGCAGTGACGAAAATACCTCGAGTGGTGGTCGGAGCAAGAGCACCAAAGGAATTCACAGACCAATCACCAAACTGCGTTTTCCAATAATCGGTAGAGGTGGTTGACCAATTACCCGATCCTCCTATAGGGGTGGCACAAGAGAATGAACCAGAAGCCCACTGAAGGAAGTTTGAACCTGAACAACCACTTCCAGGAAGTCCCGCTCCATAGAAATTCGTGGTCGATGCGACGGTCGCGAAGAAGCTCGTCGATGTAGCGCCACCAGTAACAATGACATTATTTGCATTTACGTTTTCACTTGCAACTACACTACCGTTTACAAGGAGCTGTACATTTGTACCCACCTTTCCGAACTCAATGTCATAATTTGAAGCTCTTGCGGTCATTATTGGATATTCGTAACTTCCATGCCAAATCACAAAACTACCAGTAACTCCGGTATCAATAAGCGCTCCACCTCTTACACTTAATGCCGCTGAAGGTGTTGTCGTTCCAATTCCTACATTTCCTCCTAAAAATACTGCAGCGGGAGCAGAGTTGGTATTTTGTTGCACCGCAAAAGTCGGTATAGAAACAGAATTTGTAGAGCTTGCTACTGATAGCGCAGCCCAAGGACTGGTGGTTCCAACACCAACACTTCCTATGAAATAAGTTCTTCCCGTCGTCGTTGCCGCTCCGTTCACAGTAAGCCCATCACTTCCGTTTCCAATCGTTGACGAAGCGGTAACAAAAATACCTCGTGTCGTCGTAGGGGCGAGAGCGCCGAAGGAATTGATTGACCAGTCACGGAACGAGAGATTGTAATAATTCTGAGAGGTTGTTGAGAAGTAGTTTCGCTGGGTTTGGAGATAGTCAGCAGAAGTGGTCGAGAAGAAGTATCCTTTGCCGACGGTATCGAGGTATGTCTGTACTCGAGAGTTTTGGAAGTAGAGGTTTGAACCTTCCGCAACGTCTGTGGTGAGGAGGCCAAGAGATGAGGTTGCAAGCTGTTGGAACGAACCACCTGCGTATGAGCCGAGGAGGATGCCTGCTGCTGTTGGGTTTGAGATGCCGGTACCTCCTCCGCCAGCAGTAAGAAGACCAGCGAGTGTATTAGTAAATGTTAAAACATTGGTTGATCGAGTGATTGTAGTAGAAGCAGTAAGTCCGTTGAAGGCAACAGATGATGTGGCAAGGGTTACGGTTGGTCCAGACGCAGTATCATTCAACGGGCCAATTGCGGTGATTCCTCCTCCTGCACCAGCATCAGTTCCACAACCAAAGAGTCCATTAGACCAAGTAAGTTTTCCGGTTGATGGATCACACGTTGTGAGATTTGCTCCGAAGAGATTTGTGGTGGATGCGATTGTAGCAAAGAAGGAGGTGGTGGTTGCCGCTGTCGTTGTTGCTCGAAGCCCCGTAAAGTTCTGCAGAGTCGATGATCCTGTGACAAGGGCGTTTGAGAAGGTTGAAAGACCACCGGTTGCAGTGAGTGTCGTGCCGACTGCAACTGAGCCTGTGAAGTTTGCAGCAGATGA
>JACCDR010470753.1_pt1 | contig 12296 bp, 31 predicted proteins | sample 7446431 | NCBI WGS metagenome assembly JACCDR01 (sample SAMN15323443, study PRJNA562643) | freshwater metagenome | isolation source: river surface water | place: USA:Blue River Watershed | collected 2017-08-17
CCAACCATGCCAGGAATGTCCTTGGGCTGTGTCTCGTGGATACCGTACCAGACATCGTCCAGCTCATCACGGTTGGCGTAGGTAGAAGGCTCTACCACACCACCACGATTTTGTACAACCTTCTTGTAGCGGCCATCAGTAGCGCCTTCTACAAGCTCAGCATTCATACTTCTCGATGTGTTAACTGCCATTAGCTTGCCTTCTTCGGTCTGCCAGCGCCTCTTACGCGTCGGTCGCGGAAATTTACCAGATGGGTAGAACCTACGCCACCCGCAAGACTTCCCTTGATTGTCTCGGGATTCTGGGATGTCCCTACAACTCTCTTGTCAGTTGCCTTGCGAGTGGCTGTGACGGCTCTCTTTGCCTTCTTTGTCATAGTCTCTCACAGTTGGTTAATAGTAGGGAAGCTTGTCCCTTGGTACCCGGATACTCTTCCAGACCAGTCTGTCATTGGGCTGTTGAATGTGTCATCCACATTCAGAATGTCGTAGATATCAGGGGTAATGCTTCTGTAGCCAAAGCGTGGTGGTCTCTTTCCAATATTCGGAATAGGAGGACGCACATTAGCGCTTGCCATTGCCGCTTGGGTAAGTCTTTCGGTTACGTATTGCTCAGCAATAGACTCATTCGGCCCACGCTTTGTGTAGTCATATAGACTGTTCGCCATTTCCATGGTTATCTCCAAGCAGGCAAATTGCGTCTCAAGCCTTCTCGTACGACAGGATCAGAGTTACGCATCTGTGGATCTGGGGGTAGATTCATCTGGGCACGGATCTGAGCTTCCTCAGCTTGTGTGAGGAACTTGTCACCATAGACCAGACGCTCTACTGGTGCTCCCTGTGCTGTCCACTTCTGTCCACGCTTCTGGTGCTCCAGCCCTGTGTAAGGGTTGAAGTCCTCTGGCCAGAAGTAGTCTTGTGGAGCGATACGGGAACCCTTGTGAACGCCTCTGGTGTAGCTTCTGGCGTTCTCTCGGACGTGCTGTAGGAGCTTGTCCTCTCTGCGGTCCGTGATGTTCCCCAGATAGCCGTCAGGGTACTCCGCATCAGGCGTACGGCCAACCATGGCTCTCTTGGCGTCCAGGATGTCTCTGAAGCCCGCTAGACGCGTCTCAGAGCCGTTCATGCCTCCTCCGCCACCTACGACGTTGGAGCCCTGCTGCCCTACGGGCGTGTTGTATTGCCAGTTAGCCATGGTGACTCCTTATCTACTGGCGATTCTGCTTACCGCAGCTCCAAAGCTTCCTGTCTTTGAATTCACGGAAGGAATACGGTAAACCGCACGACCGACCTTTGAAGCCTCGTCGCTGGTTTGTACGTAGTGGGACATGACTGGTGCCAGGGTAGCTCCCTGACGCTCCAGTACGTTGCTCTTGTTGCTCTTGGTTCCCTCAGGGTAGCCAGCACCGTTGGTAGGTCCACCCTTAGGGCGTAGTCTTCCACGGAGAGGCTTAGAGGTAGCTGCTAGCTGTGCAGCAGAGGTACCCATAACAGGGAAAGAACCTGTTCCGATGTTGTCTGCCATTGTTTCTCCTAATAGCGGTATGTATTCAGTGACAGCGATCTTCTGAAGTCTTCCGCTGTCTGTCCGTTGGGCTGCGCATAAGGAGTCAGTACGGATGTAGCTCTGAATCCCGTGGTGGCATTCTGCTGCATTGAACGAGCTGACCCCGTTCCCCCTCCCTGAAGACCGCTGTTGAACTCCGCATTACGGGAGAGGTACGGATCAGGACGCTGCTGAGGGGGTGATCCTTCTTGTGGATAGGGATTCATTGGTCCTCACTATGAAACGAGAATCCTCAAGGTCATAGCGGAAATGTCTCCGTCCGGCATGGGAACCGTTGTGAAACCAGGTCGGCAGGAAAGTACCTTGCCGCGTGGACCTACATAGGACTGAGCGATTGCAATAGCCTTCATAGCCTGGTTTACCGCCCCAGCACCGATGGCACGGAGCACGACGTTCTTACCGTCATAGACGTTGTTGGCAATGGCAGACGCTAGATTAGGTGCGTTTGAGGATGACTTCACCTTCAGCAGTGTCTCCTCCGCATGTGTTTCTTCCATTGGATACTCCTAATAGGATTCGGATTGTGTCCACTCCATTGTATCCGAAAACAGAGAAAGCCCCTGACAATCAAGTCAGAGGCTTTCTCCTAGAAGGGGAGGCAAGTACATACTAGCACGGTTTCTTGGATCGCATATATTCGGCAAGCCCGTAGGCATCAGCAATGTTGTTGTTAGTGACGTCTTTGCTCCACTTTGATTGTACAGCATTGACCATGTCATCCTTTGAAGCCGTTCCCTTTCCAGTAACGAATTTCTTCAATGAAGTAGGTGGAACTACCGTAGGATCTGTACCAAATACGGACGCATGGGACAGTTTTACGATACCTCCTAGCTCTCCCATCTTCTCTCGGTTGAAGGCTCTCCCATTCGCATAGCCTTCCATGGCTACGTGTACCTCGTCGTAAGCGTTCTTACATTGGGTGAAAAGTGTGACCAAGATCACATAAATATCCCCTAGCCGCATACCATCCGAGTCCTTGGGAGGGAACTTCCATAGGGTCTTCTGGACATCTCCGTCGCTGTCTAGCTTGACAACGCCAAAGCCTGAGTAGGACTGATCTAGTCCTACCCAGGCAATGGATTTCGCATTCTCTGTCATGGGGTAATTATAGCCTTACCCCATTGTTGTGTCTAGTAGTAGTAGTCATCCCGGTCGTCATACCGGCAGCAGGGGCACTCTTCACTCTCCTCGTAGCGGAAATCCGTCGGGATCTCGCCATCAGAAAGCTCGTCCAGAGCCTCAATCGCCATCTCATCGTCGGTACGGCAGAAGAGCCAGTTGGCCAGATCGTCGTCCAGCCCCAGCAGCTCAGCGGCCTTCTCCTGAACCTTGGTCTGGACACCATCCTTCTCCGCAACAACCGTCTCGTTGTCGTCCTCCGTAAGCGTGTAGCCCTCAAGGATGCACGCCCAACCAGCGACGCACAGGGTGGCCGCACAAGACACAGAAGGCTCAAAGTCCCTGTAGTCCTTGCCGTTCTGCTCTGCCTCCTGAACCTCAGCCAGAAGCTCCACAACGTGGACATCGTCGGGGCTGAGCTTGCCCTTGTCGCCCTCGTAAACGTAGAACCAGGAGCCCTGGTCGTGGTTGTCCGGTCGCATGTCGATGATGGTACGGATCTTGTTGGCGAGGTCAGCGTTGATGGTCACTGCGTTTCCCTTCTCGTTGGGTTGGTGAGGTAACTCTATCAGCTCTCGCGGGGGTCCGCAAGACCCTTGAATTCGAACTCGAAAGTACCGAGAGTCGTGAAGTCGCCTTCAGCATACTGCTTGTCAGTCAGCTTCTCAAGCCAGTAGGCGTTCCACTGATCCATCGTGGCGTGTGCAGCAATGCTGCTTGTCCACCAGTCGCCCGACGCGTAGGCGTCAAGGACTTCCTCGTACTGTTCCTTCTCGTTACCCTTGATCTCGGCAACGACGTAGATACCACGCTTCATTCTGCCGCCTCTCTTAGTAGATACGGACACCGTACTCTGAAGCCTCCACCCTGTCAAGCAGTTCCTGAGTGACCTCTACGAACTCAGGGTCACCCGTAGGGCGTGAGTACTCGTCAGGTACGTAGTTGGGCATACTGTCCCAGTACTGCTTGACGAACTCCTTCAGATCCTCTGGAGTCTTGTGGACGGAGTAACCGTCAGGTCTGGTTCCCCATCCTCGCTCCGTCTCCAGCCAATACTGCCTGAGCAGCTTTGTCATGCACGTACCTCCACGATTCGGTCCTTCAGTCCAGCGGCAACAGCCATGTCGTACGTCATCTGCGTACCTCTGTTTCCCGCGCCTTCCAGAAAGCACGCTACCACGTAGTCAGGGTCAAGGTCAACCATCTCCTTGTTACGCTTGGCGTACGCCCAGCCCTTCTGCTCGATAGGAGGGTGAGGAACCACCTTCCAGTCCGCTCCGTCCGCCCAGGAGGCTGCGATAAGGTCTGCGCCCCCGTAAGGACACTCCCCGTGGTGCAGCTCCATAGGAGTCCAGTGCCAGTCATCCTCGTGCATCTTCTGAATCCTGCGCAGAGCATCCCAGATGAGGTGTGCCTTGCTGGCAGGCCAGTCACGGGAGCCTGTGATCACTACTACAGTCATAGGTTTCTTAGTTCCTTTTTGCTCTTGGGTATCTTGAAGTCGATTCGGCAGTTGCCACACCAGTACTTGAAGTACGCCCCAGTATCACTGCGCAGACGCACATGTCTGCTACTACGGCACTGGGGGCAGTCACTCTTGCTTGAAGCCACTATTTCACCTCCTTGCAGTCATCGCAATACCACCTACCCTTCCGATTGATTGTCACTCGACTTAATCGCCTCTTGCACTTCCCACAGTTGGGTGGTGAACTTCTGATGATGGTCATTTTCCCCCTTCTACCCAAAAAGCCCCATCCGAAGACAGGGCTTTTTGATTACTGCTTGTTGAAATATAGACTGTCCCGATAACAGAACCACTTCCTGCCCCTTGTCTGGGGATTGGATCTGTCGTAGTTCTCGGAAACCTTGTCTCGTTTACCGCAGATTGGGCATTTCGGTTTGAAGAACGCCATTGTTCTCCTTACTCAGTGATGTCGGGAACCTCGGTAATCGCATTGTACAGGTCCAGAAGGAGATCCTTCGTGGCATTGTCAGCCGTTGGGGGAAGGTTACCAAAGGCTTCCTTCACCTTCTCTGCTGACTGCGTCTTGCCTGCGTTGTACCCAGAAGCATACGCCATCTCCCAGGTCTTGTCAAACTTCACTTGTGGATCTCCCAACCAGTGTCGATCTGCTGCCATACCCAGTCGTCCAGGTAATCACGGATCAGGTCATCCTGCTCCCACTGGCCCATCTCATCCCACTCTTGGTCAGTGATTCCGAAGTCGTCCCAAAGGCTGACAGTCTCCGTCACCTCACTTCCCAAGTACATGGTGGACACAGTGAGTTCCACCTCATAGGTGGTAGTGTTTTCTGGCTCTTCTTCCATGCCTCTCCTTACCAGATTACTGCGATGGGAATGAGCGGCAGGTAACCATTCTCTTCCTGCCACTCTTCTATGTCGTCAGGGTGCACGGTCTCCATGTAGTTGTATCGGAGTTCGGTCACCAAATCCTCATCCACACCATGAAGGATGCGGATGTTGTTTCCTTCCTCATCAGAGGATACGGCAAGGGGCAGCTCAGGGTCAAGCTTCTGAAGCTCAGCAATGAGCTGCCCCACGTTGTCTACCACCAGAGTTCCACCACATACGTTCCGCTAGGAATCTTACCGATGTTGCACAGCCACTGAAGCATGTGCTGAATACCCGGAAGATCATAGGAATAGGTGCCTTCCTCATCCTTGTAGAAAGGACCATCACCCCGAAGCCAACGTCCGAAATCCTGGTCGAGATCATCCTCAATCTCGGCTCCCAGCTCTACGACAGCCTTCTCGTAGCTCCCATTGTGGTAGTCACCATAGCCAGCTTCAAGGGAGCGCCATGTAAGCGGCCCCTCCGCAAGCTGTTCCGCTACGAACCTATCTAGGTCGTGGCAGTCCACAATGTAGCCGACTTCTCGGTTCAGAATAGGTTCACTCAAGGCTTCTTCTTCCTCTGCGACTGGAGAAGGGCGTTGAGACCCTTCTGGCCGTTCTTCTGCTCCTTGGAGAAGCCTTGTGGCGTCTTCTTGTCCTCTGCCATTAGCGAATACCACCACCCGCAGCAATGTTGTCGCTGTCAGCGTCGGTCCAGTCGGACTTCTTCTCTTCGGTCTTCTTTTCGTCAGCCATTTCTCTCCTACTCGAATGGTTGGTCAGGGAAATCCTGGTAAATACCAGGAGCGAGCCTACGAAGCTGACTGAGAAGTTCCTCAGCAAGCTCCATGATCTCGGCATCAGCGTGTACAGAGTAGCGCTTCTTCAGCATGTCACGCCAGGCTCTGTGGTTGCCTGTGACTACAATACGCGTCTCTGTGCTCCCTGGCAAGTCCCCTCGTGCAGCCTCTCTGGCCTGCTTACGAGTCTTCCCAAAGATTAGCAGACGCGTCACAACGGCCTTGTAGCCCTCTCGGATGCTGTCAGGCAGAGGAAGCATATCAGGTAGCTTCATCGTCTCTCTGAGAGCAGGAGCAACAACTACCTTGGCGTCTTCCATGTTGACGAAACGCTGTGACAGCTCACTGTAGCTCAAGTGTCTGTGCCGGATCAACTCGTGCGTCAGGTTACGAGTCACACCTTCAATATAGAAGGTGGCAGAACCATGCTCCAGAACGCTCTCATGGCCCTGCTTGAGGATGTTCTCCAGATAGCCTAGATTACTGGCAGTGCTTTCACGCTCCATCTCCCACGCCTGATAGCAGGAACGCCCTGAGAAGTGCGAAAGTGTATCCGCATCATGCATCAGGGCGTCCCTGTCAGTGTAGAAGAATTCACCGAAAGCCGTCCCTTCCACCGAATCCGGAATATTGATAAAACCGGTACGGGCAATAAGGGTGACCTTCAAATTACTTCTCCTTTGTATATTCCTTGTGCAGTGTCTCAATTGAGACGAGTTTCTTTTGTTTCTTATTGTCCACAAGAATCACGGAATTACCTTTTACAGCATCAACCGTGTACCAAACTCCTGGTATCTTCTTCAGACGGTACTGTTCGTTCTTTGCAGGCATTCGTACTCCTACACATTCATTTTCCCATTACGAGTTTCCGCATCTCCCCTGGAGATACGTCGGGAAAGCTCACGTGAAGCAGCCGCTGCCTTGCGTTCGCAGTCCGTGTAAATGGACTCTACCAGCTTCCGGTACGCGAAGCAAGCATCTACCTCGTCTTCCGCTGCCTGGAACTCAGGTTCCGCAGCAACCATGGCCTTTGTCGCAGCTACTGTCTTTTCAGACTTGTACTGGATGGTATATAGGTCTTCCACACGCTTCAGCTTACGCTCAGCCTGCTTTTCAGCTACGACAGCTCTTGCTAGCTCTCCTCCGCTGTAACCAGTCCAACTGGTGAACTGGTTGTACAGCCTCATGAGAACTGTATCACTAACCTCTGCCAAGTCTACGGGTAGTTCCGGTACCTCTGAGTCTTCTGGTCGTTCCGGCGTTCGCAGACCCCTCTGAGCCAGCATCTCGTCCGGTCCCCAGCCTTTCGGGGAGCGTTGTGCCATAATCCTTCCCTTCGCAGTCATCGCAACCATTGTGAGGGCAAGCAGGCGGGTCTGTCAACCCCTCTAGAGCCCGCTTGATGTGTCGAGCGTTCTCGAACAGACGATCAGTATGCTTAGGGTCATAGTCGATTACGAATTCCTTGGCACCCTGATTGAACTTGCTTTCGTAGAGGAATACGACCTTGTCAAATTTCAGTCCCATCAACTGGCAAATAGCCAAATAGAGTTGACCTTGATTGACGTGATCGGGGAAGGGTTCCTCAATAGCCTTCCACAAACCGGGAAGATCGACTTTCTGACCTTCAGAGAATTTCTTGTACAGATCCGGATTGGATACACGTACAGTTCCGGCACCTACCGACTTGATTTCGATAAGAGCCTTCTTAGAGGGAACTCCTCCGTCTGCATGTCCGGCAATAAGGAATGTTTCCATTGCCCGAAGAGGAATTTCTTGATATTCCATGTATTTCGCGGGCATTCCACAATCCCAGCAGCAATCCATTGCTATTGTGTTGTCAAATACCTTGTCGCAGTTATGGCAATAGAAATTGCCCCACAACTCGCCCATTTCCCATAGACGACGCTGCCACTTGTCGTGGATGTAGTGCCCCTCGTCAAAGATGTTGAGGAGCTGGACACCGATGTTCTCCTTGGGCCTCAGAAAGGGGTTCTGTGCCTCTCTGCACGCCTTAATCCTCAGATAGGTACCCAGAGGGCACCAGCCTGTCTTAGCCATCTCAGAGGGGTGAATGATGTCCTGTCTACGGGTAGACGGCTTGTCCGCCTCCCGCATCATGTGCTTCTGGATATCACCAAGGAGAACCGTGTTCTTCATCTTGGCGTACTCTGCTAGGCGGCCCGTGAGCTTTGGTCCTGGTCCCCAGCCTCCCGACATGCCTTCCCCTCTCTTCGTACCTTACGAATCTGTCTGCGCTCCTCTGGTGTGGTACCTCCCCACACTCCGAAGCGCTCGTTATTGATCAGTGCAAACTCCAGGCACTGAGCAAGGAGAGGGCATTGCCGACCATCAGCCGAACCGTGGCAGATAGCCTTAGCCTCCTCCATTTCCTGTGCATCCTCTGCTTGGGTGGCGTCCGCTGTTCCGAACCAGGGATCATAGTCACGAGTCCCAGGAAAGGACGTGCACTTGGCTTCCTTGTCGGAATTGTCGTCGTTAAACCACCTCGGGGAATTGGTTCTCAGCTTCATTACCAAAGTATGCTTCTCTCATTTCCATGTAATCGTCCTTGGTCAGTACAACAAATGACTCACCCTGTTTCATGAACTCTACCATGAAGATCGGGATTCGTCCATCTATAATGGCCTGCTCAAAGACCTTGCGCAGGTCGTCGTACTTGAGTGAGAAGGACTTAGCCGATGTGATCTTGCATTCCCAGAGTTCCTTGTCCGAACGAACGTCACCCTTACGTACCCAACCATTGCCAGAACCAGCATTAACGGAGCCCCCCAATTCCTTGGCGAGGCCCCGTTCCTGCCGCTGGCTATCCTTTACGGTAGCCACACGTCTCCTTATTCGTTATTGTCCCTCTTGTATTTGTCCATAGCGTCCACGAAATATTCCGCAGCGCGCTCCTTGCCGTCCTGAAGTCCAGAATCCCACTCGGTGTAGTACATCAGCCCCACCGCGTTGTAGATGTTCTTGGACTCATTATGCACAGTCTCTGTGACAGAATCAAGAGCCTGGTCAACTCCCATGCGCCACATAGCGCCTTCGTAGGTACCCCATCGGAAGGCTACGTGATCGCAGACTTCAATGCCCCTGTATTCCTTGGGAACCTCAGGGAGAAGCCATTCGGTGCGCGCCATGTTCAACCCTTCGAGACAAGATGGTAAACAGCATTCTGCACGTCCTCGTCACCCAGTGCGCCGGACTTGCCCAGCACAGCCAGAAAACCATTCCAGATACTGTCCAGGACGGGCTTGCTCAGGTGGTATATAGCACCCGACGCAATGAACGGAGCGAGAATGTACGCGATGATTTCCACAATTCCTCCTACTATTTGACGGATAACCACCAGCCCCACGCAGAGATAGTTACGTCTAGGTGTAACTATCTCTGCATGAGACAAGCAATTAGCCCCACAGACCTCGGGTGGCTTCGTTCAGCGCGTCCTGGCTCTTGGTGTACTTCTTGAGCGAGTGCCGCGCCTTGAGCTGCATTCCGCTTACCAGCAGGAACTGAATCAGCAGAAGCGAACCGAAGATCGTCAGAATCCACAGAGCGACCGTGCCGGACCGCAGCGAGACCAGACCCACCACAATGGCGAGAGCCACAGCCTCAATCGGCGCAACGTACTTGTAGTACGCCTTGGCCTGCATACCCAGCATCTCCGAGCCAGCCTCACGAATGAAGTCAAGCTCGTCGTCACCGGTCTTCTTCATGTTGTTCCCCTTCTTTTTGGTGGAGTAGTGCCCAGTGCCGTTACTTTAGCAGAACCAGAGTAGCGACACAAGACCTTACTTCGTGGCTTCCAGAGCTTCCAGGGTGTCCTCAATGTGCATGGCACCACGGATGAGAGCCGTTGCACGCCAGAGGATGTAGACACCCACGATGATCAGTGCAGCCAATCCCACGTGAGAAGCCATCCACGCAAGGAACGTCCACCAGACCAGCGCAAAGAATGCTCCGACAGCAGAACTGAGGCGAAGCATTGCGCGAGGGTCAAGCCCCAGCTCCTCAACTTCCTTAGCAGCTTCCTGAACGTTCTTCTTCTCCAGCTTGTCGCGAAGCTCAGACATTGTTCTCCCTCTTCTCGGCTATAAGGTCCGTCCCGCCTTCAGGTTTCCCTGAAGACGAGACTAACTCTACAGCCAGCCAAGCTTCTTGGCAAGCCAGTGGAGCGCGAAGCCGATAGCGAGAATCGCCACAGCCCAGATGGTCACAATGAGAATCGCCTTGACGAGTTCCCACACGATCCACAGTACGACCACGACAGCAATCAGAACCAGCAGGTTCTTCAGCCAGTCAGGCAGGTTCATTCAGTTCCCCTTCTTAGGAATGGATGTTGAGTGTACTTCAGCCAGCCGGACAACCGCAATGCGGCGGGAAGTGCGGCGGGTTGGTACAGTTGTTCTGGCAGTTCACTTGTGTCCCTCCTGGAGACTCTTCGGAATGTCGTCGTTCTCAAGGAACGTCTTGTAAGGCGTCCCGCTTGCTGTGTGGAACACTACCACACCCTCGGGCTTCATGAAACCCGGAGATGCGAAAGAGCCGTGCTCTCGCAGCTCCTCAACCAGTTCCTTGGCCCGAACAGTAGAGAAGGTAGCCTTGTCCAGCACGGGCACCATGTACAGCTCAGGGATGTCCTTGTGTCCGTGCTTGTGAGTAAGCTGCATCTCCCAACGCTTCACGTTGAACAGCGAGAAGCGACGCTCACCACCAGAGAGACCGTAGCCTCCCTGAATACCCGAGCCCCACCACTCACCGAAGTGCCGTCCGGGTCCTAGGATCTTAACAAGCTCTTCTGCGTTTTTCAACACCCAGTTGGCGAAACCGAAGTTGTCATCCTGCGGAGTGATGAAACGCTTACGGGACTGGCACCAAACAGCGTACACAGTGTCATCGACTTCCACAATAGTAGTCGATGAGAAAGCTCCTTGGGTGTCAACCGTCAGGGGCTCAATCACAACAGCCGCATTGGTGCCGTCGATCTTCTCCGTATAGACTGCATCCTTGTTGAGCCTAGAGATGCTAGGCCAGGGCTGAAACTCCAACTACTTAACCTCCTCAAGCTGAGCCCTGGCGTCCTCCGCCATGGCCTCCAGAACGGCCTCCATGTAGACAGCGTCCGCTGCCGTAGCGTACTCCAGCGGGTAGTCCTTGGACAGGCGCACAGCCTCCTCAGACATCTCCTCCTCAGGCTCGTGCACAACCAGCGCGTTGACTTCTTCGAAGTCCATGTCGGGGTTCTCCTCAGAGACCTTGTCGAACTTGTCCACAAAGGACTTGTAGTCAGCTCGTAGAGCCTCAAGCAGCGTGTTGTAAACTTCAGTGTTCATTGGGTTGCCTCCCCTTTGTCGGTTATTGTTCCTTCATCGCTTCGGTGTACCTTAGCAGGTCTGCACCACTCGCGTCAACGGACACGTCCGTATGAACAACGAAGATGTCGAACTCCTCACCGAATCTTTCTCTTACTTCCGCTCGTCTGTCAAGGACTGCTTCTTCGTCAGCGTAGTCCACCACGTACGGGTATGTCAATACGTTGCGAGCTGCTTCCTCAGGATTGCGAGCGATGACCAAATGCGTGCCAGACTTCTTGAACGCCATGGCACCTCCTAGATCAAATCAATTGTGTGATGGGAACCGTGCTTCCTAGGTTCGCAGGGACAGTGACTCCGTTAGTGCGACGCTTCTTCATTCCCGTAACGTTCTCCACCACCGTATAGGTGAAACTTGGGGGTGTCAACCCGTCCTGTGACGTGGCAGCCACCTTGAGAGACAACTTACCGTAACCGTCAAGACGCCCACGGTAAATGGCCTTAGTGTAAATGACTTCATCATCGGAGTCCTCAAAAATCTGAGTGTCCGGAATGAATTCTACATAACCGTAACCGGCACGGCCATTCAAATCTGAATAGGTACCGGTTACGGTTACAAATGTGTCTACTGCTGTTGGCATATGGACTCCTGAATACTAGGGCTTTACACTCCCTAGCTTACAGTCATCCGTTCTTTACTTTGTCCAGCACCAGCTTACGGATTTCGTCCTGAATGTCAAGGTCTTCACGAATGCCCTGAACCATACCGTCTCGTCCCTGCCACTGGTGCTCACCGAAGCGGTAGTACGCTCCCGCACGTGTGATGAACTTGAACATGACACCCATGGTGATCATGTCCTTGACGGAGTCGTGTTCTCCAGGGTTGAATCCCTTCTGAGAGTACTCAAAGTAGAAGTCGGTAGCCGCAGTCTTCTGCGGAGCACCTGCTTTGTTCTTCTCTACCTTGAACTTGATGGACTGGCCAACGATGATCTCGCCCTGACCATCCACCTTCTCCTTGATCCAGTCGTCTCGGGAGACTACAACTCTCTGGTAGAACGCAAAATCCTTAGCCTTTCCTCCGGGGAGAGTCTTTGGAGTTCCGTATGGAGAGAATCCCCCAATCTTTTCAC
>JACCDR010623417.1_pt1 | contig 12296 bp, 32 predicted proteins | sample 7446431 | NCBI WGS metagenome assembly JACCDR01 (sample SAMN15323443, study PRJNA562643) | freshwater metagenome | isolation source: river surface water | place: USA:Blue River Watershed | collected 2017-08-17
CGACGGGAAGATGAATCTCGTCCACTACATGAAGGGGAAGCAGTCGTGAGCAAGACCATCAAGCGTATTGACAGCAGCCTGTCAAAGAGGGAGCGCGCAGCGATGCGCGCCTCACGCCTGAGCGCCAAGCGCTCGCGCGCTCGGCTCTACGATCAGGAAGCGAACGATCATCTGAATGTCCGTGGTCGTGACCACGAACACGCACGAGGAGAATGGAAGTGAACGCACGAACTTTCACGAAAGCCCGCGAAGAAACGCTCACCCTGTTCATCTTGAACAAGATCGAGCAGGTGACGCAGAAGCTGAACAAAATCAGCGAAGCGCGCAAGGCTCGCCAGTCTGAAAATCAGACTATCGACTACTGCAAGATCACCAAGCAGAGAGTCGCCGTGGTCTGGTCGGGAATGGACTGCGACTGCGTGTCCTACTCGGGCGACATCACCCTGCTGGAACCCGACAGGAAGGTGATCGACGAGCACATCGAGCACACCTACCACTGGGCGGATGGTCCCTGTCGCTACTACATCACGACGGAAACGAACACCCAAGGCATCAAGCGCACCAGCCGCGATCTCGCACTGGAAGCGTTTGAAGATGGCCACCCGTGGAGTATTCACGCATGACTTTCCCAAGCCTGAGCATTCAAGCGAAGCGCCATTGCCAAGAACAGCTCGACAACATCGAGCAGGACGGGAACGAAGCGGAAACGGAAATCCGCACATGGTTCGAGCGGGATCGTGCTCACGTGTGTCTGTGTCTCAAGGACACGGACTACACGGTCGTCGAGTGGTGGGACGCGGAAGTACTGGAAGCCGTCGACGATGGCTTCCTGAATCCGCGAGACTGGCATCAATCCGCACTCACCTACGCAATCGAGCGTGATCTGTTGAAGGAAGCGCTCAAGCGCCAACTGTCCGATTCCACTGTCGCAATCTACGGAGATGACTGACATGTATGCATTCGAGAGCCGACGCCAGCGTGAAGCGTCCAACCGGCCGCGCTACAGCGAAATCGAAGTGAAGATGATGGCCTACCGTGCAGGGTTCTACATCCTGATCCTCACGATTGCCATCTCTCGCCTGATGGAGATGCTGTGATGAGCTACACACGCATGATCCTGAACGAAGACGGCGAACCGATGGGCACCGAGCGCATCTTCCCCGAGGATACTCTCGGTGACGACGATCAGGACGATTTCTTTCCTGACTACGACGACCGCGACGAGTCTGAAGATTCAGACTCACCTGAAGGTGAGTCTGAAGATCAGATTCTCGAAGTCGTCTGCACCATCCGCCTGCGCTACAACATCGGGAACGCAGCGAAGGCACAGGCACTCGTGCATGTGGCTGATCTGCTGGACTACGTCGCACACCACGCATCATCGAACGGGCTGTTCAGTGGCGACACCGACTACACGGTGGAAAGCTGGGGCTGCCACGTCGATACGGAGGAATCATGAACACGACGATTGCATCACGCATCGCCAGCCTCCTGCTGGCGATCAAGAACTGCGAGAGACCGGGCTTCCTGACTCATGCGCAGGACATGCAGGACATGCACGAACACGCACTGAAGCGAATCATGGATGAAGCGCCGAGAGGAAGCGGATTCAACCACGGCACCAGCCTGAACCGCGAGAAGCGCAACGACAACCAGATCCTGTTCGTCACCGGCTTCCACCACATGGACGAGAACGGATTCTACGACGGCTGGACGTGGCACAACGTCTATGTGCGAGCCAATCTGGTGTTCGGCCTGAAGATCACGATCAGCGGCTCAGACAGGAACGGCATCAAGGACTACATCCACGAAGTGTTCCACTCGTGGCTCGCCAAGCAAGTCGACAGCAACTACGGCTACCAGTCTGAAATTCAGACTACCAACGAGAGGTAATCAGCATGGACTCCTACAAGATTGTGCTCTGTTTCGATCACCAGCTTCGCTGCCACAGGGACGCGGAAGGGTTCCACACGTCCGAAGACTATTTCCCGAAGGTCGAATCAATCAAGGCAATGCGTGACGTGTTCGACATGGGACTGAAGGAAGCGAAGGAACTCGTCGAGAAGCTGATGACCGGCGAGTGCCATGCGGTTCCCAACGTCTACTCGTCGGTCGAGATGATTGTCACGTCGGACCAGCTCTGCCGCCTGCAATACATGAACAGGAGGATCGGCCACGAAGCCGACCCCTCGGTCGAGATCCGCCTGCCCGAACTGATGTGGGCCTACACCGTCGAACGCTACGAAGACTCTGGCGTGCTCGACATGCGCAAGAAGTTCTGACCACCCAATGACAGGAGCCTGTCAATGAAACCTGAAATCAAATCGGAAGACCATCCGAATTACGGACTGGCCTTCGAGCAGATCAAGATGAACGACGAGAATGCAGCCATCGAGCGTGCGCTCGCCATCCTCGCTAAAAGGCTGAAGCAGAACGGGCCGGCGCTCAGCTCCCCGCAGGACGTGAAGAACTACCTGCGCCTGTACCTCGCGGAGAAGGAGTACGAAGTGTTCATGGTGCTGCACTTGGACAACCAGCACGCCGTGATCAGCATCGAGGAGCTGTTCCGTGGAACCATCGATGGTGCCAGCGTGTATCCACGCGAAGTCGTGAAACACGCTCTCGCTGTGAACGCAGCGGCCGTGATCTTCGCACACAACCACCCGAGCGGAATGTCCGATCCCAGCGTGGCCGACGAGCGCCTGACCACCCGTTTGAAGGCGGCGCTGGGCACGGTCGATATTCGCGTGCTCGATCACATGATCGTAGGAGGAATGAACGTCATGAGTTTCGCAGAACGAGGTTTGCTGTGAGCTGGGAAGCGGCTGACATCATGGCCTGCGTCGACTGCATGATGTGGATCGCCAATGGCGATTTCCCCGAGTCTGACGATTCAGACTGGAAGCCGGAGAATGTCTACGCACGCTGGGACTCATCGAAGTGGAACCTGTGCTGCGGTGACAGCGAGAACGACGAGGAGTTCTCCAACTCAGAGTGCGAGTGCTGCGGGAGCAAGCTCGCAGGAAGCCGGCACCACATCGTTGCTTTGCCAATACAACTTTCGCAGAACGAGGGCTGATCTGATGAACTACACGATTACCGCAGCCAAGCTCCGCCGCATGGGAGCCTGCTCGGAACAGGTGCAGGAAGTGATCCGCGTGTTCGGCCGTGGCCCCATCGAAGCCACGAAGGAGAACATCCGCAAGGCCCTGAAGGAGGACATCAACGTCCGCTGGCTGGTGAACAGGGTGTGCGATACCGACGAAGTGAACAAGCGCCAAGAAATGGCGAGAGTCAAGTGCTGCAACCAGTACGACAGAACGAGAGAGTGCATCTGCCATAAGTGGGAGACTCCGGCACGGATCGCCACCCTGCTGAACAAGCACAGGCTGCCCAGAAAATGAAACGCAAGGTCGCTGAACTCACAGGCCCTGCGCTCGATTGGGCGGTGGCGAGATGCGAAGGCGCGGTAGGGTTCGAGATGCGAACCTTCACCGGACTGTCAGCAGAACTGGGACCGTTCCCTGCAATCGTCTGGGAAGAGCACTGGACCGAACTGGCGGAGTATCCCGCTTCGACTGACTGGGCGATTGGCGGCGCGATCATCGAGCAGGAAAGAATCCAGATATTCGCCTACAACACAGGCGATTTGTGGTGCGCGGTCAAACATGTCCACAAGCCAGAACACATCCTCGCCATAAACAGAGACGGCCCCACGCCGCTCGTCGCAGCCATGCGCTGCTACGTCGCCAGCAAAATGGGGGAAGAAATCGAACTACCGGAGGAACTCGCATGAATCCGAAACCTCAAATCCTCGTTCGCTGCCGATTCAACGGCGCGACGATGCACCCGAACCTGCGTGACGGGAAGATCTACGAAGCGAAGCACCTCATCAACTCGCTCTACGTCCTCAGGGATGAGGACGGTCACGAACGCTACTTCATCCCAGACGAACACAGCGCGCACCTGTGCGTGGCGAGCAGCCACGGAAGTCACGTCTGCGTCGGGAAGTTCGAGACCGTAGGCGATTTCTACGTGACGCAAATCAAGGTGAACGTGCTGTCGGAAGGCCCGTTCGAGTTCCACTCGCTGGAAGAACTGGCCGAACGCATGATGACCGGCGATCTTGTCGGGGAAGTTCTGCCCGAAGTGACGGAACCTATCAGCCGCCGGAGGGCAGCCGCGCTGTGCTATCACATGGGAAGCGAACCCGGCTTCTTCCGCATGTACGACAACGGAGAACCCATCGATGACTGAGTACCCGAAGACGAAGGAAGAGCTGGCCCGCGAGAAGGGCCTTTGTACGTTCGACTGCGCCCTGCCGCAGGACTGGCTCGATTCCACGGCTCGCAGAGCCACAGACTGCGTCCTGAAGAACACGCAGGGCATGGAGTATCCCAGCCCCGGCGTCGTGTTCGACCGCATCTATCAGTGCATCCTGAGCGGAACGGTGTGGTGCTACGACGGACCCTACAGTCTGTTCGGCGGACCCGTGTTCCTGACCGAGCCGGCCGAACGCTTCTACGGAATGGCACAAGGTATCCACCAGAGGGTTTGACCATGCTGTACGAAAGACGGGAAAGCTTCATCAAGAAAGCGAAGAAGGCCAGCAAGGCGCGTGCGCTCGATATGTCGATTGCGCACTGGAAGCGGCACAAGGAAGGCAAGGCGGAGTCGGGGGAAGGAATCTATTCTGACGACTGCGCCCTTTGCGTGAAGTACATCAACGACACGGAGGGCTACAGGGACGCCTACTGCGAGAAGTGTCCTGTCAAGGAACGCACTGGCTATTCGCTTTGCCGTGGAACGCCGTGGCATCTGGCAGCCGCGAGTTTCGAGCAATGCTCGCTTTCTGAAGATCAGTCGGAAGAATTCCGTAAAGCGGCAGCAGAGATGCACAGCTTTCTCATCTCTCTGAAAGAAGTGAGGTAACCACCATGTTCTACGAAATCAACGTCTCGAAGCAGTACAAAAGCCTGAGCGGGGAAATCCGCTACGCCCACTTCTTCGCCACGACCGAGCGCAGCATCACCACGCGCAGCGATCTGCGCAACGTGTACGAAGCGCTCGTCGAGAAGTTCCCCGAGCCCGAGTACAAGCTCTCTGTCACCTGCTGGGAGAAGAAGGGACGGCAGATGACGCAGGACGATATTGATCACATGATCTATAGACAGGAGCCTGTCAATGCGAATCTGTGAAACGAAGCTCTACGAATACGAAGAGCTGAGTGAAGCTGCCAAAGAGAAAGCCCGCGACTGGTACCGAACTATCACGCAATCCGACGACTGGTACTTCCAGCATGTGATCGAGCAGTTCGTGGAGCTGCTGGCGATCTTCGGCGTCACGGTGAAGACGAGGACCGAAACCTACCGCAACGGGGTGAAGCGAGAGAAGCCGTGCGTGTGGTTCCGTGGATTCTGGTCGCAAGGAGACGGCGCATCCTTCGAGGGCTCCTACGAGTTCAAGCCGAACGTGGCGAGGGAAGTCAGGAAGCTGTACCCGACAGACGAGAAGCTATTCACACTCGCCAGCCGGCTGCAGAATCTGCAAGCCAAGCAAGGGAAGAAGAAGCTCTCGTCGATCATCACGACCAGCGACCCGCACTACTGCCACGAGTACACGATGCGCTTCGAGACGCTGTTCGGCGGAACCGACGACTGGTTCACCGGGCCGCAGAAGCGCGAGCACATGAAGGAGTTCGAGGAGATCATGCGCGACCTCGCACGCTGGCTGTATCGCACGCTGGAAAGCGAGTACGAGCACCAGAACAGCGATGAAGTCGTTGCCGAGAATCTCATCTCGAACGAATACGAATTCACCGAAGAAGGAGGAGCCCACTGATGCCACGCTACCTCAGGAAAGACCAGATGCCGCCGAATGCCTGCCCTGTCTGTAACTCGCCAGAGACCGAAGGCGACGAGTTCGTCGTGGACGGCGTGCGTGCCATTCAGGAATGCTCGTGCAACGCCTGCGGCAGCCACTGGCGGGACGTCTACCACAGGAAGAACTACTTCATCACCGTGAAGGGAGAAGTGAAAAAATGAACGCACCAGAGAAGAAGATGGTCTGGATCACCTGCGAGGAAGTGGTCAACCGCACGGTGAGAGTGCAAGTGCCGATCCTGAACGGCATCGACCCGGAAGAACTCACCAACGCCGAAGTCGAAGAAGCGTTCCGCGAGGACGTGTTCAACCACATTCAGGAGAAGGGCTGGGATTCAGAAGAAGCCGAGAGCCAGAGCATTTTCTACGACAAGGATCAGCAATGAACACCGTCATTCTGAAGCTCTCTCAAGACGACAACATGGGCGATAACGGCTTCATCCTGAAGGGAATGCCGAGCAACGAGTACGGCGACTTTGCGGCGGCATTCGACGGGCTGGTCGTCGCCCACGACGTGATGGAGCACCTGAACGGCCCCGAGAAGATCGGCAGCGTGTGGGACGAGTTCATCGCGCTCGGTGCGATGTGGTTTATCCGTGGAAGCAGCCTTGGAGGGCCGATCTACTCGCCCACCGATTCGCTGATGGAAGAGATCAAGCGTGCGGCCTGCACCTACTTCGCACATGGCGAACCCGGATGGGACTTTCCTGTCTACTCTCGCCGGCCGAGCGAGAAGCTCAGGCTGAAGCTGCCCTACGACGGCGGGATGTTCGGAGAGATCGAGTACCTATTTCGGGACTCGAAGGAACTGCGCGACCTGTTCGTGAAGGAAGTGTTCGAGAACAGCGGCAGCGACAGCAGGACACGCGCCAGTGCGTTCAACTTCTGGGAGAGCTACAAGATTCGCATCGAAGCCCATGTCGAGTGGGGCTTCGTGCGAGCGTTCGACAAGTACAAGCACCCCTACGAAGCGCACGACCAGTTCAAGGCGATTTCCGCAGCGGCCGACAAGCTCATCAAGAACAGGGGCGACTACTACGAGGGAGCCGAGTTCAAGCTCACCTACGGAGAGGGAAAGGCATACATCGATCCTGCATGGGAAGACGAGGAAGAGTATGAGTGACAAACACCTGAAACTGCTGGTGCTGCTGTTGGCAGCGACAGCCATCATCCTTTCGCTGATCGCACTCAACTGAGGAGGAACCACACGATGGTCAAGATCATCAAAGCCTATCAGGCAGAAGACGGAACCAAGTTTTTTTCGGCGGAAGAAGCCGCCATGCACGACCACTTGTCCAAGTTCGCAGCGTGGTATTCGCACCCCGAAGACGACGAGCATCCGAACGCACTTCACAAAGCCAGCTCGGCATTCCCTGCCGCCAACTCCGAAGAGATGTTCGCGTGGCTGATGCGGAACCGCGAGTTCATCAGCGACATGCTGGACAAGATTAGATTGGAGATCCAAAGCACTCAGATCTCCTACGCCACGGAGAAAACCCGATGAACGACGGAAGGCTCTACCGCGTGTTCCGCCGCTCCTGCGCCAACTGGAAGGAGTTTGCCAGAGCACGCAAGACGACGATCCGCGCCAACTGCACAGGCGATGAAGCGCGCCGCATCTGCGACGAGTACAACAACAACCGCACGCCGTCGCAAATCCGGGCGGGAACCAAGTACGAATTCACGGCAGAGGAGAACTTTGGATGAGCGGAGGTCCAGACTACCGGGAGATGATCGAGAGCATGATCACGCGCAAGATCGGGGAAGCCGAAGACAACCTGATCCGGTGCGAGCGAGCGTTCAGGAACTACACCTTCACCCAGATGAAAGAGAAGTACGGCCAAAGCGGGCTCACCTGCGAGGAAGTGCTCGACGGCTACCGAAGGAACGTGGCCGACAATCGTGGCGCGCTGCGCTACTTCATGGAACACACGCATTGAACCTGACAACCAACCGGAGGAACTGAACAATGGGAACTGACATTCATGGCGTATTCCAGAAGCGCATCGCTGACAGCGAGTATGGCGGCATCTGGGAAGACGTCGAATCGAACTACGAATACAACCGCCACTACTTCCTCTTTGCGTGGCTCGCGGGTGTGCGCAACGGCTACGGCTTCGCCGGCATCCCGACGCACACCCCTGTGGAGCCTCTCCAGAGCGAGCGTGGGCTGCCGCTCGACTTCCCCGTGGACGCCCACGGGAACCACCCGTTGACGTGCAAGGAAGCGCAGCAGAAGAACCACCGGGACATGTACATCCGCTACCCGCACTGGATCGACGGAGAGTACGACCGGCTGCGCCACGAGCGGTTCGTGAACATGGGAGATCACAGCTTCGGCTGGCTGACGGCCGACGAGATCCTCGACGGCAAGAAGCCCACGGCATCCGAGAAGGCAGGCGTGATCGAACTCAGCCACTGGGAGGAGTGGAAGGACTACAGGAAGGAGCCGCGCGTCAGCTACTCGGCCGGCATCATGGGAGCGAACGTGTTGGTGGCCGACATGATGGAAGGCGACGTGGACCTGATGGTCAAGCTCCAAGCCAAGACGGACAGGCCCGTCACCCACGTGCGGGTCTACTGGATCGACGAGGACTGCGAGGAGATCGCCTACTTCATCGACGAAGTGCGCCGCCTGAAGGAACTGCACGGCGAAGTCAGGTTCGTGTTCGGGTTCGACTCGTGACCAACTTCCAGCGATTCGTCGGCTTCCTGTCCTTCCTCTGGTCTGCTTCGCCATCTGGATGGCAGTGTACTTCCTGACGTACCCGATGCCCGCAGGCGCTGCCATCGGATTCCTGATCGGAATCATTTCGTACATCATCGCCGTCAACATTTTCGACGACATCCCCACGCCGGGGAAGGAGGAAAACCATGAGCCTTGATTGGAGCCTGACCAAGATCGAGAACTGGCAGAAGTTGTGCTGGCTGCCAGACCCGGAGAATGCTGAAGAGACTCGGCTGAACCCCGTCACCCACACGCTGATCTTCCGTGCGATGACCGTCGGCATGGGCCAGATCACCGAGAAGAACTACGTCGAGTTCTACCTGCGTTGCAAGCTGGCGAGCGAGTGCTTCGGCCAACCGCTCCAAAAGAACGGCGACACCTTCGACGTGACACTGGAAGACGTCAAGGCGCACATCGGACTCAGCACGAACGTCAGCAACACCACAATCACCTCGTTCATGAAGAACGTGAAGGAAGAGATCGAGATGCAGGAGAAAAGGAAGCAGATCCGCAGGGATGCACAGGCCGCTATCACCGTCAACAAACTGGAGGAACTCGCATGAACCGTGAAATGATTGCCAAGTCGGAAGACCTGCTGGGGCGTCTGCGCGATTGCGACGACGTGAAGACCTTCCTCGACGTGGTCGCCACGACGGAGGTCGACCGCATCGATCAGACGGAAGTTCGCGTGGACTCCATCGAGTTCAGCGTGACCTACAATCGCCACGGCAGGCCGACCGTCGACATCGACAGCATCGAAGTGGACATCCCCGATTCCGCCGTGGAGTTCACGGTCAAGGGCGGCGATGACGAAGATCACGACGCTGTCGTGGAAGGCCAACTGTTCGACGAGCTGAAGGACTTCCTCGAAGCCCTGTCGAAACAGTCGGCAGAAGAAGAGAAGTACGAGAAGAAGTACAAGCGCCTGCGCACGGCGATCCTCGACGTGATCGCAGCGGTGAACGAGATCGACGACAACGTGGGAGAGTAACCACATGCGCAACGAGATGAGTGAACTCGACTACGTGATGCACGACCGGATCGTTGAGCGCGCTCGCGCGCTCAACGAGAAGATCTGTCCCGGCAGGCGCTTCGCAGAAGTGACGCTGCGGCAGATGCTGGTCGCTGTGCATCACGAGTTGGGTTGGAGGTATCACGACCTCCTGCACGCAAGAGACAACGATTTTTCACACGACACCTTGGGCGCTCTCAACTACTACCAGTGGGAGGAAGGCACCTTCCGTCTGGAGTTCCGCCCGAAATTTGCAGCGAGGCAGTAACGATGAAGAACATCACTCCGGCGGCGGATCTCGATCCTGCCACCTTCAGGCCCTGCGGGGAATGCGCGCTGTGCTGCAAGGCACTGCCGATTCACGGCTCGCAGGATCTCGACAAGCCGGCAGGGAAGTGGTGTCGGCATTGGGCGAACTCGACCGGCTGCAAGATCTACGAAAACAGGGAAGAGGTGTGCCGCACGTTCTTCTGCCTGTGGAAGATCAACGCGCTGCCGGAAGAGTTGGCCCCGCTGAAGACGAAGTGCGTGCTGGCGATCTACAAGGAAGGCGTGCTGATCGTCTACGTCGATCCGTCCTATCCGACTGCGTGGAAGGAAGGGAGGATGGGCAGCTACCTCACCGTCTGGAGTGAGCGGTTCATGATCGAAGTCGGAAAGCAGCGGAGCTGGGTTCACCCGGTGACCGGCCTGCATGTCTCCCGCTGGAGAGTCACTCCTGTCGGGGAAACCATCAACGTGAAGGAGATACTCGGATGATCCTGTTCAAGCAGAATGCAGCGCAGACCATCGAAGCCGTCCGTGGCATGACGGCGACCGATTGGGGAATAACTGGCAGCGGCCCGCGTGCGGAAGCCGCTGCCAGCAAGATGAACATCTCGCTCATCAACAGCGCCCGCCTCGGCCAGTCGCGGGCGGCGACGGTGGAAACCGTCAGCGAGATGATGAACCGACTCAGCCATCTGGGAGCCAACGAAGAGCCGGTTCACGCAGTTCTCACCACGGTGCTAGACACCATCTACGAGGAGGGTTCTGACTAATGGGTACACGTTCGACGATTCGTGTGGTTGAAAAAGCGGGCAGGAATTCTGCCACGCTGGTGAACATCTACCAGCAGTTCGACGGCTATCTGGAAGGCGTCGGCAAGGAGCTGTGCCAGTTCCTGAGCGAGATCCAGATGGTGAACGGATTCCGTGGCGACGAGAAGACGAAGATCGCCAACGGGGTTGGCTGCCTCGCTGCGCAGATCGTGGCGCACTTCAAGAAGGAGCCGGGCGGTACGTACCTGATCCCCGCGAGCCAACGCGAGGAGTTCAACTACTGCGTCACGGTGACACCCAAAGACGAGCGGCGCTTGGCTTCCAGTCTGAAAATCAGAGTAACAGATTGGGAGAACAAGCCGATCTTCGACGGCACCGTCGAAGGGCTGGCCCAATTCATCAAGGAGCAGGAGGAAGCATGACGACAACGATCTACAAGCTGCCGCTGATGCTCGCAGGGGAGGCGACCGTCAACCTGCAGCGAGGTGCGAAGATCCTGTGCGTGCAGATGCAAGCGGAAGTTCCCACGATGTGGTACGAGTGCGACCCCGCAGAGTCGCTGGAGCCGAGGCGCATCCTGATGTACGGCACCGGCCAGCGGATGATGGAATTCGACAAGCGCGGGCCCTACCTCGGCACGCTGCAAGTCGGGATCTACGTGTTACACGTTTACGAAGGAGAACCGCAATGAGCAAGACCAAAGAACAGGTGCAGGAAATCCTGCGCAAGGGAGAGTGCGAGGTCGTCTTCACGAAGAAGGACAACACCGTGCGAGAGATGCGCTGCACTCTGCACCCCGCATATCTTCCTGTGCAGGAGGAAGGAAGCGGCGCAAAGAAGCCGCCGAACGACGAGGTCGTGGCCGTGTGGGATCTCGACGAGCAGGCGTGGCGCTCGTTCAGGCTCGACAGCCTGCACGAAGGCTATCCGTTCTTCGTGGAGGGCTGAACATGCGAATCACCAAGGCTTACCGCGAGGCCGTGATAGCTGCCGTCAGGAAGGACATGCCGGAGACCAGTGGGGCCAAGTTGAACGCCGAGATCGAGAAGGACGTACTCAACTGGGCAGTATCCAAGCTGCCGGAGAAAGTGCGCGAGATCTACGACGACAAGCGCCTGCGGCCGTTCCTGCGGTTCGAGTCCCACAGACTCACGCTCGACAAAGAGGGCGCAGAAAAGTTCACCCTCTGGATCAACGCTCCCATGATCGACAGGAACTCGCATCACAGGGGCATCGAGAGCGTGATGGCGAAGAGCGATCTGGACAGGCTCCAGAAGAAGGTGACTGCCTTCTTCGAGGTGAAGGCGAAGGTCGACGACGCCATCGGCACACTGGAAGCGATGCTCGCCGGCTGCTCCAGCTACAAGGCGCTGAAGGCGATTCTGCCTGCCGAGCTGCTGAAGTACGCACCGGAACCTGACTCGGAGAAGAAGAACCTGCCGGCCACCCGGCAGGTGATCAACTCACTGACTGCAGCGGGGTGGCCCGCTTGAGGAGGGATTGAATGTACGCAACCGAGAAGCCTGATCAGCTTCTCAACATCGACCGCAACGCGAAAACCGTGAAGGGACAGTCGAGAGGATACCTCACCGGGATCCTCTACCTGTTCCCTCACAAATCCCACGGCTTCAACA
>JACCDR010028554.1_pt1 | contig 12293 bp, 9 predicted proteins | sample 7446431 | NCBI WGS metagenome assembly JACCDR01 (sample SAMN15323443, study PRJNA562643) | freshwater metagenome | isolation source: river surface water | place: USA:Blue River Watershed | collected 2017-08-17
CCAGTTCTGGGTTTATAGTTCTGCATTAAATTGTATAAGATAACAGGAAACATCAATGTCAACGATACTCTACTATTATCCAGGAACAAAAGCTACAATTTTCCTTGAAACTAAGGATGGTTATGGCCAACGTGGAGATAACAATACCTCCTTCGATGGTTATCTAACTCCTGTTGTTACAAGAGTTATTTTTCCAGATTTGTCGCTCGCTGCTGGTTTTCCTCAGCCAATGATCAAACTGGATATAGGACTATATTACTTCCAATTTACTCTACCAGTGGGGGCAGCTTCAGTTGGAAGTTATTTGGTAGATGTAACGTATAATGATCCGGGGAATCCGTTAGATTTAACAGCAACTTATCAAATAGTTGTAAGTGCACCGTTTGGAAATTACGGCACAACAGTGGGTGTAATGGGAACGGTAAGGTGTACTCCATGACCATTAAAGCTCGCGGTGAATTGATTGATGTAACAGATCAGGTCAATTTAACTGTAAAATTTAAGGATCAGTTCGGGAACCCCATCAATGCGGATTCGTTCCCAACAATTTCTATTGTTCAGCCAAGCGGCTTAGTATTGCTTGCACCGTCCTCTGTAGGAGTCACGCAGATTGCGACGGGTGAATATTCCTATATCTTCACGATTCCAATCAACGGACCGTATGGCGTCTTCAATGACATTTGGGTTGGCTACATTAACGGTTTCCGTATTGAAACTACTTTTAGCTTCATCGTTAATCACTCTCAAGTTCCAGCCATCAATACTGATGGTTATGTTCATTTAGGTGATGATCCAGGATTCAATTATTCTCAGTGCGCAACTATCAACATCAATAAGTTGATTAAAGCTTTACGAGCCAGACTTAACAGTGCTGGTAAAGCAAAAGCATCTGATGCTTATGGAAATACTGTTTATGTCGATTGTGATATTTTCTCTGTTGCTATGCTCACAACTTTTATCGCTACTGCTCTATGGGATTTCAACCAGGTACCTTACTTTACATTCTTCACCTTCGATGACGATGGTTTCGTTGATATGTTTGGTGAAATTTTAGTTGAAGGTGCCACACTTTACGCGCTCGCCTCCAAAGCTTTGATTGAACGTGGTCGTGAATTTCAAATCACGGATAATGGATTGAACTTCAATCCACCAACAGTTTCTGAGTTAATGCAAACCCAATACAGCACACTACTCTCTCACTACTGGGAAAAGCTGAAGTATATTAAGAACAGCTTGCGTCCAGCTCCAAGAGGTTTGGGCGTATTCAGCATGAACAGTGCTATCAACCCAGCCTTCGCAAGACTCAGGCACATGCGTGCACGCAGACTAATTTAATCACCAAAAAGCTTTTAGATTTTCTAGCTTGTCTATTTCTTTTTTAGCTTCAACAGCTGTTAATTGATTGGCAATGAATTGCAGAGCGGGCACAATTCTAGGGTCTCCTTCATATTTAAGAAGCCTGCTTGTAACATTGGACCCGATTGAATATTCCTTTTTTGTGTTTGTATTAGTCCAAACAGCCCGTAATTCTTGAGCACGTATCTCTCTAACTATTGTATCGCCTTCATTACTTTCTTGTACAATATCTTTAATGATACCGACTACCTTATCAATAGCTTTATTCATTCGTCATCCTCATCGTCTAAACTATCAAAATGACCATTGAATTTTAATGGAGGTCCAATTTCTATAGACGCTATAATATCTCGTTCTGTTTTTCTGCGCTCTTTAGATGGAGTCAAGTAATCCTGTAAAGGATTGCCAGCAATCTTCTCAAAAATTTCGACCTTCTTAAGAAGAATTGCATTCTTATCCATTTTTGGTCCCGCTAGTGGAAACGTCACAAAGATTCTATCATCTCCGTGATCGCCTCCCCATAGAACAATTTCAGATACCACAAACTCAACTGAATGAAACTTTTCTTCATCTGGTTTTTCGTCTGAGTAAGATAAGGTAATGTGTGGTTTGAAATCTTTGTATGTTTTTGAGAAATCAATATTCTCATCATCAAAATTCTCAGCCAATTTCTTGCGTAGTTCCATTAGCTCGCTTGAGTTAACCTTACCAATAACGGGAATTTTTCCTTCTGGGTTTTTGGGAAAGGATGATACTTTATTAACCTTAGCCAGGAAGGGATGAAATTTAGAGACTACTTCATAAGTAGCTTCCAAGGATTTTGCTAGTTCAGAGATGGGCCATTCGCTTTGGAAGTGCAAAAGGGTGATATGCATCTCAGATGTAGCTGTTTTTTCGCCCGGCACGTCAATTTGTGCTAGTAAACGTGCCGTCTCGTGTGGTATTCTGATTCCTAGAAAAGCCATGTGTCCTCGATAATATGACTATTTAACCATATCTATATGGGTTCCAAAAATGAAGAGAAAATTCCGCTTTCTCAGGTCAAAAAGCTACCTTATAAGTCTTTAAATCGCATGATTAAAAAGATGCGCGAATATCTCAAACAAAATGAGGTAGTTCAAAAGATGTTTCAAGAGTATGAAGTGGATTTAGAAGAGATTGATCTTATTCCAATGATGTTTGGCAATTTAGATGTGTCTGCCAAGACTGATCATGGCGTTATTATTTTCAATTACAAGCTTTTGACTGATGGAGACTTCTTTAAGGATTTCTCTTACGGTGTTCATGAGATGACTCACTGGTTACAGCAGACTACAGGAACTAAAGCCACTAAGAGTTCTGATGATGGAAGCTATTTGGACAATCCTTACGAACAAGAGGGATTTCAAAATCAAGTACAATATATTGCCGATCAATTTGGTGAGGGTGAAGCCGAACAATATGTTGATGATTTGCTTGAACATCATGAAGTAGAATCAAAAAAAGAAGTCGAGGAAAAGAAAGAAACCCTCATGGCTAAAGTATAACCATCGGTGCACCCTTGTCCAGCCTCCAATTTTATGGAAAAGGCTAATAAAATCGAATTAGAGTATCATGGTTCACTACTCTAATCCCATCATGGCTGGTTTGGATACCGTGACGTCTCTCGGAGATGGTCATACTATCAATATGGCTTGGTTTCCGGCTCGTCCCAACAGCCCAAATAACCAAATTGCTTATCATCTGTATTATTCTACAGATATGAGAAATGTTTTTTCTGAAGGGGTGAAGTTTGTCATCATTGATGGGTCTACCTCTGCCAATATCATTGATCTAGATCCTGGACAAGATTACTGGTTCTCCATGAGACCAGTGGAATATAATCCAGCGCAGATGAACTTCTTGGCTAATTTGCCAATTTCTCATGACAATGTTAGATTTTATCCAAGCAGTATGCTTAGAAGCAATATTACTGCTGCTGATTTAGTTATTCCACTAGTTGATGTAGATGGATTCCCAAATTTTGGTATCGTCAAAATTGGAGTGGAGTTAATTCAGTATCTCGCGGTTGATACATTCAACAAAAACCTGATTGTTTCAGGAGGAACTGGCGGTGTACCAGCTCATTTTATTCTACAATCAAATTCACTATTCTATTTGCCCGCTGTAACTAATGCCGGACAAGGAACTATCAATTCATTGACTCTAGTTAATAGTAATGCATTTACAGAAAATTGGCAAATTACTTGTGTTTTCGTTCAAAGAGATTCTTTCAATGCTCCAATTCCAGGAACTGCTAGATTTGAAGCGGTGGGTTCTATTTCCGGGAATGTTAGAGATCAGTATGGTAATATTTTCGTTTGGCCAGTCAATGGCACGATAGTTTCTAATGGCATTTTAAGCTTTTCTATCTCTGAGACGGGGCCAGCATTCGAACCAGGCGATTCTTTTGCCATTCAAGTTGAAGGGGCACAGCCAGGGGCAATGGGTGGTCGCGGCTACAATTTTACACCCGCTACTTTGCATACAGTTTCTGGTTTTGACGGCTACAATACTTGGAGTCCAATTGTCAGCTCATTCGCTATCAGTGAAGACTCTGGCTGGGACATTATTCTAGCTTGTCAATCTCGTTTTGAATATCCTAACTTTCCACTTAATATCCTTGATGGATATCATCAAGTAGCTAAAGATTTACTTTCGACCGATTTGAGTGCGGCTGATGCGGCTAACATACAATTTCCAGCGTATGACTTTGCAGGATATCATAGAACTGATCCAGTTCAGCTGTTCAATGGAACTTGTGTTGGCAGTTACATCGGCGGTGAGATGGGTTGTATTGACGCTTTTGGTAATTTCAATATTTTCAGAGGATTTTCATTACAAGATCAAAATACTCAGAGACAAGACATACTTTTGTCTTTAACTGGACGTATAGCGGTTCTTATCAGAAGAGTTCATACCGGCATTACTTGCTCTTGTTACCTATCATCTAGCGAATATCAAGATGACCGATGCCCGTTCTGTTATGGAACAAAATTTGTATTCGGATATGAGCAATATTTTAACCCACGTAGGTCTGACGGTAGAATAGAAGTTAGAGTAGGTCCAACTGAAGAAAATCTAAAAATGTACGAGGCTGGATTAGAATCTGAGTTTCCTCTTGACGTTTGGACATTGACTGTTCCAACAATTAAGACCAGAGATGTTTTGGTTCTATTTGATCAGGACGGCAATGAAGAGTTTAGGTATGAAGTAGCTGGTGTCACCCGTAACAATACTATTAATGGTTTGGATGGCGGTCAACATCTTAAGACTTTCAGGGTACGTAAGTTTGACCCAATTTATCAGATTCGTATCTTTAGGGACACTTCGAGTTTCCCAGCCAAGCTCAATACCAGCCTGGGATTTGCTGTTGGAATTCCTCCACACACCCATGAAATTGTAATAAATGAAAAGATTTTGTCGGTTTCGCAAATAAATCAGACAACAGCCCTTTCTCAGGGACATAACCACCCGATTGTGAATGGCCAAGTAATGGAAGTATTAGGACATACTCACACAATCATTTTACCATAATGCAATAAGCCAGCATATTACTAGAAATTAAAGGTAAATACATGCCATTAGTCCCAAACTTTAAACCAGGTATCGGAAGATTAGTAACTGATCGATTTGACTTCCAAGATCATATCGAAGGTACTAATTTTAGGCACAGGGCAGGTGCCATCGACCTATTTCCTACTATTACGATTGGTTCTACCGTAATAGGCGATGTACAGACAGCCATTGAGGCGTTATCCGGCTCTATTATCGTTCCTTCTGTGCCTGATGCAACTACGGTCAGCAAAGGTATTATTCAATTATCGGGAGATATTGCAGGTACTGCAACTAATATCTCAGTTGTTCAATTAAGAGGAACTCCAGTTACTTCCTTCTCTGGATTAGCTGCGAATCAAGTTTTAACTTGGAACGGTTCTGCCTGGATTAACGCGGTTGTTCCAGGCTCTATTCAAATAGCAGGAGACTTGGCTGGTGTTGGATCTACTTTGGCAGTGCCAAGAGTTGGTGGTCTTCAAGGCTTTTCAGTTAGCAGCGCTACCCCTTCCACAGGACAGGCTCTTGTATGGAACGGTTCTACTTGGCTGCCAACTGGTATTCCTACTTCACCAACTGGTACTGGGTTTGCAACTCTAACAAGCGGAACTTATGATGCCGCCGCCACTGCCAATATTAGATATGCAAGCGGTAAATTTCAGACTGACGTAAATCTTCAGTTCAAGAACGCTGCTATTACTGGAGATCTATCTTGGACACCAACATCTACTAACAAGACTCTTACCTTACCAGATATTACAGACGTTTTAGTTACAAGAACCAATACTGAGACGTTAACCAATAAAACTATTAACGCAACTGATAACACGATCACGGATACTAGCGCTGCGCTTGGTGACATTTTGGCCATAGTTTCTGGTACAAAATTCACCAGACTAGCTAAGGGTACTAACGGACAGTTCCTTGGAGTTTCTGGTGGTGTTCTTGGCTATTTTACTCCTTCTGGAAGCACTCCGTCTGGCACTGGATTTGCTACAGTAACGGGTGGTGTTTACGACGGAACTGCTACCACAAATATCAGATATACTGGTGGCAAATTACAGACCGATGTATCCATTCAATTTAAGAATGGTGGTATTACTGGAGATTTGGCTTGGAGCCCGTCTGTTTCAAACAAGACTCTTACTTTACCAAACATCAGCGATACTTTGGTTGCAACGTCGACCACAGATGTTTTGACTAACAAGACAATTAACGCAACTAACAATACAATTACTGACACTAGCATTGCTTTAGGTGACTTACTTAAGAGCAATGGTTCATCGTTCGTACGATTTGCTAGAGGTACCTCTCTACAAGTTTTAAGAACGAATTCTGGTGCTACAGATTTGGAATGGGCCTCTATAACATTCCCTCCTACTGAAGTTAGAATCACTCAAGTTGGAGCAGGCCAGCTTCTTGATGTCGCCACTACTGATGGTAGTAGCAATCCAGCTTCTATAATTAGATTTTCAGGTGACGGTGCTGCTACCGATATTCTTCTTAGCGGATTGGTAGCGCCTCCAAATCCTAACTCAGCCAGTACAGTTAGAAGAATTACTTTAGTTTGTACAAGCCCTACTGGTAATAAACTAATTATTTCAAATCAAGATACTACTGAAACAACTGCCATTAATAGACTTAAATTCTTTGGAGCAACTAATTCACAATATGTAGTTGGTACTGATGGTTATTCAATTGATGTTGTTTGGGATAGTTTTGACCAGAGATGGAGACCAGTCACCAACATTAGAGGTATTGAGTACGGAGTTATCTAAGTTCTTCTTTTCCATATCAATTCTTACACATATCATAGAGAGTTTCCGCCGATAAGGAGTTTTTATGGATACGATACTACAGGCCTTTTTAAGCTGGCAATTCCTATTTTTCTGTTTGGCAATTGGTGCCGTTGTCTTTGTAATAAGACAAGTGGTTGAATATTGGATGGAAAATGGATGGCCATTGAAGCAATGGGCAGCCGCACACAAAGACGCAAAACTATGGAGAGGTTTAATCCTTCCAATCCTTCCGATTTTACTAGGACAAGCTGGTGCCCTATTAGCCAAAGGATATCCTTATCCTGAAGGTTTTTCTTCAACTAGTGGAAGAGTAGTCTTTGGTTTAGTTGCTGGATTTACATCTGGTTTGATTGTTAGGTTGTTTAGATCATTCTTGTCAGACAAGATTTCGGAATTTAAAAACAATATTCAATACAGACTAACGAACACTGTGCCTCCGGCACCACCACCTCCACCACCCGAGGTATCACAGATAAATAATGTGGTACAAATCAATAATGTACCTGCAGATTTACCTAAAAGAGGTCAACCATAACTAATTTAGTTATATAATTGGTGAAATATGAGTAACTATCCAAACAGCATTGATGACGATTCAACCTTACCAGCTGTAAATGACAACCTCACTGAAATAGGTGGAGATGCCATCAATGCTTTAAGAGATGCAGTCGTTCAAATTGAGACGACCCTAGGGTTGAATATTGCCGGCACGCAGCCTAATTTGGCTGCTCGTCTTGGTGTCTTCATCAATCCAGATGGAACTCCTAATGCTTCCGTTATTACTAGTCTTGGATTAGTTACTCTACCAATCAGAAACGATCAGATCGCTGAGGCTGCAGGTATCCCAGAATCAAAGCTTCGCTTGGATTTTAGAACTCAAGATCTATTTAATTATGTTAGAGATTTATCACTAGATGTAAATACTGCAATTGGTTGGATTGCCACTGAAGGTATTAAACTTGAACCACATTTGATTGGTGCTATTTACCGTCACACGATGGATCAAATCGATGTAAGTAGTCTTACAAGTCAGTTCTTAAAAAACAGACTTCGTGTTTTAAGAGATAATCTTCAATCATATACTCTAGTCAATGACATAAATGATGAGCTATTAGCTCATCAATGGGCTGATGGATCGCCATTCGGGCCTAATAATACTGTTGTTACCAACAATGGATCTCTTTACAGTACTTATTACGCACACGTAGCTAGTGGTATTTTCCTAAACACTAGTAGATTTCAAACCATTCCACAGATCAACCAAAATCTACAGCTATTTGCAGAGTTTATCGACACTTCCAGTATCTTCTTGTTGGGAACAAGAATTCAAAATTTGTACTCAGCTGGTATCTCAAGAGTTTCTCGTTCTTCTAGTTTGACAGCCGATGGATACGGTCAATTTATCGTACCACCAACTCCAGCTATTGCTTTCTTAGAGAATATTGGAAACAGTGGTAGCCCGTTTGATAACATCAATAGCGGTGATGATATCGTTCAATTCATTCCTTCAGCCACTAATCAGTCCACTAATACTTTTGATGCGCAATTCGCTCTAGTTAAGCCTGGTGACATTATTAGGGTTCTATACGGAGATGGATACAATATCGAAGTTCCTTATGTCATTAGAGAAAAGAAGTATAATCCAACCACAATTGGTAATAAGACTTATGTAGTTAGAATTGCCGGTAAAAATCATTTCTATTCTCCAAATGCAATAGCCAGAATAGATAGGCCATTATTTAACGGCAATAAGTATGGTGAACTATCTATTTCTCCAGTCAATAATCAATTTGCTGGAACACCAAGTTTAATAATCAATAACCCTCGTGGGTCTCAGGCTCTTGGTTTAGGGTTTGATCCTGATGGGTTCGATGAAAATCATTATTTACTCTATTTAGCATTGTATCCAACTGGACATGCTGCTGATGGCTATGTTTTCTTGCCGGGCATTGACGTTACTGGTAACCAAGGAAAAAGTCCTGGGGCGTATACACTTGAATCAATTGTTCAAGCAACTAATAATGCTTTTAGGGCACCTGGATACAACTATAGATTTACTGCTTTCGCTTTCGGTGGAGAATTTGGAATTTGCCTAGCTGATTCGTACAACAACAGCGCCTTCTCCATAGTAAATGGAGTTGTATCACCGAGTGGAGTATTTGACGCCCCACAAACAACTCTCAACTTTCCTAATAACGTAGTTGACATATTCCCAACGGTTGGTACTGTTGCCCCAGATCCTTTAGGATTTGGTTCGTCAGGTTCCGGTATAGCAAGTCCACCGTTTATGCCAGTATACGGTTCATCTGCAGCTTCTCAATATCCAACCAAGTTATTTGTCCCGCTAAAAAGAAATAACTACTATGTCAACGGTTCAGAGTCTGAAAAGCTAGCAATTGAAGATGTAAATGGACAAGCACTAGACGGATATGGAGACGGATACTGGGTAGCCACTGTACAAAACATAGCAACACCTGGTAGAGTTCAAGTAACATATCGTATTCCGCTTGATCTTGCGGCATCCGGTCTTAAAGCAGGAAAAACGGTTGTTATTCAGTCGCTTGGTAGCGGCTCGTTAGTCGATTTTGGTAGATTCATTATTGAATCGGTTTCTTTCAACTGTGCTCCGAATGTTTATACGGATATCACAGTATATGATGCTGTTCATGCCAAGGGATTTACACCGGCTCTTACTGTTCAGCCTTTTGCTCAGGTAAAAGTATATTTCTGCGCAGACTCTGTTTCATTTAATACGGAATCTGCAACAGACTTCTTTGTCGTACAACCATTTAAGAGACACTTCGAAGTTTATGTTAACGATGCTGGATTTACTTACACTCAAGAACGAGGCAGAATCAATCTTAGCGGTGGTACCTTAACTGTCAATGACTCAGTACTACGCGCTTACTCTCAGTTAAACAAGCTTGATATAATTACGATCTCTCCAAAGTTGAGAGGATATCAGTTTGGTTCTGTTAACAAAATCACTTTAAATATAACGAGTTTCGTAAGTTCAACTGGTGTATTTACAGGATACTTAGCATCATATGACGGAGTAACTTTTACTCATAAAGGACCAACTACCTCTGGTAAAATGGGAGAGATTATTAGGTTCTATGATGAGACTAATACAGATTACATCGATATTATATTCGCATCGGGCTCACCTATTTCAGACTTCAGCAATCAAGTAATAGATTTCCAGTTGTTCCCAACTTTGCAGCTTGACGATGAAATTATGCTTTTGGGCACATGTCAAGTTGATGATACAACACATGCAGTTAGCAGAATTGTTGATAGACGACAATTTGGAAATACTAGTGAGAAGGATTTAAGTTCTTCTGTATTTAATTTGATGGCAGCTCCAGAGAAGTATCTGCACTCTAATGGAATTATTAGAGGTTTTGATATCGATCAAACATTCGGCGGTACTTCTAAAGCAGTTATTAATCTTACCGGTGGTGTAATACTAGTGAATGGTAAGATTATAGATGTCAACAATGAAAATGTAGTCATTCCTATTGTTAAAGAAAGTTTCAGCTCAACAACTTATCCTGTAAATTGGGCTATGTGCATCAATGATGCTGGTGATTATGATTTGATTCCTTTGTTGGATTTCGATTCCACTCTAGGCACCCCAAGCACCGTTGCTAGAACATTTACTGCTTTAGATTTCGTAAGCTCAACAAGCTATGCTATACCGGCAGTAACATTCGCTGATTTGATTAACAGAAGACCAGATCTAACTATACTTTATATAGTTTCGTCAGTTGTTGCTGGTACTCCAACCTCGTCTATTATCACAATTACTACTAAGGCTGCTAGAAGATTTGTTTATAAAAAGGATTGGGGTGAGAGGCCAACTATTGCAACGGGCACTTTCAATGGTGAGTTTAGAAACCTCAACTCTCTAACTACTTGGTTTAATCTAAATCCTGTTTACAATAACTCCATCAATATTAAAGGAACCTTTACAGATACTGATTTCCCAGGTGGTTTGTTAGGCTTCGCTAATTTTGCAAAGTTTTATGGTGATGGCTCTACCAATTTCAGTGTTGGCACTTGGTCCGCCACCAATATAGAATTGAATGATATCAATATTACTGGAAGCACAGTATCTTTTAGCGCGGTCTTCCTAAATCATTCTACATTATCTTTTGCTACAGGTGGTTTTACTGGTAATTGTATAGTTAAAAATTCCACAATTACTACTACGGGCTCATCTACTTCCCAAACTTTTACTAATACTACATTTAATAATGTAACGTTTAATTTTGGAGGCTCTTCAAATACTATCTCTTTCAACGACTGTATATTGAATGATTGTACTTTAAACTTTAGCTCTACCAATAGCTGCGCTATTACTGCAGGAGGCTCAGTAGTTTGCGCATTGGATGGTTGTACAGTTAACTTCAATTCTGGAAGTAATGTCACTTTTACCGTAATTGGTTCTATTCATAATAACATTTTCAAGTGGGCATCTACTTCTCAAGGTCCAATTACTTTGAGTCAAGACTTCCACGTAATGAATAATAAGTTTTTCATAAATACTGGATCGGCTTTATCTTCTTTCTTGTCAGTTCTTGATACTAGCAACGGAACCATCTCAAATAATCACTTCTTTAGAAGCTCAAGTACATTAACAAATGGATATATTTTAGCACCAGCGGTGTATACAAGTGGAACTGTTTCAGTAGTTGATAACTTCTTTGATTCCTCAACTATTAATGGTACCGATCAAAATCTTGTTAAGAATTTACCGTTGAAGTGGCCTTACAAACTTAATCTAAATACGCCATTTACTTCCAATGCACGCAGATTAACAACTTCTGGAACATATACGGTGGCCCTAGAAGATCAGGTTATAGCACTTAATTTAACAGGAGCTATAATAATTACTTTACCAAATATTCTATTATCTCCTCCTGGTAGAACAGTTACCATCAAAGATGCAAATGGAACATTTGATGTCAATACCGTTACAATAAGAGCTAACGATCCAGTTAATGAGGCTATAGAAAATCTATATGCTGATTATATTTACCAGAACTCATATGGCTCTGTTACTTTAGTGGCTGTTATAGATCCAAATGGTGGCGCCAATGGTTCAGGATTGACTCCAAAATATATGTGGTCAATAATATAAAGGTAAAACATGAGTAGCCCTAGACTTTTTAAACAACTTTTTGCTCCAGCTCCTACTGCGCTAGGAAACGGAAGTATTATTTACACCACCGTAACGGCATCGTCTAATAACGTTGCTTTGCCTACTGGCACTATCAATGTTAACTCTACTACTGGATTCCCAAGCAGCGGATCTATAGGTGTTCAAGTTGTTATAAATAGCTCATTTACTTATACAACTGTTAACTATACTAGTATTAACGCAACACAATTTCTTGGATGCACTGGAGGTACCGGAACTATGGTTACAGGTTCCCAGATTGGCGCTATTGGATCCATTGCGGTTGGTACTTGGCTTTGCCCAGCTGGTGTTAAATATGTTATTGTTACCGGATGTGGTGGTGGTGGAGGAGGTGGCGGTGGAGCCAGCTCTAGCGGTAG
>JACCDR010498097.1_pt1 | contig 12293 bp, 5 predicted proteins | sample 7446431 | NCBI WGS metagenome assembly JACCDR01 (sample SAMN15323443, study PRJNA562643) | freshwater metagenome | isolation source: river surface water | place: USA:Blue River Watershed | collected 2017-08-17
AGTGCTGGTGAATGGGGTGGAGCAGACCAAGGTGACGGTATTTCAAATATCAACCCTGATGACATCGAAGATATGACTGTATTGAAAGGAGCTTCGGCTTCGGCTCTTTATGGTGCTAGAGCGGCTAATGGTGTAATTCAAATTACAACAAAGTCGGGTAAGAAAGGTAAAATCTCTGTTGATTATAACCTCAACGTTGTAGCTGACCAAGCTGTTAATAATACTAACTATCAGTATGTTTATGGTCAAGGAATGAATGGTAAGCGACCTACTTCTGTAACCAGTGCATTGAACAGTGGTATGCTTAGTTGGGGTGAAAAGCTTGATGGTGCTTCTACCATTCAATTTGATGGCAAAAGCTATCCTTACTCGGCTGTGAAAGACAATATTCAGCAGTTTTATAGAACAGGTACTTCTATCACAAACTCGCTTTCATTGGCAGGAGGTAACGACCAAGGTTCTTTCCGTTTGTCGCTTGCCAATTTGAGTAACCAATCTATTCTAAGAAATAGTGGTTTAGATCGTAAAACAGTAAACTTTACAGGCTCTCAAAAGATGGGTAATAAGTTGACTGTGAATGTGATGGTTAACTATATTGATGAATTGGCTGATAATAAACCTCAGTTAAGTGATGGACCATTGAACGCTAATAATATTCAGTATTTGGCTACAAGTGTAAATCAAATAGCATTACAGCCAGGCTATGATGTAAATTCAACAACAGGTAATGAAATTCAGTATAACGATGATATTTATGTAACAAACCCTTGGTTTGTAGTAAATCGTTATAACAACGATGTTTCAAGAAAACGTTTGATTTCGGCTTTATCGGCGAAATATGAATTTACAAAATGGTTGAACGGACAAGTTCGTTTGGGTTATGACTATATGAATGATGGTGTAAACAAAATTACGCCAACTGGTACAGCTTATAACTTTAGAGGTAATTTTGACGAATTATCAAAAGCTACAACTTCTGAGTTAAATGCAGATGCGTTCTTGTCTGCTTCCAAAGACATCACCAAAGATTTGAGTTTTGATGCCATGATTGGTGCTGCCATCAGACAAAACAAGTATGATCGCATAGCTATCGGCGGTGGTCCTTTTGTGATTCCGTTCTTCTATAGCCCCAATAACGTACTTTCTTATAATAGATCGTATAGCTATTCAGAAAAACAAACACATTCGGCTTATTACTCATTTGATTTAGCGTACAAGAAGATATTAACGCTTTCTACTACAGGTCGTTATGACGCTTTTTCTACGTTGCCAGTAGGTAATCAAGGTATCTTTACGCCATCTGTATCATTGAGTTCAGACATCACAGATGTAGTAAACTGGAATCCATTAAGTTATGGAAAGCTACGTGCTTCTTATGCAGTAGTGAGTGGCGAGCCAGCCAACCCATATAGCACATCGCAATATTACAGCGTAGGTTCTGCTATTCAAGGAACAACTACTGGGTCATTTAGCTCAACATTGCCGAACTTGTTCTTGAAACCTTATACTTTAACAGAATTAGAATTTGGTACAGAGTTAAAGTTCTTCCAAAACAGATTAGGTCTTGATCTTGCATATTTCGACCGTAAAACAAAGAACGAGATTATCAATGGTTCGTTGTCTGATGCTACAGGTTATACAGGACAATACATCGGTACTGGTTCAACGCAAAACTCTGGTATTGAAATGATGTTGAGTGGCACGCCAATTCAAACGCCTAATTTTGTTTGGAAAACATCATTAAACCTAACGCAAATCTCTAATAAAATTGTTGACATTCAAGGGACAAGTTCTGCAACAGAACAATTATCACTTGGAACATACCGTCCATTGAACGCTAATACAGCTTTAGTAAAAGGTATGGCTGGGCCACAAATTATGGCTTATGATTACGTAAGAGATGCTAAAGGAAACATTGTTGTAGATGCTTCTGGTATTCCTGTGCAGGCTGCTACAAGAACGCCAATGGGTTCTGTTTTGCCAAAAGTTTATGGTGGTTTTAACAACGAATTTACTTACAAAGGTTTCAATTTTGCTTTCTTGATTGACTATAAATTTGGAAACAAAGTGTTGTCTGCAACAAACTACTATACTATTTTCAGAGGTTTGAATCAAATGACATTGGCTGGTCGTGAAACAGGTGTAGTAGCTGTAGGGGTAACTTCTAGCGGTGACGTAAACACGGTTAGTGTGCCAGCTCAAACATACTACCAAACATTGGCAAGAAGAATTTCTGCTCTGAATGTATTGGATGGAAGCTTTATCAAGTTGCGTCAAGTGACTTTTGGCTATACGCTCAACAAGAAGCAGTTAGGTATTCTTCCTTTCCAATCAGTAGGTATTTCTTTGGTAGCTCGTAACTTATTGACTTTGATGAAGCATACCGATAACATCGACCCAGAAGCTGGCTTCTCGTCGCTTATCAACTATGCAGGTATCGAAGGTAACAGCTTACCAGCAACAAGAACTTATGGATTTAACCTAAACATTAAATTCTAATCCAAAATTTTGAAATAAGATGAAAAAAATATTGATATACCTCGGATTGACGGGATTGCTGTTGCCAGCAGGTTGTACTTCTGAATTTGAAAAAATCAATACTGACCCAAATCAAACCAGCGCTCAGGTATTTAACCCTAATTATTTGTTAGCTCAGTCTCAATACGATTATGGCAATACGGGTTATTCTCAGTTGTTGTTCCAAAGTATGTGGGTGCAGTCTTTAGCTTCTACTTTCTCGTATTATGGTAACGGGGATAAATATGTAGCTTCGGGTAGCTTTATCGACTACCAAGGTCGTCTTTGGGGTGAAAATTATCGCTCTGCTTCTTTGGTGACAGAAATGCAAAATCTTACAAAGGATAATGCGGCCTATACAAACCTTTACAATGTAGGTACGATTATGAAAGTAATCAATATCGCTCGTTTGACGGATAACTATGGCGATGTACCTTACTCACAAGCTTTACAAGCGAAAGCTAACATTACGCTACCAGTATATGATACGCAACAATCAATCTATACAGGCATGCTAACAGAGTTGGAAACAGCACTCAAAAACTTAGACGTAAGTAAGGCTGGTCCAACAGCCGATTTGATGTTCGGTGGTGACGTAGCTAAATGGAAAAAGTTTGGTTATTCGTTGATGCTTCGTTTGGCTATGCACATGACCAAAGTAGATGAGGCTTCTGCTAAAACATGGGCTGAAAAAGCCTATACTGGTGGTGTGATGGCTTCTGTCACCGATAATGCTGTGATAAAGACTGATAATAGCACTGGTAATGGTAATAACACTTCTGCTGCACTTCGTGTGGGTGACGATTATCGTGAGGTTCGTTGGAGTAAAACTTTTATGGATTATCTAAAAGCGACTTCAGACCCACGTATCTCTGCTATTGCTGAGGTTTCACAAGCTGGATATGCTAATAATTCAAACCAAGATTTAGCTGGAGATAATACTGCGTCTGTTCAGATTGGTTTACCGAACGGTTATGACCTTAACGGTGGTGCAACTGACATTAGTAAGCACCCACAATATCCGGGGGCTTCGGGTACAGGTACAGATGTAGCAGGTGTAGGAAAATACTCTCGCCCAAGAACAGCCATCTATTTAGACCGTAGTGGTGTAAACTTTATTTTGACTTACGCTGAAACAGAATTGTTATTAGCTGAGGCTAAAGTAAGAGGATGGAGCGTAGGTAGTACGTCTGCGGCAGAACATTATGCTAATGCCTTAACGGCTTCGATTGCATCTTTAGCTCAGTTTAATTCTACGGCTGCTGGCGATGCTGCAATCAAAACGGCTGTGGCTGCAATGCCTGCTTATATTACAGCTAATCCATTAAATACAAGCTCGACTGCTGCTTCATTGAAACAAATCAATGAGCAAATCTGGATAACTCATTCAATTACATTCAATTTTATTGAGGCTTGGATTAACTGGAAACGCTCAGGTTATCCTCAACTTACTCCTGTGGTATTTTCCAACAACTTTACTGGTGGAACTATTCCAAGACGTATTCCTTATAAAGCTTCCGAGGCTTCTACCAACCCTACCAACCTAGGTTTGGCTGTTGGTCGCCTTTCTGCTGGTGATACTTTTACTTCTCGTACATGGTGGGATAAGTAAAATCATTGATACTAGAGAGCAAGGCTTTGGCCTTGCTCTCTTCATTACTACCATAATATATAGATTCCCAGGTATGTTTTGTACAAAATACTCATGCTAAAATCTAATTATCAACTCTTTCCCTTACTTACTCCAATAAAATTAACTATATTTATTAAGGGCGATAAAACATCGTTTAATTATCGCTTGTAGCTCACTAATTTACTCAGGATTCAGATGATTCGTAATCTTGCTTTCAACCTTCTTCTATTATTATTACTTCCAGGAGTACAACACTCACTACTGCTGGCTCAACAGCCATTGTTTAAAAAACTACCTGCCAAAACAACGGGTATTAATTTTCAGAATGTAATTGACGAGACAGAAGACCTGAATGTAATGGCTTATGAATACTTCTTCAATGGTGGAGGTGTAGCTATTGGCGACCTCAATAATGATGGCCTAGAAGATATATTTTTTACAGCCAATATGAAAGCTAATAAGCTTTATCTTAATCTTGGAAAATTACAATTTAAGGATATTACTAAAGCCGCTCATCCAAGTCTGGAAGGAAGAAAAAATGCTTGGAAAACAGGTATTACCCTTGCCGATGTGAATGGGGATGGTTTTTTAGATATTTATATTTGTTATTCGGGTAAAGTTGATGCCGATAACCGCCGAAATCAACTGTTTATTAATCTTGGAAAGCAAAAAGATGGAACGCTAAAGTTTGAAGAAAAAGCAAAAGAGTTTGGTCTTGATAGTCCATGTTACAGTACGCAAGCTGCATTTTTAGATTATGATTTAGATGGAGATTTAGATATGTTTTTGCTCAATCATAATGTAAAAAAATATGATAACATGGCCCTTGCCAAACTCCGAACAGAAGTGGATTCTTTAGCAGGAAATCGTCTTTTTGAGAATAAAAAAGGACATTTTGAAGATGTTTCAGCCAAAGCTGGTATCCATCAATATCCACTCACCTTTGGACTGGGAGTGGCTATCGCAGATGTAAACCTTGATGGGCTTCCTGATATTTATGTAACCAATGATTATAACGAACCTGACTACCTATACCTCAACAAAGGTAATGGTTCTTTTCTTGAACAAACCCAACGCTCGTTTCAACATTTAGCCCAATTTTCGATGGGTGTTGATATTGCCGATTTCAACAATGATGCTCTCCCTGATATTCTTTCACTAGATATGTTGCCCGAAGATAATCGTCGGCAGAAGCTTCTACAATTACAGGAGAACTATGAGTCTTTTGAATTAATGCAACAGCAAGGACTACAGAAGCAATACATGCACAATATGTTGCAATTGAATCAAGGTATAGATAAAAATGGAATACCAATTTTCAGCGAAATTGCACGATTGGCAGGAGTGGCAAGTACCGATTGGAGTTGGTGCCCCTTGATTACAGATTTTGATAATGATGGACTCAAAGATATTTTTATTAGTAATGGCTATTTGAGAGATTATACGAATAAAGATTTTTTACGCTATTGGGGCGATTATAAAATTAGAAAAGCGATGGATAGAGAGCCTATGCTTCTGATGGACTTAGTTCGTGCCATGCCTGCTACAAAATTGGCTAATTATATTTTTAAGAATAAAGGCGACCTCACTTTTAGTAATCAACAAACAGCATGGGGTGTCAATGATGCCAGTGTTGCCAGCGGAGCAGCTTATGCCGACCTCGACAATGATGGAGACCTCGAATTGGTGATTAATAATATTAATGATGAAGCTACTATTTACCAAAACCTTGGTTCTGAATCTACCAATAATCACTATGTGCAGGTAAGTTTAAGTAATCCTAATGTTGCCCAAACGATTGTTGGTACAAAAGTATATGTATATACCAAAGGTGTGCAACAGTACCAAGAAGTAAACCCCTATAGAGGTTATCTTTCATGTGAATCTACTCGATTGCACTTTGGCGTAGGCGAGCATACCTTAATAGATTCTGTAAAAATTATTTGGCCTGACCGTACAGAGCAATGGTTGCGTAAAGTTCCAAGTAATCAGTTGCTTGTAATTAAAAAGAAAGGCGTAACTGCGGAGTTGTTTTTCCCTTCAACCAATGAGATTTTTACTAAAGTTCCGCCTATTGTACCGTATCGCCACGACCCATATATAGAAAATGATTTTAAAAGACAACCTTTGATGTTGTTTATGTATTCGTCGGTTGGTCCTGTTTTGGCAAAAGCAGATGTAAATAAAGATGGACTAGATGATTTATTTATCAGTGGTAATAAAAGTCAAAATGGGCAAATCTTTTTACAACAAAAAGATGGCAGTTTTGCAACGATTGCAGGCTTAAATATTGGAGATGAAGAGGTTTCAGCGGTTTCAGCCGCTACTTTCTTCGATGCTAATAACGATGGATTTCCAGATTTGTATGTTGCCAAAGGAGGATATTCGCTGTTTGAATCACAAACGACATCTTTACAAGATGAGCTGTATCTTAATAATGGGAAAGGAAGCTTTAGTAAACAACCTTTGCCAGATGTAAGTGCTAGTAGTAAAGCTTTTGTGAAACCTGCCGATTTTGACCAAGATGGTGACATAGATTTATTTGTTGGGGGCAGAGTGATACCCGGAAAGTATCCATTAGCTCCTACATCTTATTTGTTGGTGAATGGTGGAAAAGGAGATTTTTCTATAAAAGTTATTCCTTTTGCTAATCTCGGAATGCTTACAGATGCCGTTTGGCATGATATAAATGCAGATGGAAGACCTGATTTAATTATATGTGGAGAATATATGCCTATCAAAGTATTTGTCAATACGCCAGAAGGCTTTACTGACCAAAGTACTGTTTTTTTTCCTGAAACAGACAAAGGTCTTTGGTTTTCGTTGGCTTTGGGCGACTTAAATGGCGATGGCGTAAAAGATATTGTTGCAGGAAATTATGGAGAAAATGCCGTTATCAAAGTAAATAAAGCACAGCCTGCCGAGTTGCTTTACGCTGATTTTGATGAAAATGGCTCTATTGACCCCTTCTTTAACTTCTATGTGCAAGGAAAATCTTATCCTTATGTAAGCCGGGATGAATTAAATGACCAAATTTTTCCTATGCGAAGACGGTTTTCTTCTTATCAAGGGTATGCTGATGCAACTGTAAACGAAATTCTTACTCCACAAGAATTAACCAAAGCGTCTAAGCTAACCTTGGACGAACTCCAAACGGTATGCTATTTGAGTAAAAAAACAAAGGATTCTCAATGGATTTTTGAAAAAACTAAACTTCCTAAGCAAGCGCAATTTTCGCCTGTTAGTCAGATTGTTATGAAGGATTTTGACAAAGATGGAAAAGACGATATTTTACTTTTAGGCAATAAAACTGACAATAGGCTCAAACTTGGAAGTATGGATGCCAACTACGGCTGCCTGTTGAAAGGTAATGGACGTGGAATGTTTGAGTATCTTCCACAGACACAGGCAGGATTATATGTGCAAGGTGACGTAAAATCGTATGTAGAAATGCGAATCAAAGAAACCAATTATCTTGTAATTGGGGCATTTAATCAACTTATTCAATTTTATAAAGAATGATGTTACAAATGTATTATAAGAAAGTAGCACTCTTATTCTTGATAGGCTGGAGCAATCTAATTATGGCTGCTGATAAGCCTCAAGTAGGAGTCGAAAAGTATGTTCAACCTGCTATTTTTTCGTTGAGCATGGTCATGTTACATGATGTAGTCAATCCGCCTGCGGCAAGTAGGTTTTATAGCTATAGTCTGTTGAGCGCACATGTCATTACAGCAAGTTTTGACCATACTATTGTGCATCCCAAAGCTTATATCAAAGGCTTTCCGACAATCACCTTGCCTCCCATTGCGAATGCAGATGCCAAGCTTGCTGCAATTTATAGTATTTTAGAAACAGGTCGATTATTGTTGCCATCAGGCTTTCAACTGGAAACCGACCAGCAAAAAACGATTGAACGCTGGCAAAAAGATGGTTATGACGATAATACAATTCAGGGGTCAATTGCATTAGCTAAAGCCGTAACACAACAAATAATTGGATGGGCTAAAAGTGATGGTTATCTCAAATTAAGCACTTTACGCCGTTATCGTCCGCTCAAAGGCGAAGGGTACTGGTATCCTACTCCGCCAGCTTATATGGAAGCTGTAGAGCCTAATTGGCGTACTATTAGACCTTTGGTTATTGATAGTGCGGCTCAATTTAAACCTCTACCGCCTGTTCCTTATTCAGTTGACTCGACCAGCCGTTATTATCAACTTACCCAAGAGGTTTTTGTAGTCGGAAAAAATTTAAGCCAAGAACAAAGGCTTATTGCCGCTTTCTGGGATTGTAATCCTTTTGCTGTAAACACTTCTGGCCACATGTCGATTGGATTTAAAAAAATTAGTCCAGGAGGACATTGGATGAATATTACAAGTATTGCCGCCACAAATGCGAAATTATCTTTTGAGAAATCTATTATGCTTCATTCATTGGTGGCAACAACTTTGATGGATGCTTTTATTAGTTGTTGGGATGAAAAATACCGCAGTAATCGTATTCGACCAGAAACGGCTATTAACCGTATGTTTGATTTACGCTGGCAGCCTTTGTTACAAACCCCTCCTTTTCCTGAATACACCAGTGGGCATAGTGTGATTTCGACGGCTTCGGCCGAAATGCTTACCTATTTTTTAGGCGATACTTTTGCTTATACAGATGATTCGGAGGTATATTTTGATTTACAACCTCGTAGTTTTACTTCGTTCCGTCAAGCGGCTAATGAAGCAGCTATATCACGCTTATACGGAGGCATACACTACAGAGATGCCATTGAAAATGGCCAAATACAAGGAGCAAAAATTGGAAACTTTATCCTAACAAAACTGAAAGAATTAAATGTTAAACCTTTTTATAAATGATTTAATGAACAGTCCTTATTTGAGTGAGAGCAAATTCTGGACATCTGATTTTTGTAAAACCAATTTTCAATAAATAACTCAAAATTAAACACAAATGAAAAAGAAAGTGCTCTTGCTTGCTTTGCTGGCTGGTTTGATGGGTGGACAATCGCAAGCACAACAACACTCCGAACAAAACCACAATAAATACCTGGCGCCATCAGACCCCCAAGTGAAAGCTAAGTTGGCCCAATGGCAAGATATTAAATTCGGCTTGCTGATGCACTGGGGGACTTACAGCCAATGGGGTATCGTCGAGTCGTGGTCGCTATGCCCCGAAGATGAGGGCTGGTGCGAGCGAAAAGGCCCTTTTGCGGCTGATTGGTTTAGCTATAAAAAGGCTTACGAAAACTTACAAACGACTTTCAACCCCCTAAAGTTTAACCCCGATAAATGGGCTGCTTCCGCTCAAAAAGCGGGTATGAAATACGTGGTTTTTACAACCAAACACCACGATGGTTTTTGTATGTTCGACTCGAAATATACTGATTACAAAATCACCGACCCTAAATCTCCTTTTGCCCAAAACCCTAAAAGTAATGTGGCAAAAGAGGTGTTTCAGGCTTTTCGTCAAAAAGATTTTATGATTGGGGCATATTTTTCTAAACCCGATTGGCATACGCCTGCTTACTGGTGGTCGTATTTTCCGCCCAAAGATAGAAATGTGAATTATGACCCGAAACGTTATCCTCAAAAATGGCAGGAGTTCAAAGATTTTACGTATAACCAAATCGAAGAACTGATGACGCAGTATGGTAAAATGGATATTCTTTGGCTCGATGGTGGCTGGGTGCGTCCGTTTGCTTCAATTGACACCACGATTAGCTGGCAAAAAACCATTCCTTTCGACCAAGATATTGACATGGCTCGTATTGCGGCGATGGGTCGCAAAAACCAACCGGGCTTACTGGTGGTGGATAGAACGGTGGCTGGCGAATTTGAAAATTATGCTACGCCCGAGCAGTCGATTCCCGACCATTTTATGCCTATTCCTTGGGAAACCTGTATGACGATGGCTACAAGCTGGTCGTATGTGCCCAATGATACGTACAAATCGCTTCGTAGTTTGATTCATACCTTGGTCGATGTGGTAGCAAAAAATGGTAATTTATTGCTGAATGTCGCCCCTGGCCCAGATGGCGAATGGCACGATGAGGCTTACAAACGCATGGACGAAATAGCTGCTTGGATGCAAGTAAATGGAACGTCGATTTATGGCACAAAACCTGTAGCACCGTATCGCCAAGGTAAATGGGCTTTTACACAAAAAGATGCCAAAACGTACTTGACGTACCTTGCCACTGAGCAAGATACGCAGTTGCCTTCCAGCATATTACTGCCTTGGAAAACAACAGCTAAAAAGGTGAAAGTGAAAGTGTTAGGAGAGGGAAAATTACTGAGTTCACAAATAAAAGGCGACTTTATCGAAGTGAAAATCGCTGCTAAAACAAGTCAAAAATTGGCTAATCAACCTGCTTGGGTTTTTGAAATAGAAAACTAATAGCAACAGAGCCTTAATAGCAACAGAGCCTTACTTGAAGCTACCACGATACAACGTTATTGTGGTAGCTTTTTTGCTTTATGACAAGCCTAATGCCAGTTTGATATGGGACAAATGGTGTTGCCCGTGCCAAATGCCCATGTGTAGCCCATCGCTAAGGTTTACATATACTTTTCGCATAGGATGATAATACCCTTTCTCGAAATCTTCGGGCGACATATTGCTCAATAAATGCCCCCAACGCTGGTGAATGCCTTCGAGAAGCGTAAGCGAATATTCGATAGGAGCGGTTTGTGCTTCGGTCAAATTCGCCCAAGCGTCGATATTACCTATTACGCCTTGAACATCCGCTTCGGTAAGGCTGTGCTTAAAACGAATGTAATGCAAAATATGCGTATCGGCTACATGGTTGACGATTTGCTGTATGGTCCAACTACCCACACGGTATTGTTTTTGTAAATCTTCTGCCGATAAATCAGCCGTTAAAGCTTTGTAAGCAGCCGGAATACTTTTGAGTATTTCGATATTGGCTTGAATTTCCTCCCATGAAAACGATGTGGGCGGATTCCATTTTCCGATAGGATATTGAAGTTTTTCCATGATTGAAGGTAAAGTAGAGACGATGCACCGCATCGTCTTATAGATTAATACGTCGCATCGTCTTACTGATAAAATGGTTGAATCGTACAATCGTGATTTATTTGTGCAATTTTGGGTATGTTTTTCTAAACACGTTAAATTCATCACGCTCACCCTTCAATAAGACGATGCGGTGCATCGTCTCTACGGAACGGAAATACAAATTACACAATTATACCACAATATTCACAATACGTTTTGGCACAACAATCACCTTTTTGGGTTGCTTGCCATCAAGCCATTTTTGTACAACTTCGCTTGCCAATACACCTTCTTGAATCGTCGTAGGCTGGGCATCTACGGCAAAAGCGATATTGGTACGCACTTTACCATTGATTGAAATAGGATATTCAAAATTGGCTTCAACCAAATATGAGGCATCGAAAACAGGGAACGCCGCTTGCGAAACTGTGCCTGCTTCATGCCCTAGCAATGCCCACAATTCTTCTGCCAAGTGTGGCGTATAAGGCGAAAGCAATACCACCAATTGCTCAAGAATGGCTTGTTTAGCACATTTCAACGAACTTAATTCATTGACACAAATCATCAACGTAGAAACCACCGTATTGAACGAATAACGCTCTAAATCGTCTTCTACTTTCTTGATGGCTGCGTGCAATACCTTGTACTCGTCCTTGGTTGGGGTATCGTTGCTTACTTTCCAACGCCCTTGCTCATCGTAGAACAAACGCCAAACCTTTTTCACAAATCTAAACGAACCATCCATACCGTTGGTATTCCACGGTTTGGCTTGCTCTAATGGTCCTAAAAACATCTCATACACACGCAAGGTATCAGCACCTACTCGGTCAACCAATACATCTGGATTTACGACGTTGTATTTCGATTTTGACATTTTTTCTACCTCAACACCGCAGTTATATTTGCCGTCTTCTAAGATAAATTCCGCTTCTGCAAAATCGCTACGCCAAGCCTTAAATGCTTCAATATCTAACACTTCGTTATGTACAATGTTTACGTCCACGTGCAAAGGTGTTACTTCGTATTGTTCTTTCAAGCCAGCCGAAACAAACAACGGTTTTTTGCCTTCTCCAACCGACGATTTTACACGATACACAAAGTTTGAACGCCCCTGAATCAT
>JACCDR012684874.1_pt1 | contig 12290 bp, 18 predicted proteins | sample 7446431 | NCBI WGS metagenome assembly JACCDR01 (sample SAMN15323443, study PRJNA562643) | freshwater metagenome | isolation source: river surface water | place: USA:Blue River Watershed | collected 2017-08-17
AGTATCTACTGCTGGAGTATCTACTACTGGAGTATCTACTACTGGAGTATCTACTGCTGGAGTATCTACTGCTGGAGTATCTACTGCTGGAGTATCTACTACTGGAGTATCTACTACTGGAGTATCTACTACTGATTTAGTTTGACGTGCCATATAAATAAATTAATTACGATTATATTTTTATAATACAAGATGCAATGATTCTCGGTGTGTAATTTGCCGACATTACATCATGCTGAGCTTGCGTAGTGACTCATTACGCTTGTCTACATCAATAGCTGGTTTGTAGTCAAATGGTTCAAGTACCTTATACAAAATAGCTACTGCCTCTTTACGTCCGCGTGCTGCTTTATCGTGGTCGTCCCCGTCAGGAATACTAGAGCACGAATCTAATACAGCAATACACTCACGGATATATGCTTCAAAGTGTTGCCATTCTGGTTGCGCTTTGAGCTTTTGCGCTTGTTCTCTAGGAAACATATTACGCTTTTAATAACTCGTAAATTTCCCGGTAGGCTTTCAGTTTGGTAGCCAGATACACGCAATCAAGTGCGTACAAGTCCTTATTCATATCCAAGAACATAGCCTGCAATGTTTCTTGACGTTGCGGTGTTTGTTGCGTTGCTAGCCACAAATCTATACTTGTAGCAAGGTTTTTTAGCTCCTCGGTATCTTTAGTAAATTGCTCTTCAGATAGAATAGTGGCAGATATTTGTGTCATAGACTTAATTTATTTTTTGTAACTTCAATGCGTCGGTCTTCTTCTTTCTTAATGCGCCTTTGTTCAATAATGCGTGGATCAGTCATGCGCTGGATAATCCTAGCAGTAGTCACCCGCTCGTCCATTTCTGATAGTTCATTACCAAACATACTAGACAGGTTGCGCTACTGGTGCCGCTATCGGGGTCGGTGCTGGAGCAGGTGCGGGTGGTGTCGGTGGCGGAGTTTGAATACCTTTTGACTTATACACATAATCCAAGAAGAATGCGCGACGAGCAGGGTCTTGTTCAAGATTAATAGTCTGCATAATCGTGTCTATTTCAGACGTGTTATATGCCTCGCCAACAATCGTACAGAATATGCGCGGGAGTATTTCTTTCCAAATTTCTTTGGTATTTTTGATAACAGGGTCAATTTTACGGAGTTCTGCTAGTTTTTCTTCAATTAAAGCTGTCCGTGTTTCAGGTGTATGAGGACCAATAACAGCAAGATTGCCATTAAACCATGACTCAGCAATGATACGGCGAAAATCCTCCATCATTTGTTCTGATCCGGTCAAACGGATAATATCTTTGCCTTTCAAAGTCTTTACCAGTTCTGGCAGCACAAACTCTCGGTAGACATAGCGGTATGGTACGGCTAGTTTTTTACGCAAGAAGTCAAATAGCTTATTGGCGTTGCTATTCATCATTTCTGTAGTCCCTAGTGGAGTACCAGAAGCCGGAGTAATACCTCGTACTACTTCATACGAGTTAGCAATAGCGTCCATCTCTTGCAAGATGGAGTTACGCATAGTCACCGCTTCGGAGATACGAGCATTCACTTGTACTTGACGCAAGTCTTTTGACTTCAAGACAGAGCCCCGTACAAGACTATGGCGAACATTTTGGAACGTCTGCAAGTCATCAGACGCAAATATGGCAGAGCTATCCCACGGGATTGCCCGCATAATTTCGTTTGTAAGCTCGTTATAAGCTGTCTGTTGGTCAAACATAAGCTCATACAAACCTTCACGCCACCACTTGCCTTTGTACGGACCACGATGCGCTTCTTTAAAGTAGTCTGTCATTTCGCCATTGAGTTGTTCGGCAAATAAGACATACTCATTACTTTCTTTAGTAGCACTTTGTTCGAGACCTGCCACAATGACCATTGCGAGGACATACTTATCTTTGTCGCCTCCTTCCATTCCTTTGGCTTGAAACAGTGCGTACTCACTTATCTCGCCAGTCCGACGAAATAGCTCGTATTGTGTTGAGGTCTTTTCAGATCCTGGTGTCTTTGTCTTCTCAGTCGGAGTAAATGTAGTTGATCCGCACTTTTCAATGACTTTATCGACATGCTGGTACAAACCATCTCGCTTGCGGAGTTCTGATTGTGTTAAATAAAAACGTTCAATAACACCAGTTTCTTTGACAGAACGAGCAAGAGTATTAGTCAAAAACGTATTCATCATGTCACACTTCTCGTAATTCTTGTCTGTCTTACGAAACAGAACGTTTCCGTCAGCAGAAAAGTCCTCAGTACTTTCAGTCAGTTCCTCAGCGCGACCAGTCTCTTCCATAAACGCGCCTAGAGACGCATTGGTAATATACACAGCGGAGAAGTCTTTGACTGGATTCTTACTCCAATACATAAAGTACTTTGAATCAAGACGGAGATTTTTTAGCTCGTTATTGACACGAGGCATGATGGCATCAAACCAGTATTCAATTTCTCCAGCTTCGTTTACCTTGCCAGTTGGATAACGGCGTACTTTGTAATTGGCGATACGTCGCTTTAATTTCCACTCGGAGTATGACTCACCAGCCGACGTAGTGACATTTTCATTTAAATACCGATAGACTTCGCTACGGAGTGTATTGAGAATTTCCATTTCAGTATATTACTATTATTTATAATCAAATAGACTGATTTTGCCGACATTATAATCCAAGCCGACTAGCTACCTTTTGCGTATGTTGGCTTTGTTTTTCTGCATGGAGTAACTGCTCTTGAATACTAGCAGGGGCTTCTGCTATTTGTATTTGATAAGCAAGGGCATCAGCGACGTCATCATGCGACCCTTTCGGAAACGCCATTAGTTCTTCTTCTAGCTCGATACATTCATCAACGATATGAAATATCTGCCTATTGGCATACCAGGGAATTAACCCTCGGATGCGAGTTTCTTTCATAGTCTGATTGTGTTTGAGTGGCACAACATTTGGAAATTTCCCTCGCTTTCTCATTTCATCTTGTAAAAACGGCTCGACTACATAACTAAATGCGCCCTCTTCAATACCTATCTTTTCAAAGCCCTCAGCATGGAGCAAAAATATAAGATCAATTACTTCTTTACTGTCAATACGATACCTGCCAGCTTTAATATTCCACTGATTTTTGTCATTGATATAGTTTCGCACGACACCGCAATAGTCACTATCGTCTGACTTTTTTAGGTTAGGATCAATAGTCGCAAATCGTCGTACCATCATGTTGGCAACATCAGTTGGGGTACGATACTGGAACCACTCGGTTTTAAACTCCTGATTAGCTTCGTCTACTGGATTGGCTTGATACAGTGCCGAAAACTCATAGTCACCAAGTGTCTTTTTAATATCTTTTAACTCGTCAAGTGAATAACGAGTAGCCCAAAGTGGCTCGCCTTTTTTGCGATACGGTTCGTCTTTATCAGATATGGCTTTTAGTTGGAGTCGCACCCATTTAGCGGTACCAAGTCCGTTTTTAATATAATCAAAGTAGTCAACCCATGGCTCTTTAGTTTCTTTACCATCGACAATACGACCAATTAGATCGTCTTTATGCCAGCGGGTCATCATCACCACCATGCCGCCAGTTGGAGTCAAACGAGTACGAGCCACGGAGCGAAACCAGTCCCATGCGCCGTCACGGATTATTTTACTATCTGCCTCTTTGCGGTCTTTAAAAGCATCGTCTACTATAAAAAAATCAGCACCTTTACCAGTGGTAGAACCACCAATACCCACAGCGTTGTATGCACCTTTGGCATTTACCCATTCGCCATTTTTATCAAGCTGTTGCGTATTCCAGTTACCTTTAGCAGAAGAATCTGGAGCAAGACGTGTCTTGAATACTTTTGCATACCGCTTTTCTTGAATGAGGTTACGTGTCTCACGCCCGTGAGTAGTAGCCAAATCCCCAGAGTATGAAGCCACGATAATGTCAGTGTTCGGATCTCGACCAACTGCCCAGGCGGGGAACCGTTGCGAGACATGAAGCGACTTGCCGTGTCGTGGTGGTATTTCAATAATAAGCCAACGTATCTCGCCTCGCTCTAAACGCTCTAAAGCGTCACACACAAGATGATTATGCCAGTTCTCTAAATAGCCCTCGTCTATATAACGATTAAAGTCAATAAAATGCCTGCGAGCCAATTCTCGGCGTGCAAGTTCTTTTTTAGCTTCCTGTTGTAAGTTTGAGGAGTTCGTCATCTGATAATTCAGTTACGTTATTGATCTCGATAGCTTTACCACCAGCACCAGTAATCTCGCTACGTTCCGAATACTTAGCCTTACCAATACCTTTAGCTACGAGAGTTATAGCTTTCATCTGATTAGCCATTAGACTATTATCAATCTTACCCTCGACATCTACCGGCTCAAATCCTAGTATCTGACGTAACCTTTTTTCAGCCAACGCAAGTAACTCATTGTCTTTGATACTTTCAGATAGCCAATCAGGCAATTGACTCATTAAAGTTTTACTGTATTCCTCAGTATAACCAGCTTTAATACCAGACTGTAACGCATTAGAAAAAGTATCAGATTGCGGGTCAAGATAATATGACAAAAATAAAGACTGACGTGGGTCTGGACCAGTGTACTGATTGACTTTGTATGGGTTATTATTTTTACCTGCCATACTTAAACTATATCACAGATGATGAAAATACAGCTTTCATATTACCGACAGTGATTGAATCGCCATCTACTGGGGGATTGTTACAATCAAATACGATAAAACTTTTTTGCTTATTTCTTAACGCTAAAAGTATTTTTCGTTCTTTTGGGGTAACTTTAATTTTTTTCATATCGAGATAATTCTGCCTCACACGCTTTGAAATACTGACGATACACTTCCTTATCTCGTACAATCTGATCCGCTGACTGATACAAGCTACTAACGGCAATACTTAATACAAATACAGCAACTGCCAACACAATGATTATTATATTTTTCATGATTTTCTAAATACTAATGTCCGATAAGACCCTTTTATTTTTAATTCCCCATTCTCACACGTGAGATCGTCCCACCCTCTATCTTTAGCGCGGTCAACAATTGCCCGCTCACTGATGGAACCTCCTGGACGCAATACAAACAACAAATCTTTATGCAACAGTGTACAGCGGTAAATATACCGTACTTGTCGATACGTCAGCGGTTGTGTAACTTGTAACACTTCGTGAGTGCGTGGAGCCCCCCACTGGTGACACATATCCACTAGTGTTTCTAACACTCGCCGTTTGACATTATATTTTTTGGCAAAGTAATCAAGCAAGTCCACATGCCGGATATCTTTGTAAGTGATGTATTGCATCACTTACAAGACTACAATACAACACCAATCAAGTGAAGTCAAAAATTGTGTATAAAAACACAGATGAATGCTGTAACACTACTAATAGATTTGTAACACTAGGTGTTACACTAGTGTTACAACTTTTCAGGGCTTAAAATAACGTTTGTAACACTGTAACACTTGTAACATACCCTCTATATATATAGTTATATATATATTATATAGTAGGGGTAGTATAGGAAAGTTACTGTTACACTGTTACACTGTTACAAAAATCAATATAACCATATTTAGAGCCATATATTGTGTAACACTACCCCCAAAAGTGTAACACTACTACTGTTACAAATTACTCTTACGGATAAAAATAGTCGCTATCCCCACCCACCCCCACCCCCTTAGTACACCCATGATACACTATGAGAGATGGACAAAATAAAACATCTACCAGTCTGGCTCTTATGGAAAAAAGAAGTCAGAAACGGTAAAACTACAAAAATCCCTTACCAGTCAAGAGGTAAATACGCATCAAGTACCGACCCCAGCACCTGGAGTACTTTTCATAAATTGAAAGATACCTACTTTAAAGACAAAGACACCAGCGGGGCCTACGGCATCGGCATCGTGTTCGATAATACTGCCAATATCATTGGTATAGATTTCGATCATTGTGTCACTGACGGAGTAACGCACCCAGATGTATTAGCATTTTTGCTACAGGCAAACACATACGTCGAATACTCCCCGTCAGGGACGGGACTACATTTATTGTTCGAGAAAAGTGAACAAATAAATTTAGCCGCCAACAAGCACCACTTTGAAACATATGCTATTGAGGTATACACTAGTGGACGATACTTTACTTTTACTGAGAATGAACACGAGGAAAGTAAACCGCTTCGCACTATATCAAGTGACGAGCTGACAGACCTCTTATCGACTATTGGCTACCCTTGGAGTAAAAATAGCGAGACTATTCAGACCCCAGTTGTGACAACGTACAGTCTTGATGATCAAGAGGTGCTGAATAAGATGTTTTCGTCAAAGATTGGTGCCAGTATCAAGCGACTATGGGACGGCGACATTACTGAAAGTAACAACGACTACTCTAAAGCCGACCACAATCTGTGCTTGAATCTCGCTTTTTGGACGGGCAAGAACGCCGACCAGATTGAACGACTATGGCTATCATCAACCCTTGGACAGCGCGAGAAGACACAAGACCGAAAAGACTACCGCGATCGTACTATCATTAATGCTATTAATTCTACGACGCAAATATATACCCCAAAGCAACCTATCAAACCGTACATTGCTGATAATGGGCAGGAGATAGACTTTGACTTCATTCTTGGTGGCGGGGGTAAAGATAAAGACCCAGTACCACTGCTCATATTCCCAAACATATTGCGAGTGATACGCAAAGACCCATACTTCAAAGATAGATTGCGTAAAAACGACTTCTCGCATTTAACCGAGTATAAAAACGAGCGGGGTGAATGGGAGGTACTAAATGATGACTTCATATCTGCCACCCGTGAGTACATCACTGAAAACTTTGTGTTCTTTGTGCGTCTATCACGGGAGATGACTACTGACGCACTATTACGGGCAGCGACTGATAACCGAGTAAACCCACCACGGGATTACTTCACGTCATTGGTGTGGGACGGACAGCCCCGCCTTAATTCATGGCTTCATAATACCTATGGGACACCAGACGACGAGCTACACCAGGCAATCGGATCAAACTGGGTCAAAGGACTCGTCAAACGTGTTATGCGCCCAGGGTGTCAGTTTGACGAGGTATTGGCACTAGAATCACCACAGGGGTACCGCAAATCTACCTCGCTACGTGTCCTCGGTGCACCATGGCACGTCGAGACGACCCACTCTATAGATAATAAAGACTTCTACCTACTTATCGCTCAGAATGTCATTGTGGAGTTCTCAGAGGGGGAGATTATGGATAGAGCATCGGTCAATAAGCTCAAAGCTGAAATAACGAAGACAGAAGATCAACTACGTCCGCCATACGAGCGGGGTATGGTGAAATTCCAACGGTCATGCGTGTTCGCTGTGACTACCAATCGTCTCGAACTCAAAGACGATACCGGGAACCGACGCTGGCTCCCGGTTCAGCTACAAAAAGTAGCCGACATAGATTGGCTTGCAGAGAATAAAGACCAATTATACGCCGAGGCATACTACCGAGTCATTATCAATAACGAGACGACGCACGAGTATCCTGACTCACTAGCTGACCTACAAGAAAGTCGCCAGGAGCAAAACGAGAGTGACGAGACACTGATGGACTTCATTGCTCGAATGGACTTCAAAGATTTAGAAGACGGAAAACTGACTCTAAAAATGGCTTGCGAAGCAATTTTTGGAGACAGACAGAAGATAGATAAGCTCGACGAGCTACGAGTGACAGGAGCATTACGACGGCTACATTTCGACAATCCACTGAAACGTATAGACGGCAAGGTGGTACGGCGATGGGTACCAAAGCCAAAAGCAGTAGAACGCTTACAAGCAATTAAACAATATCAAGATGAATTCTAAAACACCAAAAATATATGATTGGAACCTAGACTATGACTTCTTTGAAGCGCATGGGGTTGAGGTCGTACAATACGCACCGTGGCAGTTTGGACTCTTTCACCCTGATATTGAGGGTAAGTTTATCTGGTACCCAGCGCGAGGCTCACTGATCTACGAGAAACCAGAATGGGGTATTGTGAAAGTAGGCGAGTTCACAGATACCGAAGATGTCTATAATGAGATGTGTAAGAAAAAGATATGAGACCATATTTCTACAGCTATGAAGACCCGCTAAAGCAGTTCGTCTACTATCGAGGCTACACTAAAATGTATAAAGAGCATGTCTGTATCATTCATACCTGTCCAACGGTACGACTATCTCGCTTTGAGGCACTACGTGACGCTGAAAAGCTCATAAAGAAAATACGACTATGCAACAGTCAGACATTATCAAAGGTATAGTCGAGTACATACACCAAAACAGCCCGCAAACGTACACGTCACTGCATACCCGAGCAATGACAAAAAAATGGTACACGCGCGACTTGTTTGATAACTTGATTATCAAAGTAACCAAACATCCACAAATTAGTAGCACCGTCAAAGGAACCGAGGTGTACTTTAAACAAAAAGTCACCCGACCGAAGCACACACCGCAAACGACGAAACTACCGCCATATCCGACTGTAGACTTTAATATTGACGACTGTCCATTTAAAGTTTGCATGTGTGCAATTTGGCGGACAGATGATGATGACGAGATTTACAATCCCGAGATACATGATCATTTACCAACATGCGACAGTGTGCGGTTCTCTGACGAGTATAAAACACAATATGTCACATCACGATTATTTAGAAACAATTGAGTTCATTAAAAAGAATAGCGGTACTGATGATGAGGAGAAACAACGTCTGATATACTGGATACAAAACGCTGGTCAGTTGGTTGATGTTCGGTTGCAAGATGAGGAGTGTTATATATGAAAGAATCAACCATTCAGCTTAAAATAATCAAAGCTCTCCAAGAGCGAGGCATTTACTGCTGGCGTAATGCAAACCTTGTGCGCTATGATACCAAAACGAGACAATACCTTAGTAACCCCCAACATAAATCAGGTGTGGGTGACATTATTGCTATACTGCCAGGAGGTATCCACTGCGAGATAGAAGTTAAAACCCCAACGGGGAAACAATCACCAGCGCAAGCCATTCACCAACGACGAGTGCAAGAGTGCGGAGGTAGATATATATTGGCTCGTAGTGTTACGGACGTTGTTGATAACTTATCTTGACTAGTATACCCGTATACGCTATTATACTAAGCGTATGACAAATACCACACAAGAAGTTGCTGTTATTGAAGAGCAAATTACCAAGATGATGGACGTTACTAGTTCACTTGTTATTAATAACCAAGAAGACTACGACCGCGCTACCGAAATTGGTAAAAAAGTATCAAAGCTCCTTAAAAATATTGATGATAAAGAAAAAGCTATCACGAAGCCTATTAACGACTCACTTAAATCAATTCGTGATCTATTTCGACCGTACAAGTCACAAGTAGAAACTGCCAAAGAAAACATTAAAAAGCAAATGGCAGACTACCTACGTGCTGAGGACGAGAAGCGTCGTATTGAAGAAGCTCGCATTGAAGCTCGTCTTGAAAAAGGTACCATAAAAGAAACGACTGCTGTTGCCAAAATTGCGACACTGGAATTAAATGCCACTGACACTAGTAACACTACTACTAGTGTTCTTAAAGTAAAGCTCGTAGACATTACTGCTATACCACCTGAGTTCTTACTCATTGACGAAGCAAAAATTAAGCAAGCATATCGTGCTGGAGTGCAGGTACCTGGAGTCGAGTGCTATTATGAAAAAGCCATCCGCCTATAAATCACTACCAATAAATCCCCGCTATGGCGTACCAGCTCTATCATGGAGCGACGTCATTGCCATAGAGCAATCACCAAAAAAATGGCTGGACGGTCGTCATAAAATTGATAACGACGCTACTCGCTACGGCATTCACGTCCATAAGCTCATTGAAAAAGGTCACATAGATATACTACGCCTCGGCAATCCTGAAACAAAACTACAAGCGTTAGTACCTATCTCTCCAACCAGCAAGCGTACATTTATGGCTGTCGGACGGTGTGACGATAGTGATGACACGACTATTCTTGACTACAAAACAGGTCAAAAACTGTGGACACAAAAACAAGTGTTAGAACATGGACAATTACATGCGTATGCCTTTATGCGCTGGCGTATGACTGGCAAACGACCGACTCGGGGTATAATAGTATCGTTAGAGACAGCGGTTGACGAAGATGCCGGCACGTACCTGACAGGCAAAACTCGTACCATTGAAGTTCCTATCACTTTACTTGATTGTATTAAAATACAACATAGGTTTCAGAAAGCGTACGCAGCGGTAACTGCAATACTTCCTTAAATCTATCACTGGGGGAGCAGACAACCCCTTATCAAACTGGGCACAATTATTTACGTTACATAAATCGTCGTATGACAACAAAAAAAACAACAACTGCATCATTATCAGAAGAACAGCTTGCTCGCCTCAAAGAGCTTTCAAAGTCGGAAGCATCTGGCGGTGGAGTCAAGTTACCAGTTATTAATCGTATTGCTCTTAACGGTAATGCTGATGCTGAAGAAGATAACAAAGGAAATCTAGTACGTCCACCAATTTCATACCGCAAGCAGATTTTTGTCGGTAAGGAAGAGAACGAAGCCCCAAAAAGTGAAGACCTTGGCTCACCAATTGAAGTTATATTTGTGAAGTCTCGTCGTCGTCTCGTCGCTCGTGACTCGCAAGGGTTTCAAGTCATGTCAACTAGTCAACATGCGCACCCGAATCAAACAGTCAGTCTGTGGAAAGACGGCAAGATGATTGACAGTGGCAAGGCTAGCGACCTACGTGAAAAGTACGAAGATCTCCGCACTATTCAAGAGACATATGTTATCTTGCCTGATGGAGAGCTTGCATTACTTATCACCAAAGGTGCAGCACTTGGATCAAAGACCCGAGATGAGAAGTTACCAACATTTTACCAGTACCTACAGTCACTAAGTACTGATGGTATTTTCTCACACAAGACTATTCTTGGTGGTGTCCTAGAAAAGGGCGTCAAGCAGTTCTATACGATGACATTTGAAAAAGGTCGTCCAACTACTGCCGAGGAGCAACTAACTGTACTAGAACACCTCGAATCACTAACGGCAGTATTTGAACAGTATGACGAACAGAATAAGTCTATGGTCATGTCTGACAAGACTACCCCTGATGCCGAGGTGGTAGACGGAGAAGATGAGCCATTTTAATCACTAATTATCCTGTCTCTACTCTGCCCTACGGGGTAGAGCTAGGGACGGGAACTAACACTATGCCAAAGCTAAACAAGAACGATAAATACCAACGTATCCTCGTGCGACTATACGGTCGAGGTGAGAAGCCACAAGACGCTAATCGCCGTCGAATAATTGTGCAAAAACTACAACGCCAGCATGATCTCGAAAGTGAAGCCGCTGTGGTCCGTATGTTGATTGATAATTATATCCCGTCATAGGTTATCCCTAGATGGGTATATTTACACTTGCAATGTGTCTACGCGCATACTATACTAATGATGTTACACAAATAACCACATTATATATGTTCGACGAAATCACAATTCTTGAGGCCATTGCAAACGATGATTACCGGATGCTCGAAGCTATTGCCAGTGACTGCTACGACGAAGACGACGCTATTATGTACCGAGCGTATGCCAACACTGCATACCATAACTGTTGGGGATATGATCAATCAATCAATAACTAATATGACAATCAAACACTATACGCAAAACACCGAAGCTACTATTCATAACCCGTCGTATCGACACACAAGAAAATATGGCGATGACGTGCGAACAGTATAACCGCCTCGCCCCGCTCTATAATCACAAACAAGTGCTTATAGATACAGCGATAGCGCAAATACCACTGAATATCAATCGAGCAGGTAAACATTATCTACGACTAATTAAAAAAATACATGAGCAATATAATTAAAGGGTTCAAAGGCTTTGATAAACACATGAAGTGTCGGGGTTTTCAGTTTGCCGAAAATCAAGAATACGAAGAAACCGACGCAAAAGCATGTCGCAAAGGATTCCATTTTTGCCAGTATCCATTGGATGTTTTTAGTTACTACTCGCCAGCAAATAGTGTATTTGCAACCGTAGAAGGCTCTGGTGTCGTAGATATTTCAGAAGTTGACAAAGTAGCGTCTAGCAAAATAAAGATTAATACTAAAATTAGTCTAGCAACGCTTATTCAAGCCGCTGTTGATTTTACGTTTACAAAAGTAAAGTGGACTAAGAAACACACTGCCACGGGGTACGCCTCTGGTGCATCTGCCACGGGAGACTACTCTGGTGCATCTGCCACGGGAGCTCGCTCTGGTGCA
>JACCDR010562332.1_pt1 | contig 12289 bp, 23 predicted proteins | sample 7446431 | NCBI WGS metagenome assembly JACCDR01 (sample SAMN15323443, study PRJNA562643) | freshwater metagenome | isolation source: river surface water | place: USA:Blue River Watershed | collected 2017-08-17
AGGGGCACGGGCTGATCGGGCGGCACGTTCGGGTCGGTCTTAGCCCGCAAGCGCGGAGGCACGTCGTGCGTGTTGTCTTCGACGCGCAGCACGGCTGGGCGCGACGTCGGGACTCTCCAGCGGGGCGGCATGGCAGAGGGCATGGCGGCGGTCTTTCGCGACGAGGTGGAGAGCCGTGCGGGCGAGCTGCAAGACGTGCAGCGAGCGGGGAGTGTAGGGGACGGCGGCGAGCGCGTCGTGCGTGTACCAGGCGCTTTCGGAAAACTCGCGCGGGCAGAGCGTGACCGCGCTCTCGTTCGGCACGGTCGCCACAAACGCAAAACAAAGGCAGCGCACGTTGCCCGGCTCCGAGAGGTGCTCTTCGTAGGCGAAAAAGCCCGGCGGCGCGCCGATGACCCCGGTCGGGTTCGGCAGAAAGTCGACGGCGCAGCCCGCCTCCTCACGCGCCTCGCGGCGCGCCGTCTCGAGCGGCGTCTCGTCGCCAAGGCGCTTGCCGCCGATCGGCAGCCACTTGCGCTCTTTGCGGTGCAAGCCGAGAAGCACGCGCTCGGCGACCACGATGTAGACCGAGGCGCCAAAGACGACAGGTTCCATTCACCCCTCCCGATAGCGTCGCGCGCATGCCTGCCACGCGTTGACGGTGACGTCGGGCGCGTCGCGGTAGAAAGACTCGAGAACGGCGCACTTGTCAGCAGGTTTTTCCGTGAGCGCTAAGGCCGACAAAACCGCGAGGCCCCGCTCTTCACGCGCAGCATCGGTATCCGGCGCCATGACCCAAGCCTGAAGACGCCGCACGGTGCGAATCGCTTCGACGCGCTGGTCGACGTACGGCGCGCACTCCCACGCGACGACGGAGAGCTGGACGAGATAGTCCGGCGGCGGGTCCTCCATCACGTCCCACGGAAACGTCAGATCGGCGCGGGGCTTCTGCCGCGGACGCCGCCACAAAACCAGAAGGTCGTCCAAAAGAGATCGCGAGCGCATTTCCAAAAAACGTCTTACGCACGGCGCTTCAGGCTTTTTTCGGTTCTGAGAAGAAAAAGGTCACCGTTACGGTTGCGCTATGTGATGACATAGCTATGCTGTTCTTTATCGAGGGAAGCAAGCCTTCTCCCGCCCACGCGAACCCTGAATGAGAGGTTTCCCATGAGCACCACCCTCACCATCGTCACGGAAGGCCGGCGCCACTACCTCACGGGCAACACGTATCCCGTGCGCGATCAACTTCGCGCTGCGGGCTGCAATTTCGACGGCGATCGCCGCGCGTGGTGGACGGGCAAGCGCGAGACGGCCGAGAAGATCGTTGCGCTCGTCGCGAGCGCGCCTGCCGCGCCGGCGAGCGCGCCCGCGGCTTCGGAAGGTCTTGCCGCCGACGCGGAGATCTCCGGTAAGGCCCAGTATAAGGGGCGCACGTACCTTCTCGTTTGGCAGGGCCAGACGCGGCGCGGCCGCGCCGCGAAGCTCGCCACGCTCGACGGCAAAAAAGTGTTCTGGGCGGACGAAGCCGACGTCACGGTCGTCAAGCACTACGAAGCGCGCGAGTACCGCGGTCAGACGCGCGCAATGACGTTCGGGCGCCTCGCGAGCCTGCGCGAGAAGTTCGCGCGGGCGAAGGCCGAAGGTCACGAGGACGGCATCGCCAACGGCCAGCGCTACACGTGCCCGGAATGCGGCGAGCACGCCGTGCGTGGCGAGGGCTCGTGCTGGGAAACCGGCGCCACACACTGAAAGCGACATCGTGAGTAAAAAGTCTTCTCCCGCCCGCTACTACCCGAGCTCGCAGTCAGCCGCCGCGCGGCGAGCATCGGGTCGTCCGTTTTTGAACACGACGGTGGCGCGCGAAACGCTCGCAGGTCTCGACGTACTCGCCGCGCGCGTAGGCGGTGCGCGCGGCGACGTCATTGACCGCCTCGTCGCCGAGGCGCTCAAAAAAGACGCTTTCTAATTCGGCCCGTAGTCGCGTCGCGGCTCGCGCGCGCCAGAGCACGCGCATGCGCCAAACGCTTTCGCAAAACAGCGCGCCGAGGTGCCACGAGGCGACAAAGGTCAAGCCGTGGCCGATGAGGTGCGCGGCGCGCGGGGGCAACTCGTCATGAGCTAAGTGCGAGCCAAAAACCGAGCACGCGCCCCAACCCACGCTCCAGAGCACGAGGCGCCACGACGACGCCTCAGAAACCGCGGCCGCGTAGCGCAACGCGGGCGCGAGTGCGAGGCGTCCGAGACGTCGGAGGCGCTCACGCCGCCGCATGTGCGAGACGCTCCTCGAGCAGGCCCAAGAGCACGCGCGCATACACCCACGCGAGGGTCGTGTCGCCGCGCTGGTTTGAGAGCCGCGCGCCCGCGCGGCGCCAACCTCCGAGCGCCGTCGCGACGACCGCGGCGCGCTCGGCAACGTCGCGCACGGCGTCAGCGTCCAGCGTTGCCTCGGGGGCCGTCGTAAAAAACGCCGCCACGTCCAACCCGGCCGCGGCCGGCTCGACGAGACGCGGACCGCTCGGCGGCGGGCAGGGAAGCCCGCGCCGAAAGGCGACGAGCCGCCCCTCGACCCGCTTTGCGGGGTCGCGGACCACAAGGCGCACGTCGCGCGCGAGCACGTCGCGTCGTCGCGCGGCCTGGCGGCGAAACGCCGCCACGTCGACGCCGCCGCCGTAGCTTACGTCGTCGACGAAGTGGAGCGCGCCCTCGCCCCCGAGCTCGACGAGCACGTGGGCGCCCTGCGCGCGCACGCGCGCGACGCTCGCGGCCGAAACGTCCTCGTCGAGTGCAACGGCAAGTTGCTTGGGCGCCCAGAAAAACTGCCGAAGCGCGTCGCGCTCGGACGGGTCGGAGATCGCCGTCGCGTCGACGCGCGCGTCAAAGAGCGCCGTCGCGACGTGCAGGCGCTCGGGCGGCTGCGTGCTCGCCGCGCCGACGACGCACGTCGAGGCGACGTGCACGAGCTCGAAGCCTCGCCAGAGCTCGGGCGCGAGCGCTTCGCGCGCGGGCACCATGCGCTGGCAGAGCGCATGGAGGTAGGGCGCCGCCTGGCGCAGCTTCATGTGCAGGCGCATCGCCGAGAGGCGCGCCGCGCCCGCCGCCTCCATCTCGGCGGTGACGTAGCGAAGGGGACGGTTTGCGCCCGCGTACGCGAACACAAACCGAAGCAGCTCGCTCGCGGTTGTGATCTTCGCGTTGCCAAACTGCGTCTGCACCTGCCGGTGCGCGACGGCGAGCGCCTCGTAGTCGGCAGGAAGCAGAGGCGCGAGCGCGTCGAACGCGCGCACGGGGTCGATGCCGAGAAACGCAAAGGAGGTGTCCACGCCCCATGCCCTTAGTCGCTGACGGCACGTGGGGGAACTGCTCACACGCTACGCCTCGGGGCCGCGGGCAAAGAGGGCGTCAAGGCACTCTCCGATGAGGTGGTCAATCTCGCCGACGCGCGCGAGCTCGTCCTCGCGCAGCACCGCGCGCAAAGCGTCTTGCAGCGCGAGAACGAGCTCGGCGCGATCGAGGTACGTGCGGCCCTGGAGACAGGGCGCGAGCGCCGTTCGCAGGTGCGCACGCACTTCGGCAAGGCGCGCCTTTTCCGCCGTCACGCGAGCGCTCGCGGGCGCGCCGAGCAGCACGGGCCCTTGCACCCGTAGAAGATCGGCGACCCCATCACGTACGTGGGCTCGGTCAGCGAGGGCTCGGCGAGGTACTCGCCCGACGCGCGCACGAGCGCGTCGAGCCGCGTCGTGCCCGGGAAGTAGCACCCGAGGCGCTCGGCCGCGGCGCCCGCCTCCCACGCGGCGCTCACAACGAGCGCGAGGTCGAGCGCGGCCTGGGTCGGGGCGTTGACCGGTTCGCCAAAATGCATCTTCGCGAGCGTCATGTGCGCGCGGGCCGCGTAGAGGGCGTGCTTGAGTTGCTCCTTGGTGATCGCCATGCGGCGCACTCTTACGCACGTCGGGCGCCGCGCTTTCGGCTTTTTGCCCAGGGGGTTTCGGGTTTCGTCTCCACAGCCGGTGACGCCGATGCGTTGCCGAGCGACAGGATGATCTTGTACGCGCCCCGACCGCACGGCGCTTGACGGGCGCCCGATCCGGCCGCGTACGCGTGCTCGTGCGCCTTGCCGCAGTGCGGGCAGTGGGGCACGACGATCGAAGAGCCTGTCTTTTTCGCGTCGGCGTAAGGGATGGACACGGCGGCTGTCCCACGATACACCGAGCGCGTTTTTAGGTTTCGGCGGGCACGAGGGCAAACCGCTCAAGCGCCTCGGCGAGCGCGAGGCGCGCCTCGTCACGCTCGGCCTGGTAGGCCGCCTGGGCGGCGGCGTGCGCCGAGAGTTGCGCGCGAAGCACGCGGCGCTCTTCGATAAGCGCGGTGCACCGCGCTTGCACGCCGGTGAGCGTTTCCTGCGCGGTGCGCGCGTCGGCGAGCACGCGCTCGAGAAAGACCGCCGGCAAGAGCACGACGCTGCGCTCGGGCGGCACGTCGTGAAGGTCGACGACGGCCGCGCACGCGCACTCGGCGAGGCGCCGAAGCGCTTCGGTCGTGAGGGGCGCGCCGCCGTCCTGCGCCGAGAGTGCGCCGCGCCCGGGGTGAAAGACCAGCACGCGCTCGTCGGCGGTGGCGCAGTAGGCCGTCACGCACACGTCGCACGTGGGGGAGATCTCAATCGTGACGCTCACGCGGGCGTGTCCTTTTTCGCCAGAAGGGTGACGCAAAGCTCGACGCACTCGTTGCAGATGGTGACGCGGCCCGCCTCGCTGACGACCAAGTGGGCGACTTCTCGGCGCGTCTTGCCGCAAAACGCGCACGCGCGAGGCGTCCACGCCGCGACGGTGTTGGGCGTGCTCACGAGGGCTTCTCACCGCGCGCCGCGTGCGGCGTGGCGCCAAACAAGCCCGTCGTCGTGACCTCTTTTTGCGCGCGGCCGATCTCAACGATCGCCACGGGCAGCCCGAGCAGGCGTCCGAGCGAGGCGTCGAGCACCATCTTTCGCAAGCTTTCGGGCAAGTCGCACGGGCAGTCGTGCCGGTGGGGCGGCAAGTTGACGACGCCGCGAAACTGCTCGGCGTCGTCGACGCGGACGACGAAGGTGGCCTCGGTGTTGCCGTCGGCGTCGAGCGTGATGGCGCGGCGCTCGATGGTGACGGTGATGCGCTCGGGGAGGGGGAGGAGTTTGGACACGAGGCGCCTCGGACGCGGCAGAGAGGTTTTATGCGGCTTTCGGTCCTCCGCGCGCGCGTGTTTCGAGCGCGGCGAGACGCCCTAAGATCTCATCGAGAGCTTTGCGGACTTTGGGCGCGAGGCTCTCGAGCCCCGTCGCGCTCTCGAGCGTACGCCGAAGGGTGCGCACTTCGGTAGGCGTGATGCGGAGCGCGAGGCGCGTTGCCCCGGCGGGCTTTTTCCCCGACGCGTCGCGCGCGCGCTCTTCGCCCGCGCGGCCGCGAAGCGCGCCCTCGGCGCGCATCTTCTCGAGGGCTTCGGGCTGCGCGTCGTAGGCAATGCCGTGCATCTTGGTCGCGACGTGCGCCGGCAGCTCGCGGCGGTCAACGGCCTTTTGCACTTTCGGATGGAGCTCGACCAAGAGCTTCCACTGCCGCAGGCTCTCGCGCGAGACGCCGAACGCGATCGCCGCCTCCTCTTCGGTGCGGCCTAGCGCAAGATAACGCTGGAGCTTGCGCGCTTTGACCATGGGCGCGTCGTCGGACCGAAGCTCGTTTTCGGTGATCATGACGCCGAGAAAGTCGTCGGTGCGCGCCGGCACCGCCGGCACTTTCACGGGCTCTTTGCCGGCGGCGACAAGGCGCTTGTTTGCCTCGCACGCGGCGCGCACGCGCTGCCGCCCGGTGACGACGAGCACGACGGGCTTTTCGCCCTTTCCGGCGCTTTGCTTGGTGACGAGCACGGGCTGGAGCACGCCGAAGCGCATGACGCTTCGCACGAGGTCTTCGTCGACGGGGCGCGCGATGCGCTCGTCAAAGAGCTCGTGCTCGGTGTTGTTGGCAATCGTGAGGTCTTCCGGGTCAAACCACAGACCGTCAAAGCGCCCTTGCGCCCCGTAGCTTGCTTTCGCTTCTGAGCCCATGGCGAGGTGCTGTACCGCACGCCGGCGTCACCCGCAAAAGGGCGTTTTTTGCCGCGCGCGAGGGCTAGGGCGCGGGGCAGGCGGGCACGTAGCTGCAAACGAGGCGCGCGTGCGCCACTAACCACGTCTCCCACGCCGCCGTCCACGCGGGACTTTCCTCTGGCGCGCAACGAAGAAGCGTTCGCACGCTTTCGGCCGCGTCGTGCGTCGCCTTCCACGCGCAGGCATAGACGCGCACGGGAACGGGCACCTCCAAAAGCGCGGCCTTCGTCATAAGGCGCGTGAACTCGTTGGCTACGGCGAGCTCGCGCCTGCGGCGGCGCGAAGAGCACGTAAGGAGAATCGCGCCGTCGTCGTCCCAACGCTGATCGATCCAGAACGCGCCAAGCGCGCACGCCTCTTTGACAAACAAGGTCGTCGCGAGCAGGCGGGCGAAAGGCAGGCGTTTACTCAAGCGGCACGCCGTACTGGTGCGCCCAGACGAGGAGCGCGTCGCGACCCAAAGGATCGAGCCGCGCGTCGGCGAGCGCCGCGAGTCCGTCGAGTGCGGGGGCGAGTGCGGGGGCCAAAAGAAACGCGCGAAGGTGAAAGTTAAACGGGAGTGCGCGCGTCAGGTTCGCCGCGCACCGACGCGCGTCGGCGTATGCCTCAGACGTGCCGTCCTCGGAGAGAACAAAGAGCAGTACGACGCCGCCCGCTGCTTCGAGCAGGCGAATGGGCCGTTCGCCGAAAAGGTGCTGAGCTTTTTTCTCGAGCGCGGCGAGCCCGTCGGGCGTGGGAGGCGTATAAGAGGGCCGCGCAAGCTCCTCGAGAACGAGCTGCGCGTACGCCGCGTTGGTCGTGCGCGAAGTTGACATAAACTCCCTTATGCGACTTTCACCTAGAGCGCCCCCAGAAGAGGCTTAACCTTATTCTCGTTACCTTAGATGGAGTCGCGCGCGTCGACGCTTTCTAGCCCCTCTAGGGGCCCGGCATCGAGGCTCTTCGGCTCGGCCGCCCCGCGAATCGGCTCGGCATGCGCGCGAAACTGCAAGGTCACGCGACGGCCAAGCGGATCGCGCGCTTCGATCTTGAGCTTAACGTCGCAGCCGTTTTCGTCCGCGATGCGCTGAGCCTGAACCGCCAGCGCGTACACGGCGCGCTCACGCCAGCGCGAAACGCACCCGTCGTGCGCCGCCGAGAGAGCGCGCGTCCCCTTGCCGAGAGGCACAAGGCACTCGCGGCAGATCTTCCCCCCAAGCGCGTGCGCGCTCTCGGCGGCGCGAAGCCGCTCCCAAAGCGTGCGCGCCGGCTCGGCGCCGAGATCCGTTTCGTCGTTTGTTGTAATGGCGTTTTCACGCGCCCTCCTTCTTGCGACACGTACGCGCGTCGGCGCGGGCGTCGAAGTAAAGCGCAAGCGTACCCGACGCAATCACGAGCCACGTCGGCGCTCGCGGATACCAACGCACGCCTTCCGTACCGAGCACGACGTGCTCAAACAGCACGGCTAGCGCCGCAACGACGGTCATCTTCCACCACGACGGCCACGGCGTCATGCGCGCTCGTCCTGCTGCGCGATATGCGCCATGCGATCGCCCTCGTGCGCCTCGATGCGCGCCATCACCCGGTCCCACGCGTCGCGCTCGACCCTCGCCCACGCGAGAAAGGACGCCGCATCCAGCTCCAAAAACGCAAACGCCGCGAGAATCATCTCGGGCAGCGTTCCGGCAACCCAAGACGGTATCGCCGAAGACGTCGCGTTCGCGAACGTCTCAAAAAGCGCAAGCGCGTGCGCCCGCGTATCGAGGGCGCTCACAACGCGGCGCGCGTCGGGCGCGCACTCGGCAGGCGGCGAAACGACGAAGTACACGCGGCAGGTGATCGGCCTCGCCGCGTAGGCGCGGCATCGGTTCGTGCGCGCGTCAAGCAGCGCGCACTGCCGGCCGCTCAGCATGTAGTCGTACGAAGGGTCCTCCGCGTCGCGCAAGAACGCCGCATCGGCGGCCGCCTGCGCGCGAAGCGATTTTAGATCGCCGCCGCCGCGCGCAAATGCGTCCACCAACGCCACGGCCTCGCCAAGCACGGCAACGGGCACAATGCGGCAGCAGTGCGCGTGCGTGCACTTCGCGCACGAGGCGCGCGCGGCGGCGCCCGCCAAGATCTGACGCGCGTAGACGTCGACGATCGGAAGCGCCCGTCGCGCGGTCTTGCGCGGGCTCACGACCCGCCGGGCTCCTCGCCCGTCACGCACGCGTAGTGCGCCTCGACGGCCACGGCGTTGTACGCGCAGCCGTCGCGCTTGCGCGCCCGCGCCTCTGCGTCCTCGCCGGGGCCGATCGGCACGAGCGTCGTGTAGTCGCCCGGCGCAAAGGGCCGCTGGCACGCCGGACAAGGCCGACCGACGGAGGGATGGTCTGCGAGCTTCGGTCCGAAAGGTTTGCTCATGGGGCTTTTCCGGGAGAGAGAACGTAACGGTACGAGCCCGCCGTTCCGGTGCGCACGACGAGACGCTCACGCGCAAGCGTCTTTAGGCGCGTCCAGATACTCATCTGCGACGTGCGCGGACGCTCGGCATGCACGGCGGTCCAGATCTGCGTCGCGTCGCGCGGCGTGTCCGCCGAGAGCGCACGAAGAATGCACGCCGTCAGGCCCTTTGGGTCGTGCGCGAGGGCCTTCGGCGGACGCGGCGGCGCCTTCTTAACCGGCGCTTTCGCGCTCTTCGCCGCAGGCAAACGCGCGGACGCCAACGTCTGCGCACCCGAGCTCGCGGGTGCCGGCGCGCGCGACGAGACGCCGCAGGCGTCGTCGTCGGGCAACCCCGCCACGACGTCCATCGCGACGCGCACACGCGCAAGCCGCGCCGAGGCCTCGTCAATCTCGCGCTGAAGCTTCTCCTCTTCGGCGCGAAGCGCCTCGAGAAATTCCGTCCGCGCGACGCGAAACTTATCCACCGCCGCGAGCAGGTCGCCCCCTAGGTCCACGTCGAGCGTCACCATCGCGCCTCGCACGCGCGCTCGGCTTCTTCCGCCAGATCTGGCGGCAAGATCGCACGAAGAAAGCACGCGCGGTGGTAGACGGCGTGGCCGTGACCTTCCGCCGTTAAGAGCGGCGTCACGAAGCCGCCGTCGGCCCACGTGATGGGCGCCGCGCAGTAAACGCACGCCTCGCCCTCGGGCACCTTCACGCGCATCACCTCGCGGCACACGGCCGCGCCCCACGGCGCACCAAACCAACATAACGGCGAGAACGCACGCGTTTGCGGCGCCACGCGGCTCACGCCTTCCCCGTGCGCATGTCCTCGACGAAGGCGTCGAGCTCGCGACTCAACGCCTCGATGCGCGCGGCGCCCTGCGCGACGCTCACGTCGTCCGAGGCGCACGCTTCGCTCATCGTAGAAAGAAAAGCGCGCGCACCCGCGTAAAACGCGCGCCGCATCTCGCAACGTTGCACGGGGCTGCAATCTTCCGGGAGCACTGCCTGCGCGAGCGACGCCCACGCCTCCGCCAAGGTCCTCATGCCCCGCAGTCTTACGCGTTTGTGTCGCGCGTTTTGCCGAGGCGCTCTCGCAGGTGCAAACGATGCGGCGTCAGTGCGCAATGAGGTCGTGCGCGCATTACTCCGCCGCAAACAAGCTCGTCTCGCCCGCGTTTGGAAGCGGCGGCGGTGCGTCGCCGCCGAGCGTGCGCACGCCCACGCCGCCGCTCGCCGCGCCGCCTAGCCCTCGCGCGCGTCGCTCGTGGGCACGCGCGCCCTCGCGCGCAAACCACCCCGCCATCAGCCGGTCGCCCGTGTGCTCTTTCGGGTCGAAGTAAAGGCACTCGGTAATGAACGCGTCGATCTCGGGCGCGACCCGGCCGCGGTGGTTTGGGAGAATCCACTTGCCGCCGGCCATCTCGGCGGCGACGCCCTCGATGCCAAACTCCGGATGCGCCTTTTGCCGGCCCGTGGTGAAAGGCACGACGGTCGCCGTCGTCTGCGCGCGCGCGAATTGCAAAATAAAATCCTGCGCTGCGTTATTTTCTACGATGCAAATGCTTCGGTAGCGGGCGCACACATCCTCGAGCCGATCGAGAATCTCCGGGCCGGCAAAGCGCCCGCTCTCGATGCCGAGCACCTGCCGCCGACCGTCAGGGTGCAGAAGGATGGTGAAGAAGACCGTAAGGTCGTTGTGGCTGCCCTGCTGCACGGCGAGGTCGACGCCCGTATAGACGGCGTAGCCCGGGGGCAGGTAGTCGATGCGGTCGACGAGCCGGTAGCCGTCACCGAGCGCGAGCGCCTTGTCGATCCACTCGCGCTTAAAGCGCGCGCTCGCGTCGTCGCGCGGCATGCAGAGCATCTGGCGCGCAAAGTCCGGCCCCATGTCGAGCCGCGCGAGCTCGATGCGCTCGGGCGTCCACTTCTCCGGCCACGAGTAGCGCCCCCCCTCGTCGACGACGGGAAAGCGAAAGCCGCGAAAGCGCGGCTCGGCCGCAAACACGTGCATCGCGTCTTGCGGGTGCCACGCGTTGCCAACGAACGAGACGTGCGCGCCGTCGGTAAGGCGCCCCCACACCGTCTGGCGAATCCACGCGACGACCTCGCGCCGGGCGCGCTCGGTGCGCGTGTTGTCGAAGTCCAAGATGTCGTCGAACACCACGTCGTCGAGGCGCGAACCCAGGATGTCGCCGAAGAGCCCGCAGCACTGCACGCTCGGGTCTTTCGAGATGATGTTGCGGTCGATGACGATGGCTTGCGTGTTCCACGGCAGTTGCTTATCCGGGTGCGGCTTTAGCGCGGGAAACACCTCGCGCAGGTCCGGATCGCGCGTCACGTACTGCGCGACCGCGCGCATGATCTTCGCCGCGCCGCGGCTCGTTTTGCTCACGATGGCGATGCGGCGGTTCGGGTCCTGCCCGAGTTTGAAAAGCGTGCGGCCGATCGAGACCTGCGCCGTTTTTCCTGCCTCGACATGCGACCAAAAGACCACGCGGTCGTTTTCGGAGAGAATACGCTGCCAGTCGTCGTGCACGGGCGCCTGGTGCACGCGCTTGCCCGTCTGCTCGTCTTTGAGCACGAGGCGCATGAACATCGCCGGGTGCGTGCGCGCGAGCGCGAGCACGGCCGCGCGATCGCGCGCGTAGCCGAGACGGCTCGTCGCCTCGGCCTCGAACGCCGCCCGCCCCTCGAGCGTACCCATCAGACAATCGCCGCGTCGTCGATCAAGAGGCGCGCGAGCGCGTCCCAGCCGCCGAGGTCAACCGCCGATTCGGCCGCCAGGCGGCGACGCGCCTCGTCCTTCGCCGCCCAGTCGCGAAGGCGCACGACGCGCATCGAGACCTCCGCGTCGACAGCGTCCGTGGCGGCGCGGCCACGCAGCCCTCGCGCGTAGACGCGCCCAGCAAGAGTCTCGAGCACGTCCGCCCGCGCATCTGCGCGCTCAACGAGCGCGAAAGCCCATCCTCGAAGCGTCAGCTCGCCACCGCGCGCGATCAATGCGCCACCGCGTCTTTCGTCGTCACCGACAACGTCGCGCTATGCGCCTCACGCTCGGCCGTCGCGTCGAGAAACTGCTCGAGGCGGCCCATCTCGTGAAACGTCAAAAACCCGAGCAGCATCGTGTACGCCGTGCGGCCGTCGTCGTTGCGCGCGGCGAGCACGTCGCAAAAGAAATCGAGCCGCTTCCACCGACCGCCCGGCACCGCGCCGCAAAACCGATCGAGCACGCGCGCGATGAACGCCGGATCGGCAAACGGCCCCCCGACGTCCTCCCAGTCGCGCGCGGCTAGGGCCGCGCGCTCACGCACGCACGTCGCAAACACCTCGTCGCTCTTGCACGCGCGCTTTTTCATATTCCCCCTACGAGCAGGTCGAAGACGGCCCGCGGACCGCCAAGGTCAAGCGCCGTGCGCAGCGAGGCAAGGCGCTCACGACGACGCGAAACGTCTCTCGGTCGGCAAAAGCAAAGGCACGCGCGCGGCAAGTTCACCGTACCGTCAGACGCGCGTCCTAATTCGACAGGTGCCGACAGAACACGCCCCGCGCGCGCGTCCGCGATCACGCGCATCGCGACGTCGCGCGCAAAGTCGGTCACGTCGCGACGAAAGAAGTAACTGCCTACCGAGCCCGGCCCCCCGACGTCCTTCCAGTCGCGCGAGCGCGCCGTCCTTATGTTCACGGCGCGGCCTCCGGCGCGAGCGCGCTGTCTTCTGCCGGCACGTAGACGCACCCGGTCAGGCGCAAGCGCTCGATCGCTATCTCATCGGCGCCCGCATCGAG
>JACCDR012566121.1_pt1 | contig 12289 bp, 14 predicted proteins | sample 7446431 | NCBI WGS metagenome assembly JACCDR01 (sample SAMN15323443, study PRJNA562643) | freshwater metagenome | isolation source: river surface water | place: USA:Blue River Watershed | collected 2017-08-17
AGCGGACGAGATCGACCTGCCGAAGCCGACCAAGCTGGTCTACCGGGGTGGGGACTCCGCCAGCGAGGCCGCGTTAGCCGGCGCGGTTGAGAAGGCCGCGTCGGCCGAGGCGGTTGCCGGTCGGATCGGGCGTGCCCGGTGACGAGCGCGATGACGCGAAACCCTCGCGTAGACGCTTCTGGCCAGCGGAAACAACCCCGCGAGGTCTTCTCTGTCCGCGTATCCCGACAAGCCATCAACCGCATCGACAAGCGAGCTGCGGACGAAGGGGCGGTCGAGCCTGAGGACTTCGCCGACTTCCGGCGCCGAATGCTCGCCTACGCGCTCAATCACATGCCGAAGGGGTGGAAATCGTGACCGAGATCCCGCCGGACTGGCCCCCGCAGTGGAAAGCCTGCAAACGCGACGACCGGACCGATCTCGCCGGGCGTGACACGGCGATCGAGGCCCGGGTACGAGCAGAAGTGGCTGGAGTCCTGGCGTGGATCGACGAGCAGTATGAGCAGGCTCAGGCCGCAGCCCGAGACGCCGCCGACGGCAACGCGGTCGTCCGTCACGCAGAGGGCCGGCGGGCGGGGCTGGAACGGAGCATGTTCCACGCCAGCGCCACCGCGCGAATGGCGGCGCTCGGCGAGGTCCGCGCTCGCCTCGCTGCTGGGTCCCCTCGGGACACCACGCCGCTGCCCGAATCCGTGTGCGGTCGCTGCCGGGGCGAAAACCGGCCATGGTCTGCCCCGTCGCCGCTGTGGAACGCTGTCATGCGCGGCGGCTCAATCCTCAACGACGGTGACGAGCCGTACGGCGGGATCATCTGCGCCGCCTGTTTCATCGTCCTCGCCGGGGAGCGCATCGGAGCTGAGCTGTGGCACCTCGATGCGCAGCGCGTCCCGGTCGAGTTGGAGACGGTCACCCCGTCCGGGCGGGTCTGGGACGACGTGGCGTGGCTGTGGAAGGACACGCCACCGCCTGCCGGATAGCGACGGGCCGGACCCGCTGCCCGCAAGTCCGGCCCTTCATCCCGCCACCCGAAAAGCGCCCTCAACAGCCGCCCCGCGAGATCCCAGAGCATAGAACGCTGACCAGCGGAAACGGGAGATCGCGATGAACGACACGCCTGAAACCACCGACCGGTTCTGCCTCTCGGGCGACACCTGCCGCAGCTACGACCGCCTAGCGAAACACCCCGCGTACACCACGGCGCGAGACCCGCTCTGTGACCCGTGCATCGCCGCCGCCGAACGCGACACCCGGATGCTCCCGCTGGACTACCTCGACCTTGCCCAAATGCAGGCGCCGTCGCTGTCGCAAGCCCTCGACACCCAACGCCGCGGGTCGTCCGGTCCGCCGATGCCGCTCGCCGGCGTACCCGAAGCCCTCCAAGCCGAGATCGTCTACGTGACCACGATGTGGGCCGACGAGATCCGCCGTCGCCACCGACTCGCCACGACACGCAAGCCGTACCTCGTCGGCGCGTGGCACACCACAGCCTCCAACCCGCCCCCGCCGCCGAAGCGCCTCCCCGGTGGCGAGGTTCAGCGCGCCGTCGCGACCCTCGCCCCCCGCCTACGCGACCTCGCCCGCGTCGAACCCGACCTGCGTTACCCGTCCGGAGTCGACGACGACCCGACCGAGATCGCCGGCTGGGAAGCCGTTCATCACCTCCAACGCCTCCACCAGCGGGCCCGGTCCCTTCTTGGCCGCACCCACCGCACGTCGACGATGCCGGGCTCTTGCTCCGACTGCGGCGGCGAACTGTGGCGCGACGAACCCCGCTACGAGAAGGACCCTTGCAACGTCTATTGCTCGCTGTGCGGCACCAGTTGGACCGCCGACGAGTGGGAGCGCTTCCTCGGGCTCGAACTGGCGATCCCCGCACGGCAGCGGACGAAAGCGTGAACCCCAACCTAGACCGCCAGCCCGGTCGCGACCGCTGGCCGACGCAGGCGGACACACCGTTGCAGCGTGCCCGGCGGATCGCGATCGCCTACCGCGAACACCTACGCACCGCGAACCGCGACGTCTGCGACGCCCTCGACGACATGGCCCGCGACTTCGGCGAATCGTGGGTGTGCGGGCAGGCGATCACCGTCAACCTCGACGACATGCTCCTGACCGCAGACGCCGCCGACCTCGCCGGCGTTGACGTCGAGACCGTCCGGCAGTGGCGGAAGCGCGGCTACATCTCGCGCTCGGGTCAGCGCGTCTACCTTCAGGTCAGCGGACAGGCGCCGTCCGGTCAGCCGATGTTCCGCGCCGCCGACATCCTTGAGATCGTCGCCACGACACGCCAGAGGCGCCTACGCAGGCCACCGCCTTGATCGAGGGGGTGGGACTGTGCCAGACTGCGGCCATCTGAATGCTGCCCAATTAGCGGTTGAGGCCACCGTGTGGCGCTCCCGTTGCAGCCCAGGGGATCGATAAAATCATTAGGTGTTGCGCCTCGGCGGCGACTGCGAATCACCGCCGAGGCCGTAGTCAACCTGATGAGAGCAGGCCAACCGTGGCGGACATTACCGCACCGACCCAGCGGTCCACCGAACTAGCGCGGACGTGCATCAAGCCTTTGGCTCGCGGCGTTTGCGGGGCACCGGTCCCAGCCGACGCTCCGATGCCCTTGTGTATGGCGGATCTCGCCGCCGCGTGGGACTACTGCCGCGACAAGATTTACCACGAGCAGAACGAGCGCGACGCTGACTTCCAGGCTGCGCGAGAGAAGCGCGTCAACGATCTGTTCATTCAGTCACGGGAGGCGCGCGAGACCGCCCGCCGCGAGACTGCGGCACGGCTCGCATCTCCCGACGTGGACGATCCCGAGTCGGTGGTCTACTACATCCGCTTCGGAGACCGGATCAAGATCGGGTACTCCCGCAACCTCGCCTCGCGGTTAAGAGCACTACCGCACGATGAGTTGCTGACGGTGGAGCCCGGTGCGATCGGCGTCGAGAAGCGGCGGCATCTTCAGTTCGCAGACCTCTGGATTATCGGCGAGTGGTTTCGTGCCGACCCTGAGTTGCTGGCTCACATCGAGCAACTAAAGGCGATGCACGCTCGCGAACACGACTGGCTGAACTACGCCAAGGAAGCCTTCGGGCTCGTGATGCCTGCGCGGATGACTGAGCACGAAGCAATCGAGTCGCTCAACGGCGGCTAGGTCAGCACTGTCTTCGACGCCCGCCAGCCTCGCGCTCGGCGGGCGTTTCCGCGTTCCCGGGAGGATCCGGTTGAACGCCGCCAAGGTCCGCCGAGCCCGCACCATCGCCGCGTGGATCCTGCTGGCCGGCTCAACTATCGCCTGGCCGGTAAGCCACTTCACGTTCGCGCGCGACGAGGCGCCGGTAACCCTCGCGCTCTCGTGGTTCGCCATCGTTTTGGTCGCGCTCGATTTATTGACCACGGCCCAGCTCGCCGAACGCACGGAAAACAAGAGCGAGTAGCAGTGGCGTTGCACCTTGTGCCAGCCGATGAAACAGACCACGCCTTGATCGAGCGCTGCTGGTGCGATCCCGAAGTCCACGAAGTCGACCGCCCAGACGGCACCTTCGGTCGGGTCGTCTGGCATTGGCCGGACCCGAACCCCGAAGCCGACAGCCCGACCCCATAGCCGCGAGCACGGGAGGACCCGATGCTCCACCACCTTGCGTGCCGCATCCGCGCCGCACTCCACATCGACGTCCTGGAGGACATGATGGCCACCGCCAAGGAGCAGCTCGACAGCCTCAGCACCCGCGTGGACGACCTCGTGAACGACGTTCGCGCAGCCCTGGACGCCCTGCGCGCCGACCGCGAGAACTTCAGCGACGAAGGCCAGGCCGCGTTCGACGCCCTCGACGCCAAGGTCTCCGCGTTCGACACCGAGGTCGGCGACGCGGACGGCTCCGACGGCGGCGCTGTCCCCATCAACGAGTAACCGACATCCCCCGGAGTCCCGGCCGCTTCGACCTCCGGTGCGGTGGCCGGGACCAACAAACGCACGTCGGGGGGTGAACTAGACAGTGACAACTAGCCGTGGTGACAAACCACGCAGCGGCAAAGGCAAATACATCCGCCAGCCCGCCACCGCCGAACGCGACGCCAAAGCCGCGAGACTCCGGGCCGACGGACACACCTACCAGCAGATAGCCGACCAGCTCGGCTTCTCCCACCGCGACCTCGCCCGCCGCTCCGTCGAACGCGCACTCGCAGCGGTCGTCCGCGAGCCGGCCGAGGAACTGCGGCACCTCGAACTGATCCGCCTCGACGCGCTCTGGCTCCAAGCCGCCCAGGTCATGACGACCGAGCACATCACCGTCTCGCAGGGTCGCGTCGTTGAGGGGCCGGACGGTCTTCCGATCAAAGACGACGGGCCGACTCTCTCGGCGATCGACCGCCTCCTGAAAATCATGGAGCGCAGGGCGAAACTCGTCGGACTCGACGCCGCCTCCAAGGTCGAGGTGATCAGTGTCGAGGACGTCGACCGCGAGATCGCAAAACTCACCGCAGAGCTTGGCGGAGCTGAAGCTGCTGAAGCTGCGCCAGTTGAGGGAGCTGCAACGCCAGAAGGCTGATCGCGACGGGCAGGCCAACGCTGCCAAGTTCGCGCGCTGGGTCGATGACCCGGTCGGCTGGTGCGAGAACCGGCTAGGCGAGTTCCTTTGGTCGAAGCAACGCGAGATCGCCGAGTCGGTCCGCGACAACCGCCGGACAGCCGTCAAGAGCTGCCACAATGCAGGCAAGTCGTGGATCGCGTCCCGGATCGCCGCTTGGTGGCTCGACACGCACCCGCCCGGCGAAGCGTTCGTCGTCTCGACAGCGCCGACGTACAAGCAGGTCCACGCGATCCTGTGGGAAGAGATCCGCGCCGCCGCGAAGAAGGCCGCCGCCCGCGGTGAGCCGCTCGCAGGTCGGGTTCTCCAGTCGGATGAGTGGAAGCTGGACGACGGCACGCTGATCGGCTTCGGCCGGAAGCCGGCCGACACCGACGTTCACGGGTTCCAGGGCATCCACCGCCGCTACGTGCTGGTCATCCTCGACGAGGCGTGCGGCGTTCCCGCGCAGTTGTGGACCGCGGTCGAGGCGATCACAACGAACGCGGACTGCCGGATCCTGGCGATCGGCAACCCCGACGATCCTTCGACGGAGTTCAACGACGTGTGCAAGCCCGGGTCGGGCTGGAACGTCATCCGGATCAACGGGCTAGAGACGCCGAATATGACCGCAGCGAACGTCGCCGCCTACCCGCGGCTCGCGGAGCTGTTCGAGAAGCTCGGGCTCGGGCCGTCTGAGGAGTTCGTTCCCGAGGGTCTCCGGCCGTTGATGCTCGATCCCGAGTGGGCCGCCGACAAGATCGGCCGCTGGGGCGCGGAGTCGCCTCGATTTACGTCGAAGGTGCTCGGCGAGTTCCCGGAGATCGGCGAGGACATCCTGATCCAGCCGGGCTGGATCATCGCCGCGCAGGAACGCGCGAGCGAGCCCGGCCCGTACGGGATCCTCGGTGTCGACGTCGCCCGCTACGGCAGCGATCGCACGGTCCTGTGCCTACGGCAAGGCCCGGTCGCGAGGATCATCGGCGACTACGCGATGACCTCCACGACCGAGACCACCGGCCACGTCGTCATCGCCAAACGCGACCATCCGGTCCACGAGGTGCGCGTCGATGGCGTGGGCGTTGGCGGCGGCGTGGTCGACCAACTCCTTGAGCTTGGCCACGACGTCATCGACATGCAGGCAGGTTCGGCAGCGCTCGACTCCGAGCACTACCTGAACGCGCGGGCCGAATGGGCGTGGGCGATCCGGGAGCGACTCGAACAAGGCGACCTCGACCTCGACCCGGACGACGACGAACTCGCCGCGCAACTCGGGTCGATCAAGTACAAGTTCACGTCGCGTGGACAGGTGCAGATCGAGTCGAAGGACGACACCCGCAAGCGCGGTCTCCCGAGTCCCGATAAGGCTGATGCGCTGATCCTGACCGCGGCCGCAACGCCAATCGCGGACCAGGTCGTCGAGGATGCGCAGCACGACGAGTACGAGATCAGCTCGTACTGACCGGGGGTGTGGTTGTGACCCGCTCCCGTACGCGCCGTCGACCGACAGGTGAGGCGCCGTCCGTTCTGATGCGGGACGAGCGTGCCGAGCTTCGTGAGGCGCTGGACCGGTCGCTGTCGAACGAACAACTCCTCGCCGAGAGTTTCTCGGACCTGGCTCGTCAGTTGTACGAGCCCGGCTGGCTGTCGCTGTCGGCGCAGTTCGATCAAGAGTTCACCGGCGAGGGTCTCAAGCAGATCCGGGCGCTGTGCCGACTGATGGCGATCAAGAACAGCCTGATCAAGCGCGGGCTGTCGCTGCGCGCGGCGTACGTCTGGGGTCAGGGCGCCGAGATCACCGCCCGCGCCAACGGCCACAACCGCGACAACCAAGCCGAGCAGGACGTGCAGGCCGTCGTCTCCGCCTTCCTCGCTGACGACGGCAATCAGGAAGCGTTCACGGGTCCTGCCGCTCGGCAGCGTCTCGAACGGTGCTTGGGAACGGACGGCGAGTTCTTCCCCGTCCTGTTCACCAAGCCGGCTTCGGGTGCGGTCCAGGTGCGGGTTGTCGGTGCCGATGACATCGCCGAGATCATCTGCAATCCGCAGGATCGCAGCGAGGCGTGGTTCTACCGCCGGCGTTGGATCGAGCGGACGTTGGACCCAGAGACGGGCTCGACCGTCGACAAGTCGATGGAGCAGCTACATCCGGCGCTCGGCTACCGGCCCGCGAACCGCCCGAAGCAGTTCGGGCGGATACCGGTCGCCTGGGATGCGCCGATGCTGCACGTGAAGGTCGGCGACCTTCAGGGCTGGCAGCGCGGTGTGCCCGACGCCTACGCGGCGATCGACTGGGCGCGGGCGTACAAGGAGTTCCTCGAAGACTGGGCCCGCCTCGTCAAGGCGCTGTCGCGCTTCGCATGGCGGATGACAGCGAAGGGCAGCGCCAGGGCGCAGCAGGCGAAGGCCCGGATCGCCGCCCACCCTGCCGCAGGTGAGTCCGCGGTCGGCGCGACCGCGATCACGCCACAGGATCAGGTCTTTGAGGCGATCCCGAAGTCCGGCGCCACGATCGACTCCGAGTCGGGCAAGCCGCTCGCTGCGATGGTCGCTGCCGCCCTGGACCTGCCGGTGACAATGCTGCTCACCGACCCCGGCCAGACAGGCGCCCGTGCTGTCGCCGAGACGCTCGACCAGCCGACCGAGCTCGCCATGGGTCAGCGACGCGACGTGTGGGAAGGCGTCTACCAGCGCATCCTCCGCTACGTCATCACCGAATCGGTCCGGGCCGCCAAGGGGAAGCTGAAGGGCCGCGTCGTCACCGACGACTGGGGCCGCGAACGCGCCCTGCTCGACGGCGACACCGACTCGACGATCGAGATCTCATGGAAAGACCTCGACGGCGACATGGCCGCAGCGGTCAAGGCGGTCGTCGAGGCTTCGACCACGGGCACGCTGCCCCCCGAGCAGATCGCCCGCCTGCTGCTGACCGCACTGGGCGTGAAGGACGTCGACCTGCTCATCGAAGCGATGGTCGACCCCGATACCGGCAAGTTCCTGTGGCCGGACGCGCCCGGATCCGGCGGACCCGCGAACGCTGCTCGAAACGGCCAGGACCCCGCTGACTCATTGCCGGGCGGGCGGATGGCCGATGACGACGAACCAATCGACGATGAGGATGGGAGCGCCCCCAATGGCGACGACCAGCAAGAGTGACGACAAGGATCAGAAGGCGACCGCCGCGAAGGTCGCCGACAAGAAGGACGACAAGGCGCCCGAAGTCCCTGCGGAGTACGAGCGCCCGGTCGACGCGGACGGCGACGGGATCGCCGACGACGCGCTGAAGGGCACCTCGGACGAGCCACGCAAGGACGCCGACGGCACGGTCGCCAACCCGCCCGACACCGCCCCGAGCCCGACCCCGTACATCCCGGGCGGCGTTCCGGGGAACAACGGCCCGATCTGATCTATGGCGGTGACGCGCCGCACGTTGCGGCTGGTGGCCCGGCTGCGGCGCGTCGTCGGCACTCTCGCGGACGACACCGTCCGGGACCTGACGCACTCCTGGGTCTCGGCATGGAGCAGGCTCATTGGCGGCTGGCGAATTGCCGCTTCAGACCTAGCGGCACTCGCGCAGCGCTTGGAGCGGTACCCCGGCCCGTGGGATGTGGCAAGGCTCGGGTCGGTGCAGTCGTCGCTTCAGGCGACCGCCGCCGAACTCGACGCCCTGGCGCTCGGTGCTGCAACCTCGATCGGTGATGCGGCTGCGGCTGCGATCCGCGCGACAGCCGAGCAGGAACCCGGCGTCATCGGTTCGCAGCTTCCCCGCGCTTACCCGGTCCGGCATCCGATGGAGTACGCCCTAGCGGCGATCATCACCCGGACCCGGCAGGCAATCACCGCGCAGACCCGGCCGCTGTCCGCTGACGCGCAGGACGCCCTCCGCCGCGGGCTGGTCACTGGCGTCGCGCTGGGCCAGCACCCGAGCAAGATCGCTTCTGCTGTCGTCGCCCGGGTTGACGGCGCTTTCAACGGCGGCCTCACGCGGGCGTCCGTGGTGGCGAGGACTGAGGTACTCGACGCGCATCGGGCCGCGTCACGTCAGGTCCACACCGAGAACGCCGACGTCCTCGAAGGCTGGCGCTGGCTTGCGACCGTCACCGGCCGCTCGGCGCATCGAACGTGTACGTCCTGCTGGGCGCTACACGGGCGACTCTTCAGCGCTGACACTGCTGGCCCGCTCGACCACCAGCAGGGCAGATGCGCCCGCGTCCCCGTTACCCGCTCGTGGGCTGACCTAGGCATCGACGGCGACGAGCCAGCCGACAACTTCCCCGACGCCCGGGCGATCTTCGCAGACCTTCCCCGCGATCAGCAGGTCGCCGTGATGGGACCAGCGAGGCATGCGCTGTGGGCGTCCGGCGCCGTGGACTTCGACGACCTGGCCGAGCTCGTCGACAACCCGGGCTGGCGACCTTCGTACAGACCCCGGTCCGTCGCCTCGCTTCAAAGACTCGCCGACTCTCGGCGCTCGGCTGCCTGATCGAAAGGCTCTCCGTGAATCCAAAGCCCACTGTCGGGCGCATCGTCCACTACGTGTCGTACGGCACGCCAGGCGGCGAGTACGACTCGACGTGCCGCGCCGCGATCGTGGCCGGCGTTCCGGTTGGTGCCCTGCCCGTTGCTGACGCTGAGCGCGCAGAGACCTGGGACAGCGACGCCGTTGTGTGCGACCTCGCGGTCCTGAACCCGACCGGCATGTTCTTCAACCGCTGCCCGCAGTCGGAGGACGACAAGCGCGGCGGCACGTGGCACTGGCCTGAGCGGGAGGGCTGATGTCGAACCGCAAGAAGCTGAAGCCGTGGCGACGGCCGGTCCCTGTCCAGGAGTCCGCGACGGCAGTAGCCGATTCGCCGCTCGGCATCACCGAGGAGAACACGGCGACCCTTCCGGCTGAGCGGGTGCTCGTTCGCGAGGCGGCCGTCGGCTCGGCACGGCCAACCGCTCCGGGTCGGATGCTTGTTCGTCTGATCAAGGCCGGCATCAGCAAGAACGGGAACGCGTACTCCCCGAAGGTGTTGCGCGAGGCTGCCGCCAACCGCCGGTGGGCGAAGGGCTGCCCAACCTTCGTGGACCACGCGACCGACGAAGAGGACGAGGCCCAGCCCGCCGGTTCCATCAAGAACCTCGCCGGAGTCCTAGCCGAAGACGCCCGATGGGACGAGGCAACACAGTCCCTCGTCGCCGAGGTGCGGCTGTTCCACCCGTGGCGCGAAACGTTGACCGACATGGCCGAGAGCATCGGCATGTCGATCCGGTCGTGGCTGTACGGCGAACACGGTGAATATGAGGGCCAGCACGCGTTCGTGGTGTCGAGCATTGAGGTCGGCCGGAGCGTCGATTTCGTAACCGCCCCCGCTGCGGGTGGCGCGATCCTGTCGGTTCTGGAAGCGGTCGGCAACAAGGTCCCGACGGCTGAGGCCCGCAACGTCGCGCACTGGATGGAGTCGCGGATCCACGCGGACTTCACCAACCGTGCCGACGACATGTTCGGCGACGGCCGCCTGACCCGCGAGGAACGAATCGTGCTGAGCGGCGCTGTCGGTGACGCCCTGTCCGCGTTCAGCGCACGGATTGAGCAGGACGCACCCCAACTGCTGGCCCGGGATCTGTGGCAGGAACCAGACCCGGTCATCGCTGCCGCGGCCGAGGTTGCCGAGCAGGCACCCGCCGAGGTCGAGGCCGCCGAACCCACCGCCGAACCACCGGCGCCCGCCGAACAGGCCGAGGCGCAAGAAGACGTGACGGACGGCACCCCGCCGACCGCACTCGCATCAACAGAACAGGAGCCCGCGATGTCGGGACAGTCGACCGGCGCACCGCCGGTTGAGGCGGGGACGGCACCGGTCGTCGAAACCCCCGCCGTCGTGACCACCGAATCCACCCAGGCGACCGCGCCCGCGCCCGCGCCCGCGCAGCCCGACTACGCGGCGATCGTCGCGGAGGCGGTCCGGTCCGCGACTGCGCCGTTGGTCGAGCAGGTCCAGCAGATGCAGGCCCGCGAGTCGGCCCGTGACGCGGAGACCCGCGGCGAGCGGAACCGTCAGCGCGCCCGCGAGGCCGTCGACAGCGCGCTGCGTGCCAGCGACTACGACGACGTCCGGTCGCAGATCGGGCCGCGCGTGACCGGGACCGTCCTGGCATCGGTGCCGACGACTGCCGAGGGTGCGGTCGACGAGGCTCGTCTGGCCGAGGCGATCACCGCCGCGGCAACTGCGGAGGCGACGTTCGTGCGGCAGACCCGCGCCGAGGCTCTCGAAGCCGCCGGTGTCGGCTCCGTCTTCGGCCTAGGCGGCTCCGCCGTCGACGAGGCCGAGAAGGACACCTCCGGTGTCGAGGAGGCGCTGTCCGGCCTTTTCAGCACCATCGGGCTGACGAGCGAGCAGGCAGCGATCGCAACCAAGGGTCGGGGGTTCTGACATGGCGAAGAACTGCACCTACATGTGGACGCAGTCGCTGCCACTCGTCTGCACCTCCCCGACGACCCCGGCTTCCGGTGACCCGGTCGTCTGCGGGCAGATCCCCGGTGTCGCGCTGGCCGCGGAGGACGCGAACGGTCTGACCACCGTGGCCCTCGATGGCGTGTTCGAGCTGTCGGTGAAGGGCGAGAACAACGCCGGCAACAACGCGGTCGCGGTCGGCGACATCCTGTACTACGAGGCGGGCCAGACCCCGCCGGTCAACAAGGACGGCACGGCCGGCATCCGCTTCGGCTACGCGCTCGCCGCGGTTTCTTCGGGCGCCACCACGACGATTCCTGTGAAGGTGGGGTACTGATGACTACCGCTCTGCTCGACGCTGGCGCGGACTCCCTGTCCCGCATCGGCTCGTTCGCCGCCGGCACCGACGGCGCCTCCACCGACGCGATCTTCGGCATGGAGGGTGTGTCGCTGTCGCGGCGTACCCGCCGTCAGGCGTCGCGGGAGTACAACACCCGCCTCGCCCAGGTCGCTCGCACCTACCAGCGGATGATGGAGGGTGACCGTCGGGCCGCACTCCAGTTCCAGGAGGCGATGAGCCGATCGGACTTCACAGTCCTGTTCGGTGACATCATCGACCGGCAGCTTCTCGGCGCCTACCAGACCCGCCCGGTGCAGTGGCCCAGCTACGCGAAGCGCGGCCGGGTCCGCGACTTCCGGACCGTCAAGCGGTTCACGCTCGACGGCGGCGAGGCGACCCTGAACAAGGTCAAGGAACTCGCCCCGTACAAGAACCGTGCCGTCACCGACGCCTCGTACTCGTACGCGGTGGAGAAGTTCGGTGACCAGATCGCCGTCTCCTGGGAGACGATGGTCAACGACGACCTGGACGCGCTCGCGGAGTTGCCGACCCGTCTCGGGAACGCGGCCCGGCGCACCGAGGAGCGGTTCGCCGCGGAGCTGTTCTCCGGCAGCGGTGGCCCGAATTCGTCGTTCTTCTCGACGGCGAACCGGAACGTCATCAACTCGACGGTCATCACGGGCGCGACCGCGAACCCGCCGCTGTCCATCACGGCGATGCAGCAGGCGATGCAGGTCATGGGTCAGCAGAAGGATGCTGACGGCGGACCGATCTACGTCGAGGGTGTCACGCTGCTGGTTCCGCCGGCGCTGGAGGTCGTGGCGAACAACATCGTCAACGCGACCGAGATCCTCGCCGCGTCCGGTGGCGGCAACGGCACCGGCAACGATCAGCTTCGCGTGAACAACTGGATGCGGAACCGGGTCCAGGTCGTCGTGAACCCGTGG
>JACCDR012014037.1_pt1 | contig 12286 bp, 21 predicted proteins | sample 7446431 | NCBI WGS metagenome assembly JACCDR01 (sample SAMN15323443, study PRJNA562643) | freshwater metagenome | isolation source: river surface water | place: USA:Blue River Watershed | collected 2017-08-17
AGCTGGCGCACCTGCAGCGCTAACCCCCTGAATAGGGGGTTGCACACGTGCACAATTTAGCGTTTTGCTTCTTGCGTGTTTGCTAACATGCTGCTAACATGTAGGCCTTGAGTCACTAAACACATGGCACCCATGCTGCTAATTCTCATTACTTGCACCATCACTGGCATTGCCCTGTCAGTGCCCACTATTCGCGCCTATCGGCGTATTTTCAACTGATAGGGGGTCCACATGAAAACCGTTCACTCGTCCGATATGGTCGCCCACCTTTGGGCCAACCGTTCGCAAGATGCTGCGCGCACTGCAGGCCAAAACTTCTATTTCACTGGCCCCGTGCTTTATTCCTACGGGTCTCACTTTGTCATCGGCGCGCATTTAGACGATGGCCGCATCCTTTGGAATGATGCCACCTATGGCAACACAACGTCCCGCCATCAAACCCACGCATGGCGCGCATTGAATCGGCAACAGAACGAAAACCGGTTGCACGTCCCTTCATTGAACCATGACACATACCGTAACCTTGAACGGTTGCGCGATAGTGGGGACGGCCGGACCCTGCCCACCCTGGCCCAGAACTGTATGGACGGCATAGTGGATGCGGTGGAATCAATGTCAAAAATGCGCCTAGGGTGTGGGCGCATCGAATCGGCATTCTCCCGTGCCAAGGGGCTGGAAAAATCAGCGGATGCCCTGCGCGCCTATGTTGCCAAGGGCAAAAGAATCCCGGCATGGCCCCTGCCCCGATTGCCTGAAGCACTGCCCACGGACAAACCCGGGCTTTTGGAGTTCATCCGCAGCATTGCAAAGGGTCGCTTGATGCAATGCCATGAGGGGGCAATCGGCACTGCGCGCCAAAACCTGCAGCGCATTCAAAAAGCAATGGAAAACCCTGAAGGGTGGGCTATTCAGAACATCAAGGGAACCATTGCCACCATCAATCGCGGCATGACGGATGCCCAACGTTGGCATGAAACCGCAAAGGGCAAAAAATCCGCCGCAGTGCGCGCAGTGCTGAAAGAGCTGGCGACCATTGAACCCGTCGCCCTGGCAATGGTCACCGAATGGGAAAAGAAACAAGCACGGGCCGAAATTCGCATGGTCTCCCGTGACATCTTTTCCATGTTGCGTAAGCGTGGCACCCGTGGCATTCGGAACCATACTGCTTTGAATGGCTACCGTGGGCGCCGCGACTCCGGTTATTACGCTGGAAAACTCAAACAAGCATTGCAGGTGCTTTCACATGATGAAGAGCTGCAGCATGCCCCTTTGCTGGCACGCATTGAAGCGTGCAATGCATGGGATATTTCAATCAATGGGATGGAATCGGCGCGCGACAACATCAAAACCGGGACAAGTTATCTGCCCGGTCACCCGGGTGACGCGATGCGTCAATTCCTACAGGCAGCCAACTATGCAACTGCAGCGCTTTCACATCATCCGGGCTTTGTTCTGCGCCATGGTGAAGAGTGCCGCACCATTGCCAGCGCTGCTAAAGCTCACGTCGAAACACTGCGCGCCGAAATTGCGGCAAAGCATGCCAGGGCAGTGGACGATTGGAAAGCAGGGCTTATCCGTAGTCTGTCATATGAAGCAGGCACATATGCGCGCATCAAGGGGGAGACTGTCGAAACGTCACGGGGCGCCGTTGTCCCGATTGCCCATGCTTGCCGGTTGGCACGTATCGCGCGACGGGTTATCGCTGCAGGTGGCAAGAGCTGGCCGCATGGCGCGGGGCCCATGGTCGGCAGTTTCCGGGTTAACAGTATCGGGGCCGATGGTGCCGCGATTATCGGATGTCATCACTTCGATTCTGCGGAATCGTTGCGGGTTTTGGCACTGCTGGAATCGTGCGAACACTGCGCCACAGTTCCGGCCAGTGTCGAAGAGATGCACGCAGGGGCTTGATGATGAAACCCCACATCCGCCTAATCCGCGCCGGTCTTTGGCAGTGCTTCACAGCATGCCCTGGCGCGAAAACTACGTTTCGTTTTCGTGGCACGTATAAGGGTTTTGGGCAAACACCTGCGGATGCGTGGGCCAGTTGGGCTTCATTGAATCCTAATCTTGTTCGAAGGGGTGCTAAATGAACACTAAGCGGTTTTGGTTCGTTGAAATAACGGACACTTTCGGGGGCGAAGCAAACTATTCATGGGTCACCCGTCACAAGGTGCGCGCAAACACACAACGTGGCGCAGTGTGGCGGGTATCTCGGGATTCTGGCATGAGCTGGCATTCTGTCGGATGTGACCGGTACGACAGCGCATCGGGGGCGACATGTATGTTTGTCATGCCGTGGGAAGATTCTCACGGGGATTATCTGCACGTGAAAGAGGAACTCGCATCATGAGCGATCGTCAATACTTCAATCTTTCAATTCCCGCGCCAAAACGCCTAGCGCTCATGCGCGCGGATTTTGCAAAGCATTCGACGCGATACCCTCACTGTCCTGAGCATGCAAAGCCCACCACGTGGCGCAGTGTCCGGGGCTGGACACACAAAACCTGGCAAAGCGCTTTTGCTACCTTGTCGCGCGGATTGAACGACGGTAAACCCCTATGGTATTCACACACTGGACCGGAGTTCCGCAACGAACGTGACGCCGACGACGTTATAGACCTAAACCATACCGGGTGGTTCACGGATACAGACTGCAGTGACAAAGCCGTGGGCATTGTTGCTCGATTGACCCATGGCCGGTTTTTGGCCGGGTATCGGTGGACATCAAACGACGAACGGGTTTACTTTCCCGAAGTATTCACCGACGAAAATGATGCAGCTAGGCGAGCCGATAGCCACGCCGAATGGTTTGCAGAACAAGCCCGGGAAGATAGCGAACGTTTTGACGCTATGCAGGATGCCGAAAACGCATTGCAAGAATCGGTGGATTCTCTGCGCGACACGTGGGCTTTGCGTCGCGCGGGTAGGCGCACCACGGATGACGTTATCGACGCGATAAGCGAACTCCGCAAAGCCCGGGAAACACTGCGCGACGCAACGGCCGACTATAACAAGGGGTAAATCATGCCGAATATCAACACAATTCTGCGCACAGAATCCGTTTCTAGTGCACGTGGCGCACCCATGGGGGCGACGAACTATTTTGACCCCGAACACCCGGTGCTGAAATTGCAACGGGTTCAAATGGTTGACGGAGACTATTCACCTGACGGCACATACTGGGGCGCGGGCTATTCGGTGGTTTACCGTGTGCAGGTGGCGCAATGAAAAAACAAGAATCCGAAGCCTGGCGCCTAGCACTACGCATATCTAGGCGAAAAGGGGTCAACCGTCGCCCCGTGGCATTGTCCGAAGATGGCCTATCCGTGACGTTCGAAAGCACGATACGCGGCAACACATGGGTGTGTGATCTTGCCCACCTGCGCTTAGTCGCGGGGGTCGCAAAATGAAGCCCGCATACTGGATTATCGTGCTTGACGGTCAAACACTCCCCCGGCCCTACTCGCAACGGGCGGCCGCAAACGGCGCCGCTATGGTGTTCAGGGGGCAGGGGCGCGACGCGAAAGTGATCCCTGTGTTTTCGAACTGATCTCCTGCCCTGCCCGGGGGCTTAAACCCGGATAGCACCTAGGGGGCGCATGGCGTGAGCTGTGCGCCCATTTTTTGTTTGTAGCCCGCGCCAGTGTGCGGATAGCCCTAGGGGGCCCGATGGTTTCGACCGTCGGGCCCCTTTTTGCGTGCGCTTTGAACAATGACACACAAGCCCCTGACCACCTGGCCACCTGCACCAGTCACCGGCCACCTACACCAGTCACCGGCCACCTGCACCAGTCACCGGCCACCTGCACCAGCCCTCGGCCACCTGCACCAGCCCTCGGCCACCTGCACCAGCCCTCGGCCACCTGCACCAGCCCTCGGCCACCTGGCATCAAAAGCAAACAAGAATCAAGACACAAAAACGACCCATTCGCATCCGGTTTTTTCGCAAGCCCGACCCATGTCTCCGCCGCCCTCGCACCGCATCTCGCCAAGGGCACACAGTCTACCCAACACCACCGTTAGCAACCCGACCAAAACCAGTCGCCAACCACCCTGGGGTACACCCCACCGCCCGTCTAAATTTCAATTCCGCCCGGGGGTACACCCCACCGCCCGTTCCAAAATGAAATCGCCCCGCCACCCTGCGCAGCCGGCCGGCAGGCCTGCACACCCCCTCAGTCAAGCGCCCCCGAGTGAGGGGGCTGCATCCTCTGCGCAGACGAAATCCACGCGGTGGGCCTGACTGAGCACTGCATATGCCGTTCACAATCTGTCACATAGGTGACACCCTGACAACATTGCTTTGACGACCAACCACTCATGCCGCAACTCCCTCGCAGTGCCCACGTTTCAGCCTGGCACTTGATCTCGAAGCACGGTGCAGACGCTGTTGGGCTGGCGTCTCTTATCCACATGACGCAGCACACCTTTGCACGTGTCGGAACCAGTCGCAGCGCCGAGAGACTGGTCAAGTTGCTGGCTCTGCAGCGCAGATGTGTTGCGGCCCACGCTGCGGAGTTGGGTGTGACGATGCACGACGTGGACTTGGCCTTGGTCGATCTGCAGAAGATCGGTGATAACACCCAGTCTGTGGAAATACCCGACACCCCGTCATCGGGTCCAGTCTCAAGCACCTTGCGCAACCGTTGAACCACTAAACAGGTTGTTTACGATACTTGCGCTGTTTTGTAGGTGTTGACTAACAGCATTGCGCTGTCTTCTGACTGATTTCCGGCCCAGCAGGCTACCCACCATGCTGCCACCATGCGATCAGGGCTCTGGGGCTTTATTTGACAGCCTCAGTGGCATTCGCAATCTGTCCTTTTGCCACCGGTTTCACCACCCCGCTTTTTGACCCCGTTTTTCAAGGGGCTCTTTTGCCCCGATTTTTCCCCCGCATTTTTGCCATGGTCTTTTTGACCGGCATTTTTGCCGGGGTCTTTCCCACCGGAGCTACTGGGGCAATGATCCCGGACGTTTCCAGTTCACGGATGATCTGCTGGACACGCCTCTCGCCAAGTCGCAAGAAGTGTCCTATGCGCCGTGGGGTCCACGAGTTCGTCAGCAGTTCCGTGATCTGCCTGCGCTGCACGTCCGAGTCGTACTGCTGCGGTCGTGGGATTGCCAGGAATTCGCCAGGCCACTCTTTGCTGAGCCTTTTTGCCGCTGACATCCCCAGGAGCCTTACCAACATCTGGCCTTCTTCCGCTTCCACCGGAATCCAAACGTTGCTGCCCTCCCCGTACCACGCGCTGAGCCGCAGCGCCGCGCTAAAACCGACGACTGCCGCGATGTCATCTAAAGTGGTGTTTTTCAAAGTCATGTTTTAGATCCTAAATCCGGTTTTTGCCACGTGTGGAAACCCCGAAGGTTCCGAGTTCCGAGAGTTCCGAGTTTTTCCTACTCCCGCTGGACTTCCGAACATATATAGTACAAACCCTTACTTCTACTTCTCTTGTTCTACAACCTTTTCAACTCGGAACTTGGAACCTAAAGTAGAAAAAAAGTAGAAGAATCAAAGAGTTAGAGAGGTTCCGAGTTGGGGTTCCGAGTCAATCAAACCATTGAGGACTAGGAACCCTGGGCCTTAAAACAGGTCTTCAGCCTCATCACTGACCCCATCTGGCAAGGTTCCGAGTAGCGCAAGCCTCATCCGGTCCGGTTCCATGTTGCGGTGGCCCCTCACCCAGACGTTCTCCGTCCGACCCCTCCACTTCAGCTTTTTTGGCTGCCTGGTGTACCCGAGACGCATGAGCAAGCGGCTCCAAGCCGTGGTGTTGGCGTCCAGTGGTGTGCCCATTTCAGTCACCAAGTTACGCAAATGCGTCGATAAGAAGATGTCTTTGGTAACTCCGACCCCGCCTTTTTCCAGGGCCTCTCGCACCGAATGTTCTTCGTCGGACATGCTCATGCCGATCATCAGTGTCTTCTCTTCGGTCATTGGCGCCGCGCTGTTGGGCTTGAAGTTCGGGCTTATTTGGTGATCGAGCAACCACCGCCGCAACATGCTCCGGTGCCGCTGGATAGCGTCGTGCAGTTCATCGAAATAGGCGCTAAGCACATCCCTAGGGCGCCCCGACCCGATAGAAGCGGCCAGTGCAGTGCTATCAGTGAATGGGGTGAACACGATCCACCAGCGGCGGTCTGTGTCAGTCAGCGGAAGCGCATCGGCGTAGTTGGTAAACGCAATGTAGTTGGTCGTGTTGATTGAGTCGTAGCCGTCTTGGCCCTTGCGGTGGACCTCGGTGCTGTCATTCGTGACGAACGGCTTTAACGCATTCAAGATGTCGTAGCGGTTGTGCCCGGTAAGCTTGATCTCTTCAAGCACAACCACCGCCGAGCCTTCAGCCCAGCCTGTGAAGTCCGTACCCAGCACCTTCGGGCTCACGTTGTGCACGTTGACTCGACCCATGACACTGGCAAGCAGCGACCCTATGACCGTCTTGCCGTCACCTTCAATGCCCTTCATCAGCGGAGCCCAGCGGATCTTCACGCCGGGGTGCTGCACGTTGTGCGCAAGCCAGTCCACAAACGTCTGCAGCACGTCTGCCCGGTTGTTGCACAGCAACCGCAGGTGCCGCATCACAACCGCAACGGCCCGGCGACCGTCCGCGTCCAACGCCCCGGCTGCCGCTGGCACACTGGACGGACGGTAGGTGTTGACGCAACTGATCCCGTCCATGTCGAACATCGGCTCTGCCCATGGGATATAAATGCCGCGGGTGACTGTTGGGATTCCGTAGCTGGTCAGTGCCGCCCACGATGCGCTTGTCGTCAATGAGCCGTCTTCGCCCACTGGCAATTCGCGGTTGAACTTGGCGTTGAAACCCTGCATGGTCAACCACTCGTCACTGTCCATGCGGTAAAACGAGTCTTTGTCGGTGACGTACACCCAGCCGTCCAACCAACTTGGCAGGGGGCTTTCGCCACGTGGTTTTTCAACCCGACGTTCGGCCAGCAACTTGCGACACTGAGCAATAGGAAACTTGGTGCCCGTGCGCTTGAACGCCTCGAACAAAACCTGGGCCAGTGCTTCACGCCCCATCTCGTCCAAGCGCAAATCCTTGCTGATCTGCGGGCACACCTTCTCGCGGATGTTGAACTCGTCAGGGGCATCGTTCAGTGCTTTCACCCACTGCTGCCTGGCTTCGTAGCCCCGCTGGCCAACTTGCTCTCTGTGCCACTTCAGCAACCACTGACCTGTGACGACACCGCTGTTGGAGCGGCCCAGCGAACGCCACACACTCTCAACGGCAGCGCGGCCCCCGTAGTTCTCCGGTGGCACTTCTGCACCGAAGCCCGCGCTCCAGTCGGCCACGAGATCGAGCGCTTCAGGCGAACCACCGAACTCGTGGTGCACCGCCATGAGTGCCTTGAGCCACGTGTCGCGTGGTGCACCTGGGTCGCACTCAAACAAAACCTGCCGCGCTTGATCCAGTGACCAGCCAAGCGACGGCACCAGCGACATCATGTCGGCGTCGGATGAGAATGGCACCAGCGCACCGTCATCACTGAACCGCTCACGGTACAGAGCCAGCACTTCAGGTGACAGGCGTGCCACCGTGTCCTGCCAGCCCATCAGATCGCAGTCGTCGGTGGCGTTGCCGGTGACAGTGACAAAACCGGTGCTGCCGAAGAACTCCACGTCGAACTTGCCGTCTATCGGGCTGCCGGCAGCGTTCCGATCAGCCGCACTGGCGTTGTCCTTGCGCGAGCGCAGCGCACCCTCGTAGAACGCTCGTACCCCGGTGCCGGACGGGGAGACCTCGCTGTATGTGCCTGAGATCAGCGCCGCGATGCGTGGATCAACTACACCGCCGTCTACGCAGTGGTCAAAGTCCAGCGCCACGATGCCGCAGTCGGGCAAGACGGCCAGGCCTATGCCGTTGTACCTGCCGCTCCCGAAGGCCTCACACGCCTTGTCAAACGTGGTCAGCAGCCCGCGGTCGGCGTCGGTGCCCTGTCCACCCTCGCGTGGCTCCCCGCTCACGTAGAACGGAACCTTGCGGGGCTTTTTCTCCCCGGGCTTTTGGATTAACTTCCAGACCAACCACGTCTTGAGCATCCGCAGCCGGCTTGGGATCGTGGGAGCGGTCAAAGCTGGACCTCCGCGCGACCGTTTTCAAAGCGAGCCGACTTCGCGCACTTCACGGCATGCGCCATGTAGGTGTGCCGACAGAACTGCCTTTCGGCTTCTGTCCTACCAGCGTGGTCAGACCGGACGCAGTTGTTGAAGAAGGTTGTTGCGCGATCTCCGTTTGACCGCTTCACGGCATCTTTGGCGCCATAGAAGGTCTCCCACCACTCACGTGAATCCGGCAGGCCCCACATCATGGCTGCGCGATGTCCGGTGGCGTTCTGCAGTTCGTGCAACAGCCGGATGTCCAGCACCGTGGGTGGAGCACCTTTGATCTCAACCCAGTAGCCGTACACGGATGTCTCCCACCCCATGCCTTCTGCGCGCTTACCCCCGTCTTGGATGTGCACGAAGAAGTCCGGCAAGTAACTCCCGCCAGGCAACTTGTAGGCGTTTGGCTCGTACTCCCACTTCAGCCCGAGAGAGCCAAAAAACACGGCCCATCTCGCTTCGAGCCTGCTACGAAAGCGATAACCTGCGTACTCTGTTTGGATAGGAGCTAAAAAAGACATTTACCCACCTAAATGAAAAAGACACCCCCACCGCACCCGACCCCGCATCGCGCAGTTCTCAGCACCGGTCGTAGGTGTCAGGTGATCGGGACGTATGCAGCACGGGGTCACACAGCCGTGATCCAACTGCAACCCGCTCTCACGAAACTCGATGTAGGCCAGATACAAGTCATCTACAGATTCGCAACCGGCCTCAAGCCAACACCACGCGGCGACGTGCGACATCAGCGTCACCACAGCACCGAGACCCGGCACGTAGACATTGACCCGCCCGTAGCCACCGCGGTCGCGCTTGGCTTCCCAGATCCAGCAAGACTGCTCGTTGTCGGGGTCGGCCGTGTTGGCCATCAGGCGCAGCCACAGGTTGTCGTAGCGACGGGCAGTTGCAGGGAGCCGCGCACTGGCGGCGCCCGACTGGAGAAGATCAGCCACGGTGTGGTCAGACCAGCGTCGGTACTCTGCGCAACTCCGTCACCCAAGCCTCATCCACATCCCCGTCATAGAGAGGCTGCAGGTGCACGGCAGGGATGGACACATGCGTACCAGGGTGGACAACAAAAGGCTTGGCGACAATCGGCACACCCAGGAATAAGGCGTGCATCCAGCCACTGAGCGTCTGCAGTGCCTCGCACTTCCACTCACCGTCCGCGGCGTCGAACATCACTGTCCGCACAAGCCGGTGGTTGTTCGCAGGCACGCCGACAATCCGGCAGATGAGATCGGGTCGCAGGTTCATGTTGACGGTCCTCAAAACAAGTCCTCGTTGTCCAACACCACAACATCGCGCCGAGTCGCCGCAGCCAGTGCAGCCGTCAGTGCTTCTTCTGCGGTAGCCCCGCCACCCCAGCACGTGTGGCCGGTGTGCAAGCAGTGAAAGTAGGCAGACCAGACCTGGGTACCCACACGCTGGAGCACGCGGAACAGGGGGTGGTTGAGAAGGTCAGCCACGAGCACCCCCACACTTCCCACCCGCACACATGGTCGCCAGTTGCTCCATCGTCACTTCAGGTGTGCGGTATTTGCGCCTCAGTGCTGCTGACCCCTGTGCGATGCGCAGTGCGAGATCACTTCGGCATGCGCGCCTGTTTGGGTAGCAGCCGGCAAGTTGGTACAGGTAGCCCACTGACGTGCCTGCGGCAACAGCCAACTCGATACGCTGTTCGCTGTTCAACTTTCGCAGTAGCGCTAGCAGTGGGGTGGGTGCTGTGTCTGTTCGCATGGTCACAGACAGTTTAGCGTTTGCGAAATAAACATGCAACAAGATGTCGCTGTCTGTAAAAGGTTGTGTGCGGCACCCCCTAGAAAATCCCTACGTGGCGCGTTGCTTAAAACAACACGAGTTGGTATCGTTAGGTCACAACTTGCGCAGAGGCGACACAGTGAAGATCGAAGACATCAGAAGAACAAACGGTCGCTTGCTGATCGAGCAACACACATCCACCAAGATCGCAGAACTACTGGGGCATCAGAGCCCCAGCACACTCTCTCAGGTGTTCGGACCCAACCCCACACGTGCGCCAAGCGAGAAGATGATGCGGCGCATAGAGGACGTGCTGAAGTTGCCCAGCGGATCAACAGACAAGGCAGCAGAGCCGGCACCAGCCGTAGGTGCTGACGCAGTTGCTGAAGTGATCCGGCTGATAGGCGAGATCGCGGAGCGTGAAGGAATCACTCTGCCACCCCGTCGTTTCGCAGACCTGGTGGCACTCGCTTACACTGACACTGTGGAGCACGGCGGCAAGTTGCGCGAGCCCTATATCCGACAAGTTGTGAGGTTGCTAAAGTAGACGCTAGGTCAACTCCACCCCGTCCACGAAGATCGTCGCGGACAAGCCTTCTAGGATCGTGTCGCAGGCCCGCACAGCACCAGCCTTGCGCTTGTAGCCCTCACCGCTGTCGGCAACAACCTTGCCGTTCTTGGCCCACAGACGCCACCGCCACTCGCCAACAGTGTCTCGGTACACGTCGAAGACGTGCGGGTACTTGCTCTTGGGTCTTTTGATCATGGGGATATCCTGTGGTGGGTAAGGTGTCAACTTGCTCGGCGCCAGTCACCAAGTAGTTCTTGGCTGGGCCGTGGCTTGATCCGCTTGCGCAACTCCACGCCGATCTGCGTGGCCGACAGCAAACCGACTTGTTCGCCGTCGATCACAACCGCGTGCTGGTCGCAGCGACCGTGCGTCGGCACGTACACCTGCACCGTGATCGTCTGCCAGTGCGACAGTGGCTCGGGGCCGGCGTAGACCGGTGGGAGAGATGCAGCGAGTTCCTCGCGCTTGGCGTCGTCTGCCGCTCTGCGGCGGGCTTTCGCCTCGGGGGTGTTGGCGTGGGCCCAACGGCTACGGTGAGGTGCTGGACTGTGCATGGTTGTGATAACGACTAGTTATGCAGCACCCAACAGCCCCACTGCGTCAGCCGCAGCGCTTGACGCCGCTTCGTAGTCGGCCTCTGCCGCTTGCTCATCTCGCGCTGTGGCGTCCGGGTGGCCCAGCGTCATCGCCAGATTCTTGCTGGCTCGGTAGTAGGCCAGCAGCAGCGGCGCAGCCTTCAGCAGCGCGGCGTGCGTGTCCTGCTCTGGTCGCGCGCTCACAAAGCCAATCTGTCGGCCTTGCGCATCGTCCAGGCAAATGCCGCCGTGGCCGTCGTGGGCCGCAGTCCAGGGTGTCGGCGCAATATTCACTTCGTTGTCCTTTCGTTGTGCGCCGCCAGGGCGCTGCATAACATTTCGCTCAAGGCCGACAGTCGTCGGAGTACCGCCGCCTGCGTCTTAGCTCAGACGCTAGGCCCTTTCAGCGCGGCAGCAATGCGCTCCCGAAGCGCTTCGACTGCGGCGTTGTGCTTGTCGGCGCCGCAGTCACACACGCCCCGCTCTTTGAATTCGTTGGCTGTGCCTTCTGGGTGCGCCGGGCATGTGTACCAACTGTCTTCACAGTAGTAGTGCTGTTGGCGCGCCAACTTAGCCAGTTCATCCACCAGCGGGCCTAACCCCTCGCTCAACGCGGACCCATCGGGGCCGGCTACTTTGTCTGTCATGGCTACTCCTGTGCGGCCCCGCTGGGCCGGTTAGCTCGAACGTTAGGCGTCAAAGACCGGCTAGGCACATTTGTCGCGGGGCCGGTGTCTTGCCGCGTGAAATCTCCGCGTGTGCGGACCACATGTGCCATGTGGTAGTGCCAATCAACCGAGTTCCACCCGCTCAGGGTAGTTCTGCGGCTCGACCGGGGTTCCAATCTCCATCAATTGCAGCATGCGTGCCGCAGCTTTGTATGCGTTCGGGTAGCAGGTCTGCGGCAGGCTGTTGCCCGCGTCGTCATATCCGCCAACGTCCCATCCGCGCTCGGTCTGCGCGACCGTGAATGTCCATGCGCTCATGCTGCATTCTCCCAATCTGTTGCTTCGGTGTCGTCCGTCTCTGGCGCAAACAGCGCCTTACTGCCTACGCCCTGAAACACCATCACCGGGCGCCCGTCATCGGTCCAGGCAGCAGCTAGGCGCGTGGGCTCGGTGCCGCATTCGTAAATCGGCACGCCATCACTGTGCCCAAGCAGCTTGCGCTGCTGCTGGCTTGCGCGGTGTACGTGGTGGCCGCGCTTCATCGCTTCCACCGCCTCAGTCCATTTCATGCCACTGTCCTTTC
>JACCDR011593399.1_pt1 | contig 12285 bp, 10 predicted proteins | sample 7446431 | NCBI WGS metagenome assembly JACCDR01 (sample SAMN15323443, study PRJNA562643) | freshwater metagenome | isolation source: river surface water | place: USA:Blue River Watershed | collected 2017-08-17
CACGAGAGAATGCCCCAGTATCAGTGGCATAGAACCACCGGCCTCGCTTGCCAGCGGCTACCCGAGCGCTTGCCAAGCCCTGCACGTCAATAGCCATGAGGCTCTCGATGGCGTTGTGATCGGCGTTTACCTGAGCACGTGTGTACGGGTCGGTGCCAGCACCATAGATGTTGAGCCCGACTCGGCTGGTCTGCGTTATCGCCATTGGTCCCCCTGGGTCTCTAGGCTACGCGCCTATCGGCTGTGATTACTGGATATCGATCGGATCATTGAGGCCATCGTTTATCGGCTCAATCTCGACTACAGAGGTCGCCAGAAGAACCCCCACTTGCACCCGACCCATCGGACCGTCCAGTGCCACAGCTACATAGTCGGGATCACCATTACGGACTGACGCGAACAAGGCGGCGTTCCGAACTCGCCCTTGACCAAGGTCGGAAGCCACGACATCCATGTCGATGTCCAGCTCATGGGCATAAATTCTCATGTTCATGGCGTGTAACGATACTGGCGAATCCAGTCGACTTGCAGCCGGACAAGGCTCGGGGTGGAGGAGTTCACCACGTCGATCCAGTTCATGCCCGGAAGACCCATGTCCAGCTGGATGCACCAATGCATCTTGGAACCCGTCTCGATCTTGCTGGGATCGGTGATCTCCAAGATTTTCACGCCATCGATGAAGTAAGAGACTCGCGTCGTGAGCCACTCGACTCTGTAGATGTGCCAGTTCGCCCCATCGATGCCTTCCAGGAGCCCTGGCTTGGGGACGCTAGCGCCTGTCTGGGAATGGATGGGCTTGCCACTGCTATCAAGACCAGGCGACCAATGGTGGTTGACCAAGATCTGGAGTCGATTGGCTTTGGGGATCTCATGCATGTCCCACTCGCCATCATCAGGCCACTTATTCGAGTCTGGCCAGATGAGGCCCGCCGGACCGAACCCTGCCCCCTGGTCAACCCGTGATCGGTATTCCCACGCAGCGCCCACCGGAAGGGATCGACGACCAAGAGCCAGTCCTCCAGCGATGCAATCCGTAACGGCATCCGGGTGCTTGCGGGATGGGTCTCGGACGCCATCGATGTTCAAGATCCCATCGCCTGAGGTATCGACCCGGATCTGCTTGTTCGAGAACGTTCCAGCCTTCCAGGTGGCTATCCCGTTGTACGCCGACCACCAGTCGTTCGTGAAGTCCAAAGGAGCCTTGAAGTCGTTTTGATAGTCCAGCGTCCACGGTTTGGTGGGGGTTACCACAGGAGGCTGTGCGGGAGCGGCAACCGTAGAGAAGGAAAAGGCAAGATCTGACGCCAAGCTGTTTCCGGCCAAGTCCTCGACGGCAGTCGAAGCGCCAACACGGTATTGGGCTGAATTGTTCAGAGCTGTGGTTGGCGTCAGCGTCACCGTGAAAGTGCTGGAGTCGTACGACAGGGTGAACGGGACAGCAATGCTCGTGGTCGTAGTTGTCGTGCCTTTGGCCAGACGAGCGTGCAACCCAGTGTCGATTGCCTTCGTCATGAACATCCAGGAATCGCCGTAGTAGGAGGAAGACGTACCGGAAGCATCTGCTCGGAAAAACTTGTACGTCCCATTGGATGTAAGGAGGTTTTGAAGCTTCTGCGTCTTCATGGCTGCTGCCGCGGCATTGGACTGGTCCCCTGCCATCAGAGCAAACCGGGCGGTATACGTAAAAAAGTTCTTCTCGTACCTATTGCCGTTGAGAACCGCCCCAGCGTGTGTGTACTCAGCAGCGATATTGCCCATCGAGTTCCACTCGTTGGTGAAGAAGGTTTTCAAAGCACCAGACAGGTATGCCTGGGCCCGCGAATCCGCGTTATAGATCCAGTCCATATAAGTGGCAATGACCGTACGAAACGCATCGTACGTATAGTTGGTATCACGTGAGTAAACCCAACCGGTAGACCCGCTAGTGAGCGCCCCAAAGTCGTCAGCGTTGTAGTCGTAGTAACACCAGTTCGGTGGAAGCCCAGCAGTTGTCGGGATCAATGTGGCGTTGTCCGTGACCTTCCCAAGCATGTAGTAGAAGCCATCGACGCCCTTTTGGAACTCGGTGTAGCCATGCACGGTAAAGGCTCGCCGGAAAAGATGGGGGCGGTTGTAACTAGGGTTTACCTCGCCGATCCAACTTCCACCGAACTGATGGTGGCCGTTCGGCACCTGGTACTCGTCTGTCATCAGATGAGCCCGAGAACCATTCACTACGAACATATTTTTGAGATCCGTAGCTATGGCAGCCCTAAGTGAGATGTCTGACGCTCGGTTCCATGTCCGAACAGCGTTATCGACTGCATCCCAGATGTCCCACTGAGCGTCTGACGCGAAGTTCCAGTCCGTTGGGTTACCACTAGCGTCTGTTTTCCATGCGTAGGAAGCCAGAAACGTCGATCTTCCAGATCCCGGCAAGGAACGCTTGAGGTGGGTCTCCGCCCAGTTCAAGACTTTGTCGTAGGTTGCCTGGTCGCGCATCATGACGGCGAATTGCAACGCGTACGCGATGCCCTCGCTTACTGTGTCCCCGCCTTCGTCATGACGGATAACACGTCCAGCCGAATCGATATAACCGGTTTTGTAACCGGCCCAGGCGTCCGCGAAAGCATTGAGCTGGTCTTGTGTAAGCGCAGCAGGAGCAGACGTCGTAGTCCGCAGCTCAGTAAAGGAGAAATTATCTGCGATTAGCGTAGTTGGGTCTAGATCTTCACTGAATTTCAGCGTTATAGGATTACTGACGGAAACGTCGGTAGCCCCTTGCGCGGGAGAACTTGTTCCTAACGTAGGGGCAACATTGTCGGGATTTTGGATGGTAGAAAACTCGAACTCATAATCCTGAGCCAGGGTATTGCCCGCCAAATCTGCCGACGTGCTTTTGACCAAAACTTTGTAGGTTTCAGCGTACGCAGGAGGGATGGCGTCTCCGAGGCCGTTTTTGAAGTAGATAATCGAGAAAACATGGAAGTCTCCGATATCGTTCACTTCACTTGTGTAATCGACAGGATCACCGTTCGAGTCAGTGACTTCGACATCAACTGTGCTCCAGTTCATCTCCTCCGAAAACTGGATGTTGACATCTAGTTGCAAGGTATCTGGGTACAGGGCCGGGAACCAATCACGCTCCATGTTCCCGGGATACGTAGTCGTAATCGTTGGGCGAATGACATCGCCAGGATCGGTCGGCTCCTCGGGATCCGGGATATCCCCCGGGTCCCCTACCGGAGCATCTGTCTCTTCGATCTCTGTCCAGGTATACCCATCCCAGTCGTCCCACGAAGGCCGAAACAACTCCAGCGTGTCCCAGGACGCTGAGAAGGAGGCATTGACCAGAACGAAACCGGCAGGCTTGGCCCTCTTGGCAAGGATGGCATTGATGACTGCCACGTCATCGGGAGTTTCCGTCACCCTGGTTCGGATCCCAATAGCCCAAGGATCGCCCGCGTAGTTAGGCTCGATCGATACCCATTTCGTTCCGGTCAGAGCAGAACGAGCCGCATCAGCAAGGGACTGCTTCGTCCCGGCTTTCCATCCTGAGCTGGCATACCGGATGGCATCGATCTGACCTTCGAGCGAATCAGCCTGGTTGAGACGTACGCCCACAAGCTGAGCAAGCCAGCGAAGATGAGCCAAAGGATCGCCAAGTGCTCCAGCCTGAGTTGGGTCGACAAGGGCGGACGTATCGCCGGGCTCCCCTCCATCGTCGAGAGGGTAGAACTGGATCGCCTTTAAGCGCTTAGCGATCTCGTCTGCATAGGCACCAGCGAGATCCATATAGTGGATCAGGTCGCCACCCTGGGCCTCGTCTGCTTGACGGATGAATGCTGGTAGCCGATCGAACCATTCTTGCGTAAACGGCTGGACAGGAGGACGATCCGCCATCAGGGAGCCGCCACAGTAACGTTCACGCTGCCTGCATCGACCAGTGGGAAAGGTCCACTCAATTCAACGTCTGATGCAGCAGGAGTATCTCCTGAGATTGCGATTTCGATAGATGCCACGTAGTCCACTCCTGGCACTCGATCAACGACGGAAGCAACCTCATAGAGCCGGACCGTAGATCCCCATGTCCAAGACACTGGCGAGAGGTAGGCCGAGATGGCAGCCTCTACTGCATCTGAAACCCCCGAGAGCGACTCGTTGGGTAACGTCACGACAGATACGTTGACGTCAACGTTGTTGTAGTCGGCATCCACGACGTGGACCTGCAAGGCTGCCATAGCCTGAGCGTCTAGCTGCCCCTGCAGAACGGTCTTGGCCGTCCCGCCAAGAGGCGCCCCCACTGAATCCGCTACTGCCACCGTTACGTGACCAGCTGCAGAGGCTGAGACGTTCCAGTTATCCCGTGTCTTAGCCCGAAAGACCGCCGGGTAGCTCAAAGCCTTGGTGGTGAAATGGTCAGGCAGGACAAGGACAGACGACAAGGACGCCAGGAGCTGCACAGCTCGGTCCCGCCATTCATTGTCTGTTTCGGGGGAAGCCCCTCCGCTCACCGTTGCGGCGGTTTTACCAGTGTCGATGATGGCGATCGATGATAGGAGCACCAACGGTGTGTTGACGGGTGTACCGTTCCAGCGGTCCGTGTTGGCACTTCCAACTGCTTGCACCACGACCGACGAAGAGCCAGTAGTTATCACGCCCGCCTCAGATGTAGTGAACGTGATCGAGTTGCCGGAACCATCATCGAGCCTAAACTGGACACCTGCAGGAATCTCGTACCCTGTGGTATCGATCGCTTCGATCGTGATCGATGTCTGAGGGGCGATGCCCAGATCGCGAACGATCCCGAATGTCGCCATCAACACTTCCATCACACCATCGGGCAATCGGTTGGCCGTGAAGATCAGCTCGTCGAGGAGCAAGCAAAACGACTCCAGTAGCGTCAGCTCAAGCGAACCGCTCTGGGGGTTCCACCCGGGAAGCTTGGTAGCGGCGTCGGCAATGGCCTTCGAAAGAAGCGTGTAGGCGCTCTGGTCGTAAAGGACGAGACTGGTGTAACTAGATTGGTCAGGACTGGCCATTTGTAGGCTCCGAATAAGAGATGTTGACGGCCTGAGTCGTGGCATCGACGAACTGCGTCGTCACCTCAGCCAACTGCACACGAGGCCCGAATTGAGCTAGCACTGCGGCAAGATTTGGGCCCAGCAGTTGGTCAAATGTCGGATCAGGAGTCCCAAATGAAGGATATAGGGGTCGTTCACCTGGGCGAGTCAGGACAGCAGCGGCTATGAGCTGGCCTATGCCCGCATCACTCGTATCATCCACCGTCACCAGGTGACCAGAAGGCCCCAGGCGGAGCGGAAAGGCCAGCATCTCCCCCATAGCCCTAGTTTGTCCCAACTGTGGGTCGCGGCATGGTCATGCTGCTCGAATCCCAATGATCGGAGCGTTGGCGTCTCGGTAAAGAGTCCCAATCGTTGGCAGTGCGCCCGATACGCTATCCATCCCCCAGCACCGCAAGGACGCATTCGCCAGATTGGCGTAGCCCATCTGGTTGACAAGGGTGAGCACGGTTACCGTAGGACTGGTCGTTACGGTGCCTTGGATGGCCCAAGCACCCCAGTATCGCTTGGCAGCGAGGGATTGCGAGATGGTGATGGTCTTGTCCCCCGTGCCCGAAGTGGTCGATACCGTTCCTGCATCAAGTAGCGGGGCACCTGCGGGCCGGCGACCCGTCCCATCATCGTTATAGATCCCCAGCCGGACAACCTGGCCCGAACCCGTACCTGTCGCCGTGATGTTCGTCCCGATCCGGTCGAACGTCTTGGCTGTAGGTACGTCTATTGGCTCCAAGTACATCCGTCCCGTCAAGTACGCATTGGCTGTTGAGGTTCCGGTGGTCGTGGCCGTTATCCACTCTCCGGTTTGCGGATCATACGGGAGCACTCCACTGACTGCACCTGACGACATCCACCGAAGCCCCGTAGAGGCGGCACTGTCAGCTACTACGATCTGCCCGTTGATCCCTACTCCCAGTCGACTAAGGACGCCACTCCCGGTGGCGGCAAACAAGTCTCCTTTCGTGGTGAGAACCGATTTGAGGGCAGGAGCTGAGGGGACCAGGGCTTCTAGCGCGTCCACTGCCGACTGCAGCAATCCAATCGCCTCATCGATGAGGTTGTGGTCAGGGACGTGATTTGGATCTCCGACCTCATGGTCTCCGGACAACGCCATCAGTAGCTCCCCCCGTATGTCGATGTATACGTGCCTGACTCCACAACCGTAGGGGTGACGGCTCTACGGATCACTTCCAACTGGCTATGGAGGTCCTGGAAGAAACCGCAGAGCACCCGATCCCCCGCAGTGAACACCTCACCTGGAGGTGCTTCAACGGGCCCCCACAACGCGTCACCGAGCTGAGGGATGTTAACCATCAGCCCATCTACAGAAACCCGGGCAACAATGCCTCGATACAGCCCAGAGGGCATTACCAGCTCCCTCCTGCACCGTTGATGAGGGTCAGCGTACTCACTGAGTCATTCTTGGGACTAAGGAGATCGAGCGTGCTTACGGAGTCCTTGGGGTCTCCGTAGTAGAGGCCCTTTATCTTTCCTGCTGCATCAAATCCTCGGCCGCTGATCCGATAGTTGACAACCCCATACTTCTGGCCTCTTGCTTCAATCGTATGATTGCCAGTCCCGAGCGAGATAACCACGTGGCCATTCGCCCCAGTTCCCTTGACGAAAATGAGAGCCCCTCGCGTCCGAGACGCTTCCTCCACCGAGATGGGGGTGCACACGGCCAGTTGCTCATTGCTCGTTCTGGGCATGTTCAAGCCAACTTGAGCTGCAGCCCACTTCACCAACGATGAGCAATCGAACTGCGAGGGATCTGGATCTGACGCCGAAGGGTTCGCTCCGAAGACGTACTTGTCATTTACCTGCTTTTGTGCCCAAGCAACAAAGTCGTAGGCCGACTTGGTGCCCTTTTTCAGATCACCGGGTGCACCTGAAACACTTGATGCAACGGATGGGTCGCCCAAGCCAGCCTCGTCCCGTTCACCTTGTGGCACTGGGTCTACGGGACGCTCGATCTCGATCTGAACGTCATCGTTGATCTCCCCCAACTCCCAGCCGACTTTCTTGACCAAATACGCTCCGTCGTCAAAAGAGGGGAACCCCGGGAGCCGACAGGCCATACCTGGGCGCACACGCTCTCCCCGGGACCTAGGAAGCCAGACAGTTGCCCGCTTATTCACCGTTGCCTTCGCTGAGTCAACAACCACGTCCGGCTTGATGCGAGTGAAGTTCAACGCTGGATCACCAGCTGCTGAACCACGAAAGCCAGCGTCGAGGTACGAGAAGGCTCGAACAAAGATCGTCGGCTTTCCATACACCAACTTCCCTTCTGGAAGGGCGAAAACCACACAACCATCTTCCGAAGCCAAACGACCCATAGTGTCCCAAGCGGTCTCCGGCTGCTTGCCTGTTTGCGTCGTTGGAACTATCCCGATCCCAGAGGATTCTGTTGTATCGGGACCGATGGTGTCTCTACTGAGACCGCGAGCCTCGTAATTGATGACCTGCAGCCCGCTGATCCCTGCCTCTGCCTCGATCCACTGCCCAGCCGAGAGGCTTCTTCGTGAGGCGCCTTGGCGCTGCTTGAGGGAAGCTATACCACGAGGCCAAAACTCCAATGTGGTGTAGTTCACCTCCCCGCGCTCGTCACAAGATTTCCCCGCCAGCTCCAGTCGCCAGCCATCCCAATCAACCGGAGTTCCTTGGGTGTTCCAAGCAGCCCCCCAGATGGCGAACTCTTGATCGACAAAGCTCAAGCTGATGCTGGGTATTCCGTCGCCGGTCATGTCTACCGATCCGCTCACCCACGCCCGGCCTACCTGTTCTTCGAGTGCCCGGCCGAGGATAACGATCGAGTTTGGATCCTTAGGAGGTAGCGGAGCCGGGTCCAGTCGAGACGGGGGGGGCACTGGGTAGTTGATGTCACCGACAACGTTGGTCAATGACCCGGCAGAACCTCCTACTGCTATTGAAAGATCTGCGGCAGCCCCTGCTTTGGCCAGGTACTGCTTGTAAGCCCCGTTTGTGTATGCCTCCCAAGGCTTCCAGTTAGTCCCCCCGCCTGAGATGTTGTACGCCGCCTTGGCGTTGCCCAGCGGGTCGTAGCAGGTAGCGTCCGAGTATTGCTTGTGCACCGTCGATATTTGCCACAAACCTCGGTAGTACGAGCCCAGCCGATCTACTCCGGTCTTCGGGTTCCGAGCGGATGGATTGCCTGAAGACTCTGCGAATGCAACCGCTACAGCGATCTTGAGGGCATCACCGGTAAATCCGGCTGCCTTGGCAAAGTCAGCTATCTGCTGCGCTGAAAGCACTCTCGATTCTGGGGCGACGGACATCAGGGGATCACCAACGTTTGCCCGACGGAAATCCTCTTTGGGTCCTTGATCCCGTTCGCTTCAGCGATGCGTCCATACGCGCTGCCGTTCCCGTAATACTTCTGCGCAAGAGCCCAGAGCGTGTCCCCCCTGCGCACCACATAGGTGGCTTTTGGTTGAGACGCCGGGGCAGGGGCAGGAGAAGCAGGCTGAGGAGCCGGTGCGCTAGGGACCGGCTTCGGAACAGGAGGGTCACTGGCTTGTACAAGGGTAAACGACACGTTCGCGGCGATAACGTTGTTCGTGCCACGCTCACGGATCTGAGACTCCACTTCTAGGGTCGAGATGCGGTATACGCCAGCCTCCATGGCGCCGTAGGCAAACGTCACGGGCGTCTTGAGGGTGGTCATGTAATAGAGGCGTTCTACGTCGAAATCCACTGCCCGGCCCTGCGCGTAAATCATCCCTCGGACGTTCAATTTGCGCAGCCGACGCCGACTATCAACCAGCCAAGGAGCTTCTCGGGCCCGAGGTATCTCCGTCCACTCAATGGCAGCCAAGTCTTGTACAGCCTCAACGGGGTCCGTTATCGAGAGAGCAAAGCTGTCGTTCCCTGAGATCAACACTGCGAGCTTCTTGGGGGGATCTCCGGGGTCAGGGCCCAGATTGCTAACTCCAGGGCCGAAGCCCGCCACTGATGGTCTGGGAGGAGGCAGCGGGGCTGCCCGTGGTGCCCCTGGTGGATTCTTGACGATCGAAAGACGTACTCGTGTCGCTGCGGGGATCGTAGTCATCGCCGCTTCTCCCACTTTCGCTGCGCATCCAGAATGCCCTGTTCAACAGCTTTCTGCAGGTCAATCGGTTGTGAGATGTAATTGACCATCTGGATAGAGGGCAGGGGCATCGTCGGAGCCACGGCGCTTATCGAACCTTGCCCTGGGACATCTCCATAGTTCGCGTGCACATGCATGCCCGAACCGGAATCGTGCTGCTTGGCCCATCCTCCAGCAGCCTGCACGTTGCGCTGGTAAGTAGCCATCCAAGGCCCGTGTACATCGATGGCCGTACCATTGATGTGGCCACTTGCCGAGGAATTGACCCCCCAGTTGCGAAGGCCAGAGCTGACTTGACGGCTGCCTGGTGTCATGGCCTCAACAGCAGCATGTCGAGAAGCCGTCGAGGCCCACTGCCCCTCAGCATCCCCGGTGAACTTTTTGACACCAAAAGCGATCCCCCCAGCAGCAGCGCCGCCCAACGCCCCAATCCCAGTACCGATAACTGGAACCACGGATCCCAAAGCAGCACCTGCGGCCGCGCCACCGCCAACAAGCCCCAGGGCGCTCCCAAGATCGCCTTCTGCCTTCGCTCCTTCGTAAAGCCCCAAGGCTCCAGCTCCGGCTAGCCCAGCTGCTGCCAACCCTCGGCGAGCCCCAGCTCCGGACAAAGCGCCAGCAGCTTGAGCGTTGTTCAAGTCCCGTGTTGCTTCTGCCGCCTTCAGGATCATGCCGATAGCCGGAGAGATGAATCGCCACCCAAGGAACGCCGTAATAGCCCCTCCAACAGCGATAGATGCCGCACGCGAGCCAGACGTGAAATCAGCAAGGGCTCCAACCGTCGCTGTGAGAGGCCCCACAACATAGGGCAGCACGTTGGTGGCGAGTTCGGTCGTATCTCTGACGATCGGTCCGAGAGCGATGGCCAAATCGGTGAACTCACCTACCAGCTCTCGGGTCTTTGATCCAATCTGGTTGTTTCCAGCGAGCGCCTGCAGACCGGGAGTAGCGGCATTGAGCCCGTCGCCGATCCCTCGGAAGATTTCGGCAACGACAGGGGTAGCCAAGGGAATCAGGGCCGAAGTAAATCGAAGGCCTGCGATCGCGGCGGTATTTAAGGAAGGGGCTATGGCCCGAAGTGAATCCCCTAGATCCTGCGAGGCGGCAGGGAGTTCGTTGCGGATCTCCTCAGTCAAAGGCGAGAACAGACCCTTCTCACCGGTCTTCGGGTTCCCTCCTATGAGGGTCTGAAAATTGGACTTGAACGATGCCCACCTACCAAGGAGGGTGTTCTGCTGCTTCTCATTCAAACCCTGGAACTGCTGAAGAACGCCCTCTTCTTTGCGGACTGCATCCAAGATAACTTCGGCGGGCACGACGGCCCCGGCCTCCAGAGCCGCCTTTACTTCTGCAGGACTTTTGCCCCCGTAGATGTCTCCCACGAGCTTGTAGACGTTGAAAAACTCGGAAAGCTGCCGAGCCTCATCCCCGGTGAGCCGACCTGCAGCCTTGACTTGCCCAAGAGCAAGCGACAGCTGCTGCATGCCGGAGACGCCCTTGCCAGTGCCGGACGCGATCTCAGAGATCGAACCAGCCAACTCAGCGATGTTCTGCGCTTCCACCCCAAACGCAGCCAACTGCTGACCTGTCTGAGCGAGTTCGGGGAAGGTGAAGGGGCTCATCTGGTCCAGCTCCTTGAGCTGGCCAAAGAGCTGCTTGCCCATGGTCTCGCCGACAAAAGTCGTCAGAGCAATATCGGCCTGCTCGATGTCACTGGTCGTCTTGATTGCCCAACCAGTGAGCGCTCCGAATCCAATGGCTCCGGCTTGAACCGTTCTCGTTCCGACATTGGCTAGGAAGCCATCGACAGTCCTGCTGGCACTCCCTACATGTCCCGAGAACTTGCGATAGCCGGAGCCCAGATCATCAATGGCCCGGCGGTGAGAGCGAGCGGCAGCGCTTGCCCGGTCTTGAGCTGCTCTTGCTCGATTTGCTCCAGACTCCTGAGCGGCATCGGCTCGCCGAGCAGCATCAGCAACCGAATCGATCTCCCGCTTGGCCTCACGACCACCGGCAAGATCCGATTCCAGACGGATGAGGGCAGTTAGCTCTTCATCAGCCATCTGCCCTCATCCTCCCTCATTCTCCGGCCATCTTGGCCTGTTCATTTGTTAGCTCTTCAATGATCCGCAAGTGTGCTAGACGCAGCGAGAACTCAACTGGGTCACTTGCGAGAACTTGGACGATGTCCAGATTGCATTGGTACGCAATGATCGACGCAGTGCGAACTCGGTAGTCGTCGATCAGGCGATCGACGTGTCCGTAGGGTCCACGTTTTCATCCGCATCGAACCCGTCTCGTTTGATGACCCCTGCTCTTACGAGCAATTCGTCAGCCACGCCCATCACATCGAAATCGCTGACGTAGAACGCCCGTAGCATCTCCCGGGTAGTAAGAGCATTCGTGAGTTCAAGTAGCAACGGAGACCGAAAGGTAACCACCCCGCCGCTCTCATCTGTCACGTACTTGCCGTCACTCTCGATGGCGATGCATTGCTTTGCCAGCACCATCCCTGAAAGCTTCAGCCCGTCGTAAGAATCCGTACCACGCCCGGATTCCCTCGATGAGCGATCCCAGAAGTCCCAGTCCAACCGGGTGTCGAATACCACGACATAGCCCGGCCGAGCGGGAACTTTGCTCCTCCAGACCTGCCGTTCTGAGGGCCTTGCGAGATCCTCGCGCAGGCTGTCGAGCAGTGTCCCGCTCGGCCTTTCCTGAGAGCCAAGATCCACCTCGTAACTGAACGCTTCACTCATCTTGATCCTTTCGTCGGTAAGGACCAACGATACGCGATATGGCTCAAGCGATCTGGGAGACAGCAAACTCCAGGGACATCATCGCAGCGTTCGACGATCCCCAGTTGGCATCCGGATCCGTGACGTTCACCAGCACAGCGTCCGGGTAGACCGTTGGATTCCCAATCGTCGACCCCCCAGCCATGGGCTGCTTCGACACTGTCGTGCGAAAATTCGGCATCCGCCGTCGCAAAGCCCTACAAAGCTCTTGGTCTCGCGCTGCGTCGAATGGCCGCGTCACCGTGATATTGCTCGGCTTCTTCTTGCCGACGATGGTGGTCGGATAGTCCTCGCCCCCGTTGAACACCTGGTTCGTGTCGAC
>JACCDR012005591.1_pt1 | contig 12285 bp, 11 predicted proteins | sample 7446431 | NCBI WGS metagenome assembly JACCDR01 (sample SAMN15323443, study PRJNA562643) | freshwater metagenome | isolation source: river surface water | place: USA:Blue River Watershed | collected 2017-08-17
CCGAGATCACGAACCTCGAAGGCGAACTAGTTCCCTTCAGGTTCAGGTACTACCAGATCCAAGGCATCCTCAACATGGTCGCCGTGAAGAGGATGGTCCTTGGTGACGGCACGGGCCTCGGCAAGACGGTCGAGACCATCGGAACCCTCTGCTACCTCTTCGAGAAGAACCCCAACGCCAAAGTCGTGGTGGTCGCTCCGAAGAGCGCCATCCGCCAGTGGGCCAGCGAGATCGAGCGCTTCACGCAAGGGATCGACGTCTACCTAGCCTCTGCCGAAGGGGGGAAGGCTGAAGCAGCCCTCGAGACACGGAAGCGAACCTACGCTGCGTGGAAAGACTCGAAGCGTCCAGCGGTTCTCATCATGAACTACGCCATTCTGGTTCGTGATTGGAATCATGGGGGTTTTAGGCCTCTCAAAGAGGATGGTAAGCCGGACCCCAAGAAGCCGGTGGTTCCTGGACTGCTCGACCAGACCTTCAAGGACATTGGGCTCAACGGCATCGTTGTCTTCGATGAAGCCACGGCCTTCAAGTCCCGTCGAACCAAAACATGGGAAATCGCCGGTTTCATTTCGCAGTACGCTGGTCGTGTGTACGCCCTCACCGCGACGCTGCTGAAGAACAACCTCATGGAGGGCTACAACATCTATAAGGCGATCCTGCCGGAACTGTTCTCCACGCAAACGAAGTTCTTTGAGGATTACTGTTACATCACCTACCAGAAGGTGGCTCGTGGGAAGATCCCCATCGTCACGGGCTACAAGAACCTAGATCAGTTCCGAGAGGTCATCGAACTAGTTTACCTGGGCCGCCCGAAGCATCTGGTTTCGAAAGAGCTGCCCACGCTCACCACTCGAGAGGTCACGTGCGAGCTGAGCCGTGCCGAGCAGGTGAAGTACCAAGAGGCGCTCGATGGGCTCCTGGAACTAGGCGACGGGGAGATCAAGGACTTCGAGGACACGAAGGCGCTCACGAGCCTCATCTATTGCCAGCAGATCGTGAACTCGCTCTCCTTGTTGCGTTTCAAAGAGGGCTCTGTCGTTACTGAATGGGACGATCCTGAAGGGCATCAGCTCGGGACGCTGAGCAGCAAGGAAGAAGCGCTCATCGACCTTCTGACGGAAGAACTAGAGGATGAGAAGGTCATCGTCTACACGCGCTTCAAGAGCCACGTGAGCCGGCTTCAGGAGATTCTAAAGCGCCACAAGATCCCGAGCGTTCGCATCACTGGTGCAGAGAACGACAGTCAACGCAAGAAGGCTCAAGACGAGTTCCAGAACCTCAAGTCGAAGACACGGGTCATCTTCATCACGTCCGCCGGTTCGGAAGCGATCAACCTCCAAGCGGCAAGCGGCATGGTCTTCTTCGACATGCCGTGGTCCTGGGGCGAGTATGTCCAGATCATCGGCCGGATGATCCGCATCGGGTCGCCGCACGCGGGCGTTCTCTGCTTCCATCTGCTCGCTGAGCTACCGGGCAAGGGCGCAGAGGCGAAGACAATCGACCACCATGTGCTCAGCCTGCTCAGAAAAAAGAAGAACCTGATCGATAAGGTGCTCGGAGAAGCCGCGATCGGGGCCCTCAAGTTCGAGAAGGAAGGTGTATCCATCCGCTACCTCGTACGGTCCCTGCAAGGAAAGAATGCCGCCGCCTGACCCCTGCACCCGCTGCGAGATGCAGCCCCACAAGGACTGCATCAACGGCCACGTTGTGATCGACGACTTCACGAGCGCCGAGTGCCCTAACATGAGAGTGCGACGGCAGGCTGACTTGATCCGTAGTCATTTGACTCCGGAGCTGGCCACAGTGAAGCCAGTCAAGAGCTCCCCCCTCTACGTTCCCAAAACTGTGGATCACACGGGAAAGAACCTTTTCATCCAAGGGATCCCCTGGAGCGCCTTCCGAGGGCATCTCAAGTACATCGTGATGTGGAAGGTCCTTACGGGGCAGCCCTTCACATACAAGGTCGTGGACGACCAACGACTCAAGGAGGTCTTTCTTGGAAGCGAGGCTTACAAGAGCCGTCCGGCGTCGGTGAGGGAGCAACGAGAAACGAACAACGCGATTGACGACCTTGTGGCGGAGAGTTTCGACCTAGTCATCATCCGCTTAGGTCTCCTGGGGCACAAGAATTCCGCGGCAGCCAACGTGCTGCGTGAAGCTCTCATGCTGAGGACCGAGCGGTACAACAAGCCTACGTGGCTCTTTCTATCGAGCGACTCTGAGATCCATTGGGAGCACTCTCGTGATCCCAACGTCGAGTCCTACGTTGGGGCGAGGTTCAGCTCAATCACGCTCAAGTCTGCGTCGAAGAATGAGGCCTATGGAGACACGGGGATCATTGTGGACGGGGACGAGGAAGCTCCGGAACTAGAAGAGAAGATGCACGTGCCGGTAGAGCATCTTGGAAGTGCGAGTGACGAAGCGCCCATGAGAGAGACCGTCGAGGAGGAGGCGCAACCGCCGCCGCAGGCTCCTAGCCCTCAAGGGGATGACGACTTTGGTCTTGGCGGGGCCTACTCGGGCGGTGGAAAGAAGAACTACAAGAAGGGTCGGCGCTCCTAATGGCGAAGCGTCTTCTTCGTGGTGTCATTGATTTCAGTGACGGCCGCCTCTCCGTAGAAAACCAGAACGTCAACTACCAACGCCTAGTGCGTTCGGGGTTTGAGTGGCATAACCCTGACGAACGCAAACTCTTTGAGTTCGTCAAAGAATACGTCCAGGAGAATCACGAGCCTCCAAGTGCGGCCATCATCCGCGACTTTTTCGAGCGGATGAACGAGCTGACGGTTACAGAGAAGCTCGAGGACGTCCGGGCGGTTGAGGTCTACGTCCGCACCCACTACGACACGCTACTCAAGAGTCTGCTCGAGGAGCAGAACCAGAACAAGGTTCGGAAGCTTCTACAGGAAGTGGAGGAGATCGCCACCAAGGGCCGCATCATCAATAAGGTTCAGGTGAAGGGGGTGAAGGAAGCCCTCCTCTACTTCAACCAGAAGATCTACGAAGCGATCCCTGCCAACTCGAACGCCATCACCGAGGGAGATGTCCTCCACGACTCGGCGGAGACCTGGGATGAGTATCAGCAGGCCAAGATCAACAAGACCAATATCTACGGCCGCTTCACGGGACTCGAGGCGGTAGATAAGGTCTGCCACGGAATCAAGCGGGGCGAGCTCTGGGTCCATGCGGCGGCCCCGGGTCAGCTCAAGACCACGTTCGCCGTCAACTGGGCCTACAACCTAGTGACGCGCTACCGGGCCAATGTCCTCTACGTGAGCTTGGAGATGAAGTACGAGCATCTCCGACGGCTCACGTCGGTTTTACACACAGCGAACGGGATTTTTCGAGCGGAAGGATTCAAGCCCCTCGACTACCGTAAAGTTCGCGATGGGGATCTTTCAACGTCCGAGGAAGAGATCTTCTACAAGAGAGCCCTCGACGACTTCTCGACGAACCCTGAGTACCATCGCTTCCGAATCTGGGCGCCCGACCATGACGTGACGATCGGGGACATCCGGGTCTACGCCGAGCTGCTTCAGAAGAGCATGGACATCGGGCTCATTGTCATCGACCACGGTGGTCTCGTGAAAGCCCAGAAGGCGCACAAGGACTACACGGTGGAGCTCAACTCTGTTCTCAGGGATTCGAAGAAACTAGCCCTGCATTTCAACGGAGGCGAAGGTGTGCCTGTTCTCATGCTCTTCCAGATCAATCGTCAAGGGCAGGAGATGGTCGAGAAGAAGGTAGGAACGCCGGACGAGGGCCGCTACACCTTCAGTGCCTTGGCCTACGCCAACGAGGCCGAGCGCAGCGCCGACTATGTGACGACGACCTATCACAACGACGCTCTCAAGAAGCAGGGGGTCACCATCATGGCGAACCTCAAGAACCGCGACAACGACCTCTTCCCGCTGACTCGAGTCCGCGTGGACTTCGAGTGTCGACGCATGCGCAACTGGGAGCCGACCGACCAAGTTGACATCGGGCACGAGGACATCACACCCGAAGCATTTCAGCTATTCGCTGAGCTGGTGTGACCGTGGCCGACGAAGCGATCAAGATTTGGTACGACCTCCGCAAGAAGGCTATCCACGACAAGGTTGGGGTACACGACATCCTGCGTCGGAACGGCGTCAAGTTTCGACACACGGGGGATCGTGAGGAGCAGTTCTCGTGTCCCTTCCACGGCAAGGACGAGAAGCCATCGGCGAGGGCCTTCCCTACTGACCCGCGGAGCCCTTCTCACGTTTGGTGTTACGTCTGCCGAGAGCGTTGGGACGTCATCGCCCTTTGGAAGAAGTACTACGGGAGCGACAAGAAGTTCCACGCGGTCCTCAGCGAGATCGAGAAGTACTACAACATCATCCCACCGCCGGTTCCCGAGGGTGCTTTCAAGCAGCAGCCTTCCGGCAACGAGCAACAGAAACTAGACTTCGAACGGCTCTATCAAGCCTGTGAGGACCGTCTCGTTGCGGAGCGGGGTGCTTACGTCCAAATGGGGGACATGAACGGGTTCCTCGTGGCGGGGTCCATTTTGGACAAGGCGACCTTTCAGGTAGCGGAGGGCACGCTCAGTTACCTGGAGGGCCTTGAGCTGATGAAGAAGCTCCTCAAGAAGATCGGAGAGAGGGTCCGGAGTGCCTCGGCAGATCAAGCTTTCCACTCGTGAAATGGGCGATCTGCGTCTCCTCCTGATCCGTGAAACAGACGGTCAATGGGAGCCTGAGTGGGAGCCCTTGCGGGGTACGGTCTTCGGCGATCAGTTCACGACAATTTCCAAGGAGATCTTGGACCACGGGCTGAATCGCTATTCGAGGCCCCTCGTCGATGCCTTGGGAATTTCTCCCGAAGGGGCCCTCAGGAAGATCCCTGTCGAATCCCGCGAGTGTTTCCGGCGTAGGGTATGCCCGCTCTACGACCCAAAAAACTGCTTTCCAGAGGCCTCGAACATGCCCTGGTGTTTCGAACCTGATGGTGTACCGAGCGAGGCGGTGCGTTATGCGGCCACTCGAGCATTCGAGCAATGGCGCGACCGCATCTACCTCATTGTGATCAAGGATCCAAATGCCCCAGCAAGATGATGAGGACCTAGAGCTGTCGGAATTCATGGAGTCGTTCAACATGCCCGACGATTCTCCGGCTCCAAAGGCAGAACAACTAGCCACCGACGTGGAACTCCCTTCCGTGGAGGACTTCCAAGCCTCCGAGGCTCGTCCGGTCAAGGCCATCAACCTACCCGATACAGACAGCGGAGACGAGCTTAGCTCATACCTCGAAGGGACTGTCATTGAGGTCCCGAAGGATCGAGGGCTCTCAAAGCCCTGGATGAAGTTTCACACGTTCACCCTCGTGAAGACCGTCGACGAAGTTCGTGAGATCGTCGATCGAGCCATTGCTCACGGGCAGTGTGGCTTGGACCTGGAAACCGAGGGGTTCGACAATCGGATCAACTACGACGCCGAGGGTAAGCCTTACACGGTTCACAAGATCGTAGGCTTCTGTATCTCCGTCAAAGGGGCCGGTTGCTACATCCCGGTGAGGCATAAGTACGACCCCATCATGGCGGAGAAGAACCCCAATGTCCCGGTCGAGGGCGTTGAGGCAGAGATCCGAAGGTTGTGCCAGGCATCCCAACCGGTGCTTACGCCTGAGGGGTTTGCCGAGGACCCCTTCTCATCCAGCAAGATCGAGACACCGGGCAAACTAGTCATCGGGTTTTGGCACTCGAAGTTCGATCAAGAGTTCCTTTACCCTGTGACGGGTATCGACGTCTGGCATCCAGAGTCCTTTGAAGACGGCTACCTGGCAGCCTACGCGGTCTACTCGGACGACAGCCTCGGTCTCAAAGAGAAGGCGGCCGAACGTCTGAGCATCGAGGATCCTGATCGGGTCATCGACGGCAAGCCGGTTCAAGAGCCGTACACGATGATCGAGTTCAACGACCTGTTCCCTCCAGGCACCAAGGACAAGAGGTTCTACGACCTCTACCCGGAGGATGGCGACGCTACGACGCTCTACGGGTGTTCGGATGCCATCTGCACAGAGCTCCTTTGCTTTGCCGACAAGAAGCAATGGGCGCATACCCGTGAAGGGCTCAAGTACGACTACAAGAACACAGTCGAGCCCGCCAAAGCTCCTCGCCACAGCTTCACGTACCGTCTGGAGAAGCAGACCTCTCAGGCTGTTCGAGATATGGAACGTAGGAGGGCCAAGATCAACAAGCAGGAGATCTTGGCTCTCCTCAAAGAGGCCGAGATCGAACTAGAGAAACAGAACGAGCTGATCGTAGGCCTCGCGAAGAAGCGTGGTTTCGAGAACTTCAACCCGGGGTCGACGAAGCAACTAGCCAAGTTTCTTTTCGACAAGGACGGCTTGGACATCAATCCGAAGCCGAAGAAGAACGAGGCTTCGCAAGAGTACAAGACGGACGCCGCTACCTTGGAGGCGATGGCTGAGGCAGCCGACGCCCCGCCGGTTCTTCGCTGGATCGTGACGTATCGACAGATCGAGAAGATCATCGGGACGTACCTCCAGAGCATGGCGGACAACTGCGACGAACTAGACCAGCTTCGCTTCAAGTTCAATCAGACGGGAGCTGCTACGGGACGCTTCACGGCTCCCGCTGGAGAGCCCGACCATGGTTATTCGGGGATCCCCATTCAAGGAATCCCCGCCCGTGACGACCCCAAGAAGCCGAAGGTTGCTCACTCGCTTCGCCGTGTCTTCGTTCCACGAGACGGGTACACCCTCGTGAAGGTGGACTACGCCGGTCAAGAGCTGCGCATTGTGACCAACATCTCGGGTGAGCCCAAGTGGACGAACGAGTTTCTTTCGGCACGGGCCGAAGGACGTGAAGCGGACCTTCACACGCTCACGGCCAAGGCCTTCTTTGGTGAGCACATCACGAAGGACAACAAGGTCGAACGTAACGCCGGCAAGATCGCGAATTTCTCTCTCATCTACGGTGGCGGTGTGCAAGCCGTCATGCGGGCCACGAAGTGTGACAAGGTCGAAGCTGCACGAAGGAAGGCCAACTTCGACAAGAGCGTTCCGACCTTTGCGGGGTGGGTTACTGGGCAGCATGCAGCCGTCAAACGAAACAAGGGCGTCAGCACAGCGTTTCGACGATTCATCGCGATTCCCGATGCTACCGTCGGAGGTGGGGAGAAGGACGCAAACGGGAATATCGTCAGCCCCTACGACGCAAAGAGAATTCAAGCCGCGTGTGAGCGGAAGTCGACCAATTTCCCGATCCAAGGCTCGGGCGCCGACATCATGAAGATCTCTCTAGTCAAACTATTGAGGGAGCTCCACAAGCGGGGTTGGCGCCGTGAAGGTGGGGACGACAGCGTCCGCATGATTATGACGGTTCACGATGAAATCGTGTTCGAAGTCCGACATGATCGTCTGAACGAAGCGGTACCCCTCATCATCGAGATCATGGAGTCCCCTTCCAAGATGGTCAACTGGAAGATCCCGTTGGTGGTTGAACCCCTGCTCGGCTTGAGCTGGGAAGCCAAATATGATTGGGTGGCCATCCAGAGTGGGGAGAAGCCGGTGCCGGACTGGCTTGTGGGGATCCTCGAGCCGGGCAAGACCTACGTTCCATCCCTTCCGAAAGAGATGACGCCGGCTTCAGTGGGCCAAGAGCAAAGCTCTCCTGCTGCCCCTGTCGCAGTGGCGTCCCCCGCGGTTCAGGAAAGACCCCCTTCGACTCCTCCTCCTTCGGGACCACAGAAAGGGGTACTCAAGGTCGCGGTATTTGCTCTCAGCAACACTTACCTGACGGCTCGATCGGTGGATCTAGTGTTCGAGGCTGCGGCAGGGTCCCTTGATTCTGAGGGATACACGTATCTTCGGCTCGTGGACAACACTGGCAACATTTTGATCGACCCGTTGCACCAGAAAATCCCCATCTCCCCGGACAAGCTCCGGTTGAAGATGCAGGATCGTAACCTGGGATCGGGTGAGTATGAGTTGAAGGACGAGGCCATCTAAGGTAAGGTTTTTTCCCAGGGGCTCTATTTTACGGCAGCCATGAGCAAGATTGACCATCTACGGCTCTGCAACGAGCATGGGATCCCGTTCCAGGATTTCGAGGCTCAATTTTGCCAGCGCTGCCTCCAACCTGAGTGCACACGGAGTCAGCACGGGAAAAGCCGATTTGAGGAGCGGGTGGCCTCCTGGCAGGACCGTCTTTTCCTCAACGTTCCCCGAATGCCGACGACGGACGAGCGGTTTCGGGGCATTACGGCACAGAAGTTCCTGACGGTAGATCCTGGGACGCCTCGTACGCAGGCTGTGTGGGCAGACCCCAAAGATTTGGAGCCTCCTCGGACGATTTCGATTCCAACGCCTCCCCCTGAGCCCGTGCCGGAGCCGGCTCCCGAGCCTCCTCCACCGAGCCCCCCACCCCCGGCACCCCAGCCTTCTCCGGAAGTTCCTCAGCAAATACTGAACACTCCGGTCCGTTCCAGACAAATGATTGGGGGGGTCGAGTCAAAACCGACCGTTCCGGTGTTAGATCCCTGGCAGCCAAAGCAACCCCTCAAGCCTGGTGAGCATCTCGTCGAGCCGGGAGCTCGTATTCGGTTCGGAAAGAAATGAGACGGTGCTAGGCTTGGCCCCAAGGAGATCATCATGTTGGTGAAGATCACGATCAAGAAGAACGGACAGCGCACTCACGAGGTCGTCGAGCGAGCCGAGGGTGAGCAGTGCGAGAAGGTCTACCAGCTCAACGCTGGCGCGATTCTCGATGACCAGAGGACCGGTCCGGATTGCGACACGGTCCACGAAACGCAGAACTGAACCAGGCTGGCCCATCCAGCCATCACTAAAGGACGAACATGTCTCACAGAATCACCTATCGCAGTGACATCAAGGACGGTGAGCTAGCGGCCAAGGCGCTTGCCTCTCTGGGCTACACCTACGAAGAGAGCCGGGATTCGTTGCGCATCACGAGCGGACCCATGAACAGGGCCGTCATCGATCTCAAGACGGGTGAAGTCGTCGGCGACAGCGACTTCCACTCCCACGACATGCTCGGCGGTCTCCGCCAGGCCTACTCGGAAGCCGAGGTCCTGCGTGTCATGCAACGTCAGGGCGCTCAGCTCGAGACTCGGCATGTGCTCGAGAACGGCGACGTGGAGATCCTCTGCCGCATGTACGGCTGAACCTTCACGAGAGCAAGGGTGGAACGGGCTCGACCTCAAAAGGGTCGAGCCCGTTCACGTTTTTGGGTTAGACGATCTAATGTCTTGGTGTAGATCGAGAGAAGCATGAACGAGGACCTGAAGTTCCACATCCGATCCCTTACGCGGTTCATCTACTACGTGACCGAGGAAGAGGATCGTTTCATTGTCGACCTGCACAACACTTTGTCCAAAGTGAAGCGCTCCGTTCAGGTCTACAACCAAACCTTCGGCCTCGTTCCGGTCACTCACCTGACGGAAGACTGGAAGACCCACGCCCACAAGGAAGGGTCACACCAGAACATCACTGAGGCACTAACGCAGATCTACAAGGACAACCCCAAGACGGATCAGAGCTTCTACGTCATTACGGATCCGGAGGTCTTCCTCAAGTCGGATGCAGTGGTCCGTCGCCTGCTCAACATCGTCCACCAGCTTCGGGCGAACGACAAGGTCATCAAGATCATCATTTTCGTGGGACCTCGTTTGGTGATCCCTACGAAGCTACAGCGCTACATCGAGGTGGTCCACGACAAGGGGCTCACAGCCGACGAGATCCGCGGCACTCTCTCCGAGATTTGCTCCAAGCTCCAGATCCCTCTGTCCGAAACGCTGGTGAAGGCCTTCCATGGGCTCACGTCTTACGAGGTCGACGCCGCGGTCTCTCAAAGCATCATCAGCACGAAGAAGGACCCTGAGAACGGTAAGCGCATCGACCCCAAGTTCGTCGCGGAGTACAAGCGTAGGCAGCTCCGAAAAACCGACCTCGTCAACTACGTGGACGTCTCCAAGTGCACGTTCGACAAGATCGGCGGGGTACAGCGCTTCAAAAAATGGGCGGTCGAGACTCGATCAGCGTGGACGGAGGAGGGCCTCAAATTCGGCCTCAAGCCTCCCAAGGGTGTCCTTTTGGTTGGTGTCTGGGGATGCGGGAAGAGCATCAGCGCCAAAGCTCTCGGAAGCGCTTGGGACCTTCCTGTCGTGCAGGTCGAACTCGGCAAGCTTCGACAGAGCGGTGTAGGTGACTCGGAAGCGAACGTCTACCGAATGATCAACATGGTCGAAGCGGTCTCGCCCTGCCTGCTTTGGATCGACGAGGCTGAGAAGTCCCTTGGCGGTGCTCAGTCGTCAGCTCGTACCGATGCGGGTACACTGGCCCGCCAGATCGGCATCCTCTCGACGTGGCTTCAGGAGACTACGTCGAGCGTGTGCCTTGTCATGACGGTCAACAATATCGAGACGCTGCCCGTGGAATTCATCCGGCGCATGGACGAGCGTTTCTTCTTCGATCTCCCGACGTGGGATGAGCGCATCGAGATCCTCAAGATCCACTTGACCAACAAACTCCAGGACCCGTCCAAGTTCAATCTGGCGGACCTCGCGGACGCTGCCAAGCACATGGTGGGTAGCGAGATCGAGCAAGCAATCGCAGCAGCGATGATCAAGTCTTTCACCGCCAAAAAACCGAGCCTCGACGAGGACCTCCTTCGGTCGGCGCTTCAAAATAAGCCGCGGATCTTCAGGACTCTCCAAGACGAGATGAAACAGCTCATCGAATGGGTTAACTACGATCCCGCGCTCGGAGACGGGGTTCGGGCAAGGCTTGCGTCTGATCGGCAAGATGATTCTTTCCAGGGGACCTCCGACAACCCATGACGGACGAGCTCTCCAAGCTAGAGCCTCAGATCGAGCCCCTCGTTGTCTCGAGGGCAGATCCGGACCGTGCTGACTTGCTTCAGGCACGGGCGGACGTGCAGTCGCACCCACACCTTCAAGAGCTCTTCAGGCAAAAGTTGCCTCACCTAGCTTCTCGGCTTGCTGATGAGCTCCGCAAGATATGGCCCCATGGGGATCCAACCGACGCGGCACAGTTTCTGGCCGACGAGTACGATCAGATCGGGCCCCGAGGGATCCAGATCATCAATACGGAGACAGGGCGCATCGCGGCCATCCTTAGTGAGGAGGACCTGTATCAGCCGGCGATGGTGCCCCGTGAAGGTGGTGGCCAAGCTCGTCCTTTGATGCGTATCCGGCCGGACCTCGAGAGCGCCATCGTCACGTGGTTTCACGACAAGGACCGCGAAGAGCGGGTCCTTCAAGTTCTCGCCGAACGAGGACACCAAACAGAGCTCCTCAAGGAGATGGGGGACCCACGGCTTCTTGTTGCCACCAGACGAGGCCGGAAGCACATTGTGGACGAGCTCTCCAAGCTAGAGCCTCAAGTGCTGCTGGAGGCCGCAGGGGGTACTTCTGGAGCGTTTCTGCGGCTATTTCAGTTCGGAGAGCCGCCTGAGGGCCACGGTCTGACGCGCTTGGCCGGCACGGCTCTGTCTAAGTCTTCCATGGGGGTGTCGGACATGACTACCACCAACCTACACCATAACCGCCCAGCCACGCTTCAGGGGGCTCTAGTTCAAGGTTGGGTGCGAATTATCGCCGAGACCCTTGTACTGGCAGCTCGAGAACCCCAAGGGGTTATCGACGTAACTCGGGACTCAAAGCTGCCTGGCAATTTCTGGATCGTCCACCCAGACACGGTGCGATCATTTCGTGCCCTCGACGGCAGAGCAGTGGTTCTGCCTGTGGCTGTGCGGTACCTCGACGGGTTGCCGACAGCGATCACGGTCGAAGCTCCTCTTGGGTACTTGAAGGTCCCGAAAGCTTTCGAGGCTCTCAGTCGAGAAATCTTCGATCGATGGGAGACGGGGGCCGAACTCGACTTCGAGGTCTGGGTTGATCTCGAGAAGGTTCGTGCCTATACGGTCGTGGGGATCGACCCGACGGTGCAAGTCCTTTGATAGATTGGTTTGGGTAGTGGCATACTACTCGTTCGTGGTCGTGGCCCCTCAACCGATCGGGTTTCCGAAGCCCCTGCTGATTCTCGATCAAGGCGTGAATGTCTTCAGCGCTGAGGTAGCGAACGTTGAAGAATTCTTGCAGAGCCTGAGGGCTGAAGGAATCGAGGTGCGAGAGGTAAACCGTCTCGACGAGTTCGAGCCCACCAAGCTGACGGACCTGTTGATCGACGGAGCCCCGCTTAACCTACTGGGAGAAAATCTGGATGAGACCTAGGTCTGCACCGCCGCCATCG
>JACCDR010289229.1_pt1 | contig 12284 bp, 9 predicted proteins | sample 7446431 | NCBI WGS metagenome assembly JACCDR01 (sample SAMN15323443, study PRJNA562643) | freshwater metagenome | isolation source: river surface water | place: USA:Blue River Watershed | collected 2017-08-17
GTTAGAAACTTAACTGCATCTGCCAAAAGCTGCATCAAACCAAGAGGCCCGACTCGATTCGGCCCCAGACGATTCTGAATAAAGGCAGAGCCGCGACGCTCAAGCCAAACCAAAATGGGGACGGCCTGAACCATCATCAAGAAGATCACAACTAGCTTCAGCCCGTTGACTGTTATTTCAAAGATGTCCTTACCCATATCCATTACTTAGTCCCACTCCAACGCTTTTGATTTTACTTCCCAGAAAAGACCAAAGATAAAAATCGAAATAAAAACCATCATCGAAATAAAAACATAAGCGCCCATTCCCGCCGATATGAACTCTCGAAAAGAAATCGCCCACGGATACATAAATATAATTTCGATATCAAAAAGAATAAATAAGATCGCAGTAAGATAATACTTAACAGAAATTTTGGTGTCTTTTTTTTCAAGGCCTGGCAGTCCACACTCATAGGGCTCATATTTTACAGGATGGTACTTAACCTTCCCGCCAGTCTTGGTTGACACCCAAAGTAAAAAAGCTCCGAATAAAGCAATAAATACAAAGATGAAAATGACTCCACCGAGTGGCACAATACCCTCCAAAGTTGCCGTTATTATTTGGATTTCAATTAGTTATATATGTGTCGTCTCTTAAATCCAAGAAATATGAATGGAAACAAGGCGATAAGCATGGCAAGATAGCCCGGCCCATGAAAGCAGAAAGCATCCACACTCGACTCGAGTCTTTATTAGATCGAGCTTTCGAAACATCACGAGGTAAAATTCAAGTAACGGGGGCTTCCTCTCCGCTGCCGCTTGCTCTCTTTTTGTCTCAGACATATACAAAAAGAATCAACAGCTTGCCGCACCTAGTAGTAACGGGCAGTTATCGCGACTCACAAAAGTTGGCAGAGCTTATTTCGTTCTTTGACCCAATTCGTCAAGTGGTTTTGTTAGCACCCTTTGATGTTTCCGCCTACTCAGGACTTTATCCAAGCCAACAAGTGGTCGCCCATCGATTGAATTTTCTTTCGAAGGCTCAGTCTGCAAAGCCTGGCGAAATCTTTATTGCATCGGCCGACGCGCTGGCTCAAAAAACTTTGCCTGTTTCTGTTCTGCGAAATCAAAGTCGAGTGATTCGTTCTGGTTCAGAGCTCCCCGAGGATGTTGTGTCTTTTCTGAACTCTCTGGGTTATGTCTCGGCGCCGATGGTTGAGGATAAGGGTCAATATGCTCTTCGCGGAGGGATCGTTGACCTATTTCCGCCGACAGAAGCTTTGCCGGTCCGTTTAGATTTGTTTGGAGACTCTGTCGAAAGCATTCGACAATTTGATGTGTCAGACCAGCGCAGTCGAGCTCAAATGGACTCTTTTGTTTTAACTCCGGCCCGAGAAACTCTTTTCCGGGATGAAACTCACGAAAGACTTTTGCAGCGAGTTCGCGAAAACCTCACTGGTCGCGATGTCGATAAAAATGACTCAGAAGAAATGCTTCGTTCTCTTGTGCTGAAGACACCCTTTCCAGGCGTTGAGTTTTTATTACCTTATTTTTATAGCGAGCTTTCACTTCCGACAGATCATTTTGGTGGCCCCTTAAATATTTATTTTTTAGATCCCGTTGAAATATCAAGACAGTCCGATGAAGCCTGGGCGGAGCTGACTACCGAATATAGGCAAAATTCAAAAAATTTGATTTGTCCTGACCTTGCTTCTCTTTATTGCTCTTTTGATCAGATTTCTTTTCCGCAAGAATCGCGGCAAATCTATTTTTCCTCGTTAGAGTATTTCCAAGAAGAAACATCCCAGGATACCCGCATCGAGTATAAGACACATTTAACCCAAGATCTAAGCCAAATGTCTTTGGCACACGCCGTGGGCTCAGAGGCATGGACTGTTGCTACTCGACAAAAGCTCTTGCGCTGGAAAGAAGACCAATACCGCATTTTTATCGGCTGCAAAAGTCAAACTCATATCGAAAAAATAAGACTGGGCTTTGAAAAGCTGGGCTTCGCTGCTGAAGTTGTGGCGGCTGATGTTTACAACTGGGATTCACAGCTGCTCGAGCAAGACAGTGATGTAAAAAAAATCCATATTGTCTTACGATCACTCAACGAAAGTCTTCGCCTTGACGAAGAGCGGATGATTTTTCTTCAGGACGAAATTTTTTTGGGCAAGAAGCTTGTCGCAAAAACAAGCTCTGGGGCGCAGGATTTTCAAAAACAAGCCAAGCGACTTTCCTTTGGAGACTTAAAGCCCGGCGACCTCGTTGTTCACGTTAAGCATGGTGTCGGCTCTTACGAGGGTCTAAAAATCATGGCTATCGATGGGGCCGAGTCCGAATTTATTCAGGTTGCTTACAAAGATAAAGACAAACTCTACCTTCCGGTTTATCGGGTTGGGCAATTGCAGAAATTTTCGGGAGCCGCCCAAACAACAATCCTAGATAAATTAGGCGGAAGTGCGTGGGAGAAAACCAAGGCTAAAGTTAAATCCCACGTTCGTGATATCGCTTCGGACCTTCTTGCTCTCTATGCCAAGCGAGCTGAGCTGCATCGCCCGTCCTTTGAGTTTAAAGAGAGTGAAATTCAACTTTTTGAAAACTCTTTCCCTTACGAGGAAACCGATGACCAGATGAGGGCCATTCGTGATATCGAAAAAGATCTTCTTTCGACAAAGCCAATGGATCGACTTGTTTGTGGTGACGTGGGCTTTGGAAAGACAGAGGTTGCTATGCGAGCTGCTTTTTTTGCGGTTCAGGCAAGAAAGCAAGTCGCCGTTTTGGCGCCGACAACTGTCTTAACTTTTCAACACTTTGAAACCTTTAAAAAGCGCTTCCACGGATGGCCACTGGAAATTCGTGTTCTGAATCGCTTCGTTTCCACAGCCGAGGTCAAAAAGACTTTACAGGATCTTAAAGACGGCAATGTTGATATCGTGATTGGAACACACAAGCTGCTAGGCTCAGCGATATCTTACAAAGATTTGGGTCTGTTGATTATCGACGAGGAACAAAAGTTTGGCGTCACTCATAAGGAAAAAATCAAGAAGATGAAGACGAGTGTCGACACTCTGACCTTGTCTGCAACACCTATTCCACGAACATTAAACATGGCGCTATTTGGAATTCGCGACCTTAGCCTGATCAACTCAGCCCCTGTTGATCGTTTACCGACAAGAACCTTCGTCACAAAATTTGACGAGGACACCATTCGAAAGGCGATTCATTCCGAGGTTTCCCGAGGCGGACAAGTTTATTTTATTCACAATCGAATTGAGTCTATTTATGGCTTGGCCGATGAGCTTCGACAAATTGTACCTGATGTTCGTCTGCGGGTTGCCCACGGCCAAATGGAAGAACACGAACTAGAAAAAACCATGTTGGCCTTTTTCCATCACGAAATTGACGTTCTGGTTTGTACCGCGATCGTAGAGTCTGGAATGGATGTGCCGCGAGCAAACACCATGTTTATCGATTCGGCCCATATGTTTGGACTTTCTCAATTGTACCAGCTGCGCGGCCGCGTTGGTCGTAGTAAGACGCGGGCCTATTGTTATCTGATGATGCCGCGAAATAGAAAGCTTGATAAAGAGCAGCAAGAGCGTCTTAAAATTATTCAGGACAACACGGCGCTTGGCAGTGGAATCAAAATTGCGCAATATGATCTCGAGCTTCGTGGATCTGGAAATATTTTAGGCGAAGATCAGTCCGGCCATGTCAACGCCGTTGGATACGAACTCTATATGGATTTGCTCAATGAGGCACTGGCCTCTGCTAAGGGCGAAAAAGTGGAGGACATGGATCTTGATCCTGAAATAAATCTTCGCATTCCTGCCATGATTCCCGAAGAATACATCAAAGATATTCGAATCCGCCTCAGCTATTACAAAGCTCTTGCTGATATCACCACCGAACAAGAGCTCGATGCAATCGAAGAAGAGCTGCGCGATCAGTTTGGGCCCATTCCTGATCAAACTTTGAACCTGATGGGATTAATGTTAATTCGTCGCCAATGTAAAGAACTGGGCGTTCGAGATATCAGCGCCGGAGCCAAATCAATTTCGTTGATATTTACAGAGCAGACAAGGCTGAGTCCCGAAAAAGTTATTCAGCTGGCGATGAAAGATAGCAAAAAGTATTCTTTAACCCCGGACAATCGACTCAACATTCGTATGAGTCAAATTTCTTGGTCTGCGGCCCATGAAGAGCTACAAGGTCTATTGAAGCTGATTTAAAATTCAAGTCGAAGGCCGCCGCCCACAATAAAATCTGTTTCGAGATTTGGCGTGTCTGCATCATCGGAGATCGCTGCGTATTTTGTCGCAAATACGTCTAGAAAAGTATTTTTCAGACCCGATTTTCGTGACTCGAGGGCTGAAATGTCGTCGATCCAATCCAACTGAAACATGAGTCCCGCCACAAAGTTCGTCCCCAGAGGAAGGCTTTTTGAATAGCTTTCGGTTGTCACTTCGTCCTTAATACTTCCTTGCCAGACATTTGCGCCTAAGTACGGAACAATATAAGGCTCTTCCGTAATTCTATCTAGAGCAATCTTAAACGAAGCTCCATAGCGACTGAGCTGCATTTTGTGATCAACGCCATCAACAGCTCCTGTTGCCTCACCCATAGAGTAGAAAAGTCCAGCAGCAAAAGCCACTAATGAGGTGTTAAACTTATACTCAAAGTTAGCTCGTATAATGGGTAGCGTGCTTTCCCCAAAAATTTCTTTAAAAGACTTTCCATCTATCGGAGAGATGTAGGAGTTAAAGAAGAGTGGCTCGTAATCAAATGAAATATAGCTTCCATGTGTCTTACGTCTGTCTTGATAAGATAGATCCACATCTTGGGGATACTCTATCAGGACCATGCCAGCAGGCGCAGCCTCAGCGTCTTCAGGCTCTAACCCTTCCGTCGGCTGTTGCTCCCCAGACTCGCTTTCTGCGCTTTGATCAAATGCCTGTCCAACAGATTCTTCTTCAAAAGTCTGCTCGATGGCGTTATCGACTGTGTTTTCTTGCGGGCCAAGACTGTCTTGCGCGTCCACCTCGAGGGCAAGCTCATCCGGTGTTGTTTGTGCAAAAGACCAGCTCACTCCTAACAGAATTAGAGCAATACAAACCTTCGATTTAAGACCAAGGTGCAAATTCACGGTGCCTCTCAAGTTCCGCCTATCTTCAGATAGGAGCAGTGATAATCTAAGTCTATGTCACACTTTTTACGGGAAACAGCCCAGAAATATATTCTCTTTGTATTTCTCTCCCTCTTCCCCAACTTTGTTCTAGGTCAGAGCAGCTCTCTTGAGCAGTTTATTCAAAAACGTGTGCGAGAAATGTCTTTAGATGAAAAAGTAGGCCAGCTTTTTATTGTTGGGTTTCCACAAAAGACTTTCGATAGTGATTTAGAGCGCTTTTTGGTCAAGAACAAACCTGGCTCGTACCTCTTATTCAAAAGAAATGTTGCGTCCCTTGAACAGCTTAAATTGCTGACAGAGCAACTTTACAAGGTCAGCTATAGGAGCACTCGCTTGCCCCCATTTATTGCTATCGATCAAGAGGGTGGAAGTGTTTCTCGTCTCCCAATTTTTCCAACTCCGCCGAATGCTCTGGCTATTGGAAAGACCTCCTCTCCACAAATTGCAAAGGAGATGGGATTTCGGATGGGTCTATTTCTTCGGGAGGTCGGAGTTAATATGAACCTCGCGCCCGTCTTAGATCTTGCCGATCCGTTTCAATTTAGCTTTATTGGGGCTCGTGCATTTGGAAGCGATCCTGAACTGGTTGGACTTTTGGGGACAGCTTATTCGCAGGGCCTGATCGACGCTCATGTCATTCCGACGGCAAAACACTTTCCAGGATCGGGGGACTCTGCGCTCGACCCACATGTCACGGTTGTAGCCAGCAAGAAGTCGGCCGACGAGCTTCGCAAGGTTGATATGAGGCCCTTTGTGGAATATTCTCGCCTTGGACCACAGAGCGCGATGATGATGTCTCATCTGATTTATCCAACTCTTGACCCTGAAAGTGAGCCGGCTAGCTTCTCTCGCCAGATTGCTTCTGAAATACTTCGAAAGCAGATTGGATACACTGGACTTGTCATGACGGATGACCTGCAGATGCAGGGCTCTAGAAAGCTTTTGCGTCCCGAAAAGGCAGCATTGAAAGCACTTCAATCTGGCGCCGACATCGTCATGCTCACCTGGTCCTTTGCAGATCAGGAGCGCGCCATTCAGTTCGTCAAAGGGGCCGTCGAAAAAGGGGATCTTAAGTTAGAAGAGCTCAATCAAAAAATAGAGCGTATTCTGCGAGCAAAGGCTTTTGCTAACTCGTACAGGCGAAACCCAGATCTCCCAAGCCTAATATCGGGAAATGTGCTGGCATCGCAAGAATATGATAAACTAGAAAAGTCCATCCTTGAAGCGAATCTTCAGCAGCAGTTAGCGGAGGCTCAAGGTCAGAGTGTAGAGAGAAGACCGGCTTCGGTGAACACAAGGGTCTGTGCAGCTTCCTCCAATCTGTCGTTTTTAGAGCAGCTGAGGCAGGGCTCCACTTTACAAGTTGAGACTCGCGAGTACGAAAGAAATCATTCCCGGAAGAAGTTCTTGTCGTGGCTAGAGGAGCAGAAATGCGAGGTCTTAATATTCGCTGTGACCGGAAAAAGTTCTGCTCAATTTGTAGAACGCCTGCCTGCGGCTAAGAAAGAACGGATGATCCTTTTAAACCTAGGGGCCCCATACCTAGTGAACTCGGCCTCTTCTTATTTTCAATTGATCCAACTCTATTTTAACCATCAAGATGCAGGAAAAAGTTTTGCTCGAATTTTGCCCGATATTTTGAGTCAAAAGTTGGCAGCCAATAGCCACCAATAAAAACACTACAGTCCCTGTTTAAGCGCTGAAAGTTGAAATGGCATGAATGCCCACAGCTCGCTAGAATTGTGGGTCATATTAATTTGCATCTAGGGGTTTTCTACCTTTTATGTGCCTCTGCCACTTCAATTTGGGCTCGAGCTCTACTCCACTCGCGTTGAAACATCTTCCAATCTTCGTCTGAGATAAGCTCGTTCATAACTCGCTTTTCTGACTCAGCTAGTTTTGCCTTAACAACCTCCACATCAATTTCATGTGGCAGATCTGCTAAGCTCGCAAGAATGTTCACACCTTCGGGGCTAACTTGGCAATAGCCCCAGCTAATGACTGCGACGTCTTGCTTGTCTTTGCCCTTTATCTTCCACTTCATCACGCCCGTTTCAAGAGTCGTGATAAGCGGGGCGTGGCCAGATAGAATGTTGAGCTCTCCACGAAAGGCTGGAACGGTCACCTCTTCGACTTCTTGGCCGACTAGAATCCGCTTCTCTGGCGTCACGATCGTTAGTTTAAACATAAGCTCAACCTTTTATGCCTGAAGTTTCTTAGCTTTTTCAACAGCCTCTGCAATTGTTCCAACCATGTAGAATGCCTGCTCTGGAAGACTGTCATGCTTTCCATCCAAGATTTCGCGAAATCCACGAACAGTGTCTTTGATGTCAACATACTTGCCTTGCAAGCCTGTAAACTGCTCGGCAACAAAGAATGGCTGCGACAAAAATCGTTGAATCTTCCGAGCTCGTGATACAACCAACTTATCTTCTTCAGACAACTCATCCATACCCAAGATTGCAATGATATCTTGAAGTTCACGATAGCGCTGTAGCAAGGCCTGGACGTCGCGAGCACACTTATAATGCTCCTCTCCAATAACCTGAGGGTCCAAAAGGCGCGAAGTTGACGTCAATGGATGTACCGCAGGGAAGATTGCCATAGCCGCAATGTCGCGATCTAGGTTTGTCGTCGCGTCTAAGTGAGTAAATGTTGTTGCAGGGGCAGGATCTGTATAGTCATCCGCCGGAACATAAACGGCCTGAACAGAGGTGATGGAGCCTTTTTTGGTTGAGGTGATACGCTCTTGTAAAGTACCCATCTCTGTCGCTAAGTTCGGTTGATAACCAACGGCTGAGGGGATGCGCCCTAAAAGGGCTGAAACCTCTGCACCGGCTTGGGTAAAGCGGAAAATGTTGTCAACAAAGAAAAGAACGTCTTGGTTCTCTACATCGCGGAAGTATTCCGCAACTGTCAGACCAGTCAAGGCAACCCGAGCCCGAGCTCCTGGTGGCTCGTTCATCTGGCCAAATACAAGTGCTGTTTTGGAAATAACCCCTGACTCTTTCATTTCACGCCAAAGATCATTTCCCTCGCGAGTTCTTTCTCCAACCCCAGCAAATACCGAGAATCCTCCGTGCTCAGTGGCAATATTGCGAATGAGTTCTCGAATCAATACTGTTTTGCCAACACCCGCACCACCAAACAAACCAATCTTTCCACCCTTTGCATAGGGCGCTAGAAGGTCCACGACCTTAATTCCAGTCATCAACATGGCAGCAGAGGTCGCCTGGTCCTCAAACTTTGGAGCAGATCGGTGAATTCCCCAGTGTTCTTTGGCATTAACGGGTCCGGCCTCGTCAATGGGCTCACCAATCACATTGATAATGCGCCCTAGGGCCTCTCGACCAACTGGTGCTGTAATCATGTTGCCCGTTGCTTTTACTTTCTCGCCACGAACCAAACCTTCTGTTTGGTCCATTGAAATTGTACGAACAACTCCATCACCCAGGTGCTGTGCCACCTCAAGAACGAGGTTAAACTCTGACTCAGAGATAAATTTATTTGTTACACGAAGTGCTGAGTTGATTGATGGAAGATCGCCACCTTCAAACTCAACATCTACCACGGGTCCCATTACTTGTTTTACTTTACCGAATGCCATTATCCAGCTCCCTATTTCAGCGCCTCTGCGCCCGATACGATTTCAGTCAATTCTGTAGTAATTTTTTCTTGTCTTAATTTGTTGTACGTCAGAGTGAGTTTATTGATCATCTCTTTCGCATTGTTAGTTGCGTTTTCCATAGCGCTCATACGCGCACCATGCTCTCCAGCAACCGATTCGGACATTGCTCTATAGACCTGAAGATCAAAATGCCTCTCCAAAAGCTCTTTAATAATTCCCTCTGGAGCTGGCTCGAAAATCATATCCACTGCAAAATTACCAGTTTGACCTGTCTGTGCCTCGCCAAAAGAGCTAAGGCATATGTCAACGGGCAAAATTGTTTCACAAACAACCGTCTGGGAAATTGCAGACTTGAACTCATTGTAAACAATGCGAACCTCATCGTAAGCGCCTTCAAGATAGTCATGCATCACCTTGTGGGCAACCTTAGAGGCCAGCTCATAAGAAATATCCTTATCAAGCCGTGTGATATAATCGACTGGCTTAATGCCTCTTTTGATGAAGTAGTCGTTGGCCCTGCGACCAACAAACAAAAAGTCGATCTTATCGAGCTTACTTTGATTCTCTTTATAGTAGTTTTCAGTGAACTTGTTGATATTGCTGTTGAAAGCACCACAAAGGCCACGGTCCGAGCTGATAACAACCAAAAGAACTGACTTTACCTGCTCTTTTCGCTCCATCAGAGGATGAGATACCTTGTTGGTCACAGCGATATCCGCAATCACCTTTCGCAAAGTGAGGGCATACGGGCGCATGTTCACAATGTTGTTTTGTGCCCTTCTCAACTTCGCAGCAGACACGAGCTTCATAGCTCTTGTAATCTGCTGGGTGTTTTTTGTGGACTCTATTCGAGCCCGGATATCCTTCAAGCTTGCCATTTAAGCACCAATTACTTCTTGTTAGAAGGTTGGAAAATCGCTTTGAACTGCTCTAAAGCAGCTAAAAGAGCCTTTTTGTTATCGTCAGAGATTACCTTTTTCTCAGCAATCGTCTTTAAAATTTCACCGTGTGATGTTTTTAAAAACTCAACTACCTGCTTTTCATACACCTTAACGTCTGCCTCTGGGTAGGCGTCTAGGAAACCATTTGTTGCGGCAAAGATCATCGCAATTTGCTCTTCTACCTTAACGGGAGAATACTGTCCCTGCTTCAAAACCTCCACAAGGCGGCGTCCTCGAGCTAGCTGTTGCTGAGTTGCCTTATCAAGGTCGGATGCAAACGCAGCGAAGGCCTCCATGGCGCGGAACTGAGCAAGCTCAAGCTTAATAGATCCCGCTACTTGCTTCATTGCTTTAATTTGAGCTGCACCACCAACGCGCGACACTGACTTACCGACAGAAATAGCTGGTCGAATACCTTTGTAGAATAGATCCGACTCAAGGAAGATTTGTCCATCCGTGATCGAAATGACGTTTGTAGGAATGTAGGCTGAGATGTCTCCTGCTTGAGTTTCGATAATTGGCAAGGCTGTCAAGGATCCACCGCCCTTATCGGCGGAAAGTTTTGAGGCGCGCTCAAGCAATCGACTGTGAAGATAAAAAACATCGCCAGGATAGGCCTCTCGTCCTGGTGGCCTGCGAAGCAACAGGGACACTTGTCGATATGCTTGTGCTTGCTTTGTTAGGTCATCATATATGATGAGCGCATGCCTGCCTGTGTCTCGAAAGTATTCTGCCATTGCTGTTCCAGAGTAGGCTGCCAAGAACTGAAGTGGGGCAGGGTCAGAGGCGTTGGCTGCAATAACAGTTGTGTAATCAAGAGCGCCCGCTGCGCGAAGCTTCTCAACAACAAGAGCAACCGTTGATTGCTTTTGTCCAATCGCAACATAGAAGCACTGAACGTTTTGACCTTTTTGATTGATAATTGTGTCGATTGCAATTGCAGTCTTGCCTGTTTGGCGGTCTCCAATAATAAGCTCGCGCTGTCCGCGACCAATCGGAACCAATGCATCAATTGCCTTAATACCTGTTTGAAGAGGCTCTTCAACAGGATGACGATAAACAATACCTGGCGCCTTTAGCTCAACAACTCGATTGTGGGGCGTACTGATAGCGCCGCGGCCATCGACTGGATTTCCAAGGGCATCAACAACGCGCCCCAGGAGCGCTTCTCCAACCGGAACCTGCACAATCTTTTTAGTTCTCTTAACTGCATCACCCTCTTTAATGTAGCGATCCTCACCAAAGATAACGACACCTACGTGACCTTCCTCAAGATTTAACACCATCCCGAAGACCTCACCGGGGAACTCAACCAGTTCGCCAGCCATTGCATTTTCTAATCCGTAAATACGGGCGACACCGTCACCGACGGAAAGAACGCTACCCGTTTCGCTTACTTCAATCTTTTTATTGTATTGATTGATTTGTTCTTTGAGAACACGACTGATCTCATCAGCACGAATTTGTGTTTCCATTTTTAGTTGGCTCTCCTGTTTAATTCTTCATTTAGCTTTTTTAAATGTGTGTCGATACTGTCATCGAACTTCCACCCGCCAACTTGAGCAACAACGCCACCCAAAATTTTTGGATCTAGTTCATAGGTTAAAACAATCTTCTTCTTCAGGGCCTGGCTGATCTTACTTTCGATTTCCTTTTGACCCTCAGATGAGAGCGGCTGAGCTGATCGAACCACGCCTCGCGTGATCCCCTCTTCTGCATCCAAGAGACCCTGATAAGCCTCTAAAACCTGGTCTAAAACTCCGAGACGATTTTTCTTTGCAAGCAAAACTAGAGCACTCACAAGCTCCCTAGAAAGAGGCTGGCCAGCTAGGGCTGCGCCAAGAACAGCAGCCTTCTGATCTGGACTCGCCACTGGGTTTTCAAAGTATGTTTGAATTGCTCTGTCTGATCTAACCACCTCAACAACAACCCGCAGCTCTTTGTGGGCTTGAATATGTAAGCCGCTTTGTTTGGTTGCCGCCAGAAGGGCCTTTGCATATCGTTTGGAAACTTCGCTGATGGCCACTCTACACCCCAACCTGGTTAATGAAGTCTTTTTGCAGCTTCTGCTGGTCAGCCGCACTTAGGTCTTTTGTTACCAAAACACGAGCCGCCCCCATCGAGTCTAATAGCAGCTGCTCGCGTAGTTCTTTTTTTGCGCGCTGAAGCTCTAAGCTCACAGTAAGCCTTGCATCTTCCCGAATTCGCGTTGCCAAAGCTTCTGCTTCCCCAGAAATCTGTTTTTGAATATCTGCCGCCTGCGCCTGCGCCCTAATGACAGAGTCCCTATAGCTAGAGTCAAGATCTGTTAACTTAGCCCTTATGTCGGCGAGATCTTTTTCTGCACGAGCCCTGGCTGCGGCTGCCTTTTGAGAGGCCTCCTGATAATTTGTCTTTCTTGTTCTAAAAAAATCAACAATTGCATCTTTAGTGAAATAGACGATTCCACTAAATAAAATAGTTAGGTTGAGAATTTGATAGATAATAACCTTGGGGATGCCCTCTTCATGGCCGTCAGCAGCTAGAGTTAGGCTAGGTAGAAC
>JACCDR010028206.1_pt1 | contig 12282 bp, 7 predicted proteins | sample 7446431 | NCBI WGS metagenome assembly JACCDR01 (sample SAMN15323443, study PRJNA562643) | freshwater metagenome | isolation source: river surface water | place: USA:Blue River Watershed | collected 2017-08-17
GCGAGAGCGGGATGCCGGTCCAGTCGGCGACGACCTGCATCATGAGATCTTCGTCGATGGCCACGCGTTTTTCTTCGCGCGCTTTTTTCCACGCTTCCGTGGCGGCTTCCTGACGCGCACGGAGCTGTTTCTCGTTGTCGCGGAATTTGGCGGCCTCTTCGAAATGCTGCTTGGCGATCGCGTCTTCCTTCTTGGCGCAGACTTCCTCGATCTCCTTGGTGAGATCTTCGATGTCCGGCGGGCGGTTGAGGGAGGCGATGCGGGCGCGTGAGCCGGCCTCGTCCATCACGTCGATGGCCTTGTCGGGCAGGAAGCGTCCGGTGATGTAGCGGTCGGAGAGCTTCGCGGCGGATTCGAGGGACTTGTCGCTGAAGATCGCCTTGTGGTGATCCTCGTATTTGCTGCGGATGCCCTTGAGGATGATGATCGTGTCATCGACGGACGGCGGTTCGACTTTCACCGCTTGGAAGCGGCGGTCGAGGGCGCTGTCTTTCTCGATGTACTTGCGGTACTCGTTGAGCGTGGTCGCGCCGATGCACTGGAGTTCGCCGCGGGAGAGCGCGGGTTTGAAGATGTTGGAGGCGTCCATCGCGCCTTCGGCGGCGCCGGCGCCGACGATGGTGTGCATCTCGTCGATGAAGAGGATGATGTTTGTGGCGCGCTTGATCTCGTCCATCACGGCCTTGATGCGCTCCTCGAACTGGCCGCGGTACTTCGTGCCGGCGACCATGAGGGCGAGATCGAGGGTGATGACTTTTTTCTCGGCGAGGATCTCGGGCACCAGGCCGCCAGCGATCTCTTGGGCGAGACCTTCGACGATGGCTGTTTTGCCAACGCCGGCTTCGCCGATCAGGACGGGATTGTTTTTCTGACGACGGCAGAGGATCTGGATGACGCGGCGGATCTCGTTTTTGCGGCCGACGACCGGATCCAGTTCACCCTTGCGGGCGAGTTCCGTGAGATCGCGGCCAAAGGCTTTGAGCGCGGGCGTCTTGACCTCTTTCTTGCCGTCTTCGGACGAGCCCGAAGCCCCGCGCGAGGAACCGGCACCGGGAGCGGCTTCTTCACCGCCGCCGGGAGGATTGCCTTCGCCGCCGGAAAACTGCGGATCGAGCTCGCGGAGGATTTCGTTGCGGGTGCGCTCGATGTCGATGTCGAGGGACTTGAGCACGCGGGCGGCCACGCCTTCGCCTTCGCGAAGCAGGCCGAGGAGAATGTGCTCGGTGCCGACATAGGAGTGATTGAGCGCCTTGGCTTCCTTGCCGGCGAGGGCGAGCACCTTTTTCACGCGGGGCGTGTAGGGAATGCTGCCGGCTGTCTTGGTTTCCTGGCCGGTGCCCACCTGCTTTTCGACCGCACCTCGCACCGTTTCCAGATCGAGACCCATTTTTTGAAGCACGCTCACGGCCACGCCTTGGCCAAGTTTGATGAGGCCGAGGAGGATGTGCTCCGTGCCGACATAATTGTGGTGGAAGCGGTCAGCCTCTTTGCGCGCGAGGGCCAGCACTTGCTGCGCCCTCGGTGTGAAGTTGTTCATGGGTTCCATGTGCGTGGTGGGTAGGCGGGCGTCTGTTTGTTTGGTTTGTTAAATTTTCTGCGATGGCGGCGCAGGGTGGATTAATTGTGACTGTTGATTGCGAAGTTAGGTTTCGCGAAAGCAGCAAATTCCGTGCGTAGGAGCTCCGCGCGCAGGCTGTCGCGCTGGTTGGATTCGAGATCGTGCCGGCTGGCGTGCTGGATGTGGCCGGGCTGGGCCTCGATGAAGAGGCGGTCGATCACCGAGCGGGTGTCGTCGGGGAAAAGACCGAGATCGATGCCGAGGCGGAGCAGGGACAGGAGATTCATGGCCTCACCGGAGCTGAGCAGGTGGCTGTGCTGGAGGATGCCGTAGGCGCGGCCGATCTTGTCAAAAATCTTGGCGGCGTCGCTCTCCATGAGTTTGGCACGGGCGTTCTGCTCATGCTCGACGATGGAGTTGAGCACGCTGGCCAGGCGCTTGATGATCTCCTCTTCGGATTCGCCGAGCGTGGTCTGGTTGGAAATCTGGAAAATGCTGCCGCTCGCGTCCGAGCCTTCGCCGAAGAGGCCGCGCACGACCATGCCGAGCTGGTTGACCGCGCGGACGACTTTTTCCATCTGGTTGGAAATCACCAGGGCGGGCAGGTGCATCATGGCGGAGGCGCGCATGCCGGTGCCGAGCTTGGTGGGGCAGGCGGTGAGGTAGCCGAGGGTGGGCGAAAAGGCGTAGTCGAGCGCGTCTTCGAGGGCGGTATCGAGCTCGTTGATGGCGTTCCAGGTTTTCTTGAGCTGGAAGCCCGCCCGGAGGACCTGGATGCGCAGGTGGTCCTCTTCGTTGATCATGACGGAGAGGGTCTGGTCTTTGCTGATGACGACGCCGGCGCCGGCCTTGGCACCGCTCAATTCTCGGCTGATGAGGTGGCGCTCGACCAGGATCTGTTTCTCCAGATCGCTCAGCTCGTTCACCGCGACATTCAGGCCGCGCTTCATCTGGGTGGCACCGCCCACGGCTTCGCGGCAGGCCCCGAAGATGGTCTCACGCTGGGCTTCACGCGCCCAGCCCGGAAAGGGATTGCCGGCAAGATTCCGCGCGAGCCGGATGCGCGTCATCAGGACGATGGCGCATTTGCTGCTCGCCGTGTCGGTAAGCTCGGAAGGGCTGGCGATAAGCGACGCAATCGTCATGGGCTTAGCGCGCGAGCTTTTGTCCGAAGGCTTGTTTGACTTGGTTGATTTCATCGCGGAAGCGGGCGGCGTCTTCGTAACGCTCGGATTTGATGGCGTCGTCGAGACTGCCTTCGAGCTGGTGGAGACGGTCGGTGAGGGATTTGCGGTCGAGCGCCTTTTGCGGGACTTTGCCGGTGTGGCGGGTGCCCTTGTGCATGTTGTCCAGCATCGGCTCCACCGTCGTTTTGAACGTTTGGTAGCAGTGCGGGCAACCGAAGCGGCCATGCTTCTTAAAGTCGTGCTGGGTAAACCCGCACTGTTCGCAGCGCATGCCATCTGCCGCGGCCTCGGGATTGAGCGAGGCTTTCAGAAGCAGGTCCGAGAGCGAGAAACCGCTGGGATCGGTCACGCCTTTGGCCTGCGCGCAGGCCTCGCAAAGATCTACCTTATGAATCTTGTTATTAACAATCTGCGTAAGATGTACCGTCGCGGTTTTCGGACAAAGATCGCATTTAAGTGGGCTGGCCATGGAGAAAAGGGAGCGCGTCAAAAGTAACTATCGACACAGGTGACATAAAATTATGACGAGCGTGTGACATCAGTGGATGCAACTATCTGCACTAACCATGCCATGAGTGAGACTGCTGGCAAGACCTCGGCAGCGATACGCGGCCGGCAAAAACAGCCGCTACAGTCGCGCCGCAACCGCGCCACCGGTCTGCCAATCATGCGCGACTGTGGCGCACCGCAGCCGGATCGCTGAAGGGACCCGGTCGCCGGCGCGCCGCGCGAGCCCTCGCCACTCAGATGCGGGTGCCTTCGACCAGCACGCGGCGGCGGAAGGAGGCCAGAACCTTGGAGAAGATGGTTCCCGGCTGGCCGTTGCCGATCTCGCGCCCGTCGAGCTTCACGACCGGGATGACTTCAGCGCCCGTGCCCGTGAGGAAACACTCATCGGCGTTCCAGACATCGTAACGTGTCATGTTGGCCTCGCGGATCGGGACGCCGATCTCCTTGGCGATGTCGAAGATGGCATCGCGCGTGATGCCCTTGAGCGCGCCTTGGGAGGCGGCGGGGGTGATGATTTCGCCTTTGTGGACGAGGAAGATGTTATCGCCGGTGCACTCCGCGACGTAGCCCTGATCGTTGAGCATGATGGCCTCAAGCGCGCCAGCCTGGCGCGCTTCGATCTTGGCCAGGATGTTGTTGAGGTAGTTCAGCGATTTGACCGTCGGCGGCAGGGCCGCCGGATTCATGCGGCGTGTGGCCACGGTGACGATCTCCAAGCCCTTGGTGTAATACTCTGCGGGATAGAGGGCTATCTTGTCGGCGATGATGAAAATCGAGGGCTTGGGACACAGCCAGGGCGACAATCCCAGATCGCCGACGCCGCGCGTCACCACGAGGCGGATATAGCCATCCTGGAGGTTGTTGGCGCGGCAGGTATCGATGGTCGCCTGGGCGATTTCCTTGCGCGACCAGGGCATCTTCAGGAGCAGCGCCTTCGCCGAGTACTCCAGACGCTCCAGATGCTCCTCGAGGCGGAAAATGTTGCCCTGATAGAGACGGATACCCTCGAAAATGCCGTCTCCGTAGAGCAGCCCGTGGTCAAACACGGAAATCTTGGCATCAGCGCGGTCCACCAACTGGCCATCGAGGTAAATCTTCATAAGCGGGCAACGTAGGTAGCGCAGACCGCGCTTGTCCAGCCTGCGCGCGCCTTCTGTGCGGTGTAGGCAGCGAACTTGCCAGCCACTGTGCTCATTCATTCCCTCGCCACCGCCATGCCTCCCACGCCTGACCGCCCCCGCCTCGTCCCACTCCGCCGCGTGGAATGCCTCACCGTGCTCCTGCTCGCGGCGATCGCGGTGGCTGTGCTGCTGCCGCGATGTGCAAAGCCGGCTTCGCCCGAAGCCTCCGTCGCCGGTGAAAATCCCGGGCACGCCCACCCGTCAACGTCCGGCCCCGCGCTCGGTGACAGTTCAGGCCGATCCGCTGAATAAAGTCGCGCACCCTTTGCCCGGATTGCTTTCCTAGGACTCGATTCCATCGTCGGCCCACAGACTTGCATGACCGCAGCATCCATCGCGCTCTCACAAAACCTCACCTACGTCGTCGGGCATAAAAACCCCGACGCCGACGCGATCTGCTCGGCCATCGGCTACGCCGCCTTCAAAGAGGCCCGCGGAGATCGGGGCTATGTCGCCGCCCGCTGCGGAAACTCCAATGCCCGCATCGACACCATCCTGCGGAAATTCAACCAACCTCTCCCCGTCTATCTCAGCGACGTCACCCCGCGCGTGCGCGACGTCATGGTGACCCAGGTCGTCACCGTCAGCCAAAACGCCACCTGCGCCGAAGCCCTCGAACTCATCGACGCCCATGACGTCCGCATCCTCCCCGTCACCACCGACGAGCGCCGCGTGGTCGGCTCCGTGTCGGTTTTCCAGCTCGGCGGACACTTCATCCCGCGCCTCCGCGAGCCCCGCGAGATGCGCAAGGTCAACACCTCCCTCTCGCACATCACCCGCGCGCTCAAAGGCCGCGTCATCCACCTCGCCAACGCCGACGAGACCCAGGACCTCTACGTGCGCATCGGCGCCATGGACGTCCGCTCCTTTGGAAAAGTTTCCGAACACGAGGGCGTCCCCGCCAACCGCACCGTCATCATCGTCGGCGACCGCTGGGACATCCAGCAACGCTCCATTCAGATCGGCGTCCGCGCCCTCGTCATCACCGGCAACCTGCCCGTCGACGACGAGGTCGTCCAACAGGCCAAGGCCGCCGGCGTCAGCCTCATCGTCAGCCCCTTCGACTCCGCCACCACCGCCTGGCTCGTCCGCACCGCCTCGACCATCGACACGCTGATCGACCGCAAATTCTCCTCCGTCACCGCCGACGTCCGCCTCTCCGATCTCCGCAAAAAAGCCGCCACCTCGACCGCCCCCGCCTTCATGGTGCTCGACGACACCGGCCGGCTCCTCGGCATCCTCACCAAGACGGACATGATCAAACCCGTCAAAACCCGCCTCGTCCTGGTGGACCACAACGAGATGACCCAGGCCGTCACCGGCGCCGCCGAGGTCACCATCGCCGAGGTCATCGACCACCACCGTCTCGGCTCGCTGAATACGCAACAGCCCATCCTCTTCATCAACGAACCCGTCGGCTCCACCTGCACCATCGTCGCCGATCTCTTCCGCCGCGAAGGACTGAAGCCCACGCCCGACATCGCCGGCATCCTGATGAGCGGCATCATCTCCGACACCCTCCACCTCAACAGCCCCACCACGACCGAGAAAGACGGCATCCTGCTCAACTGGCTGGCCGGCATCGCCGGCGTCGATTCCCGCGCCCTCGCCGACACCATCTTCAGCTCTGGCTCCGTCATCCTCGGAAATTCACCGGACAAGGTCATCCGCACCGATTTCAAAATCTACGAGGAGGACACCGTGCGCTTCGCCGTGTCGCAGGTCGAGGAGCTCGGCTTCGGCAACTTCTGGCAGCACGCGAAACAGCTCTGCGCCGCGCTTCAAAAACTGGCCAACGACGAACAACTCGCCTTCGCCTGCCTCCTCGTCACCGACATCAACACGCAAAACTCCCTCCTGCTCGTGCGCGGCGACGCCGATTTCATCAGCCGCATCTCCTATGCCCACGTGGAGAAGGACGAGATCTTCGACCTGCCCGGCATCGTGAGCCGGAAGAAGCAGCTCATCCCCTACATCACCTCGCTGCTCAAAGAGCTCCAGCGCGACGGCATCACCCCGCACTTCCGCCATTTTTCAGCGCCCCCCTTCGGCACCCTCCCGCCGATGCCCGACACCCGAGGCTGATCCGGACGCGCAAGGCCCCCTCTCCAGTTGTAATCGGGGTGCCCCCGCCCCGCATGACGCAGGTCCTGCTTTCAACGTGCGCGCGCGGCGAGAGCACCCCGCCTACATCAGCATGGGCTTTCAGGACCGCTCGCATCCAACCGCCTCGCCCCGCCGCGTCCTCCACCTTCTCCGCGGTTAAAAAATTGCCTCACCCGCCCCGTGTGCCCTTAGCTCACGTTCTCCATGTCAGCCGAAACCAACGCGACTCCCGACACGCCAGCACCCGCCACGCCCAGCGACTTTATCCGCGATATCGTCGCCCAACACGTCGCCGAGAAACGCTACCCGAAGATCGTCACCCGCTTCCCGCCCGAGCCCAACGGCTACCTCCACATCGGCCACGCCAAATCGATCTGCCTCAACTTCGGCATCGCCCGCGAAAACAACGGCCAGTGCAACCTCCGCATGGACGACACCAATCCGGCCAAGGAGGACATCGAGTACGTCGATTCGATCATCACCGACGTCAAATGGCTCATCGCCGGCTGGGCCGACCACTGCCTCGGCTTCAAAGCCAAAGGCGCCACCCCGACGCTCTCCACGGTCAACGGCCGCCCTGACTACTACCTCGCGCCGGTCCCGCCCTCCGCCTCCGCTTTTCACCCTTCACCCCTCACCCTTCACTCTTCTTCCGCCGAGCCTTTCTTCGCCAGCGCCTACTTCGACCAGCTCTATGAATACGCCGTCGCGCTGATCAAAAAGGGCAAAGCCTACGTCTGCGACCTCAGCCCGGAAGACACCGACCTCTACCGCGGCGCGCCCGACAAACCCGGCCGCGACTCGCCCTTCCGCACGCGCTCCATCGAGGAAAACCTCGATCTCTTCGCCCGCATGAAAGCCGGCGAATTCCCCAACGGCGCCCGCTCCCTGCGCGCCAAGATCGACATGGCTTCGCCCAACATCTGGCTGCGCGATCCGCTCATCTACCGCATCCGCCACACCGCCCACCACCAGACCGGCGACACCTGGTGCATCTACCCGCTCTACGATTTCGCCCACTGCCTCAGCGACTACCTCGAAGGCATCACCCACTCCAGCTGCACCGTCGAGTTCGAGGTCCACCGCCCGCTCTACGACTGGATTCTCGAGAGCCTCGACCTCGCCCGCCCGCTCCCCCACCAGTACGAGTTCGCGAAACTCATCCCGAGCTACATGATCGTGTCCAAGCGGCGCCTCATCCAGCTCGTGCAGGAAAAAGTCGTCACCGGCTGGGACGATCCCCGCATGCCCACCATCTCCGGCCTGCGCCGCCGCGGCGTCACCGCCGCCGCACTACGCCGCTTCGTCATGGGCACCGGCGTCACGAAATTCGACGCCCTCACCGACATCGCCGTCTTCGAACACGCCATCCGCGAGGACCTCAACGCCCTCGCCCAGCGCCGCCTCGCCGTCCTCAAGCCCATCAAGCTCGTCCTCACCAACCTCGCGCCCGACGAAGTCATCGAGGTCGATGCCACCAACAACCCGCAGGACGAAACCCCGACCACCCGCAAAGTCGCCCTCACCCGCGAAGTCTTCATCGAGTCCGACGACTTTGCCGAAGTCCCCCCGCCGAAGTATTTCCGCCTCAAACCCGGCGGCGAAGTCCGCCTCAAGTACGCCTGCATCATCAAACTCGACGAGATCGTCAAAGACGCCTCGGGCCAGCTCGTCGAACTCCGCTGCACCGCCGACCTCACCACCCGCGCCGGCGGCCCCAACGCCGACAAGAAGGTCAAAGGCACGATCCACTGGGTCAGCGCCACCCGCTGCTTCGACGCCGAAGTCCGCCTCTACGACCGCCTCTTCACGGTCCCCGAGCCGGGCGCCGAAGATGACTTCCTGAAGGTCGTGAACAAAAACTCCCTCGAAGTCGTCACCGCCAAGCTTGAAGCCTCGCTCGCATCCGCGACGCCTGACGACCGCTACCAATTCGAGCGCCTCGGCTACTTCACCCTCGACGCCAAAGAGTCCCAGCCCGGCCGCCCCGTCTTCACCCGCACGATCTCCCTCAAAGACGCCTGGGCCCCCGCGAAAAAATAAAGCCCGTCGGCACAGCCGGCACGACGTGCCCGGCCGTTGGGACAGCCCCTTCAGCAGCGTCGATTTTTAACCACAAAGACACGGAGGACACAACCCGGAGCAGCCAGTTGCCTCCGTATCCTCCGTGTCTCTGTGGTTAAAAAATTGGCCACCGCTCAGGTTGAAATGCGCACATCCCCGCCTGCGACCTCTCGTCGGCCGGCGTCGGTGACACGACTCTGCCTCCGCGCTCTCTGCGCACTCGGCGGTTCAAATCAGGCTTTTCGTTCTGCTCACGCCTTCGCGTCCTTGAGCGCCATCGCGAGATCCACGCGTTTCTCGTAGATCGCCTTGCCGATGATCACGCCATCGAGATTCGCGTAGCGCTTCGCCAGCGCACCCAGCGCGCCGACATCGCTCTGCTGCGACACACCGCCGGAGGCGATCACGCCACTCGCCACCGTTTTCAACATCGCCTCCTGCGCCGCCAGATTCGGCCCCGTGAGCATCCCATCCGTGCCGATGTCCGTGTAGATGATCGTGCGCACACCGATCGCACTCATGCGCTGCGCCAGACCCAGTGCGCTCGTGCCGGTCGTGTCGACCCAGCCCTTCACCGCCACCTGACCGTTCTTCGCATCGATGCCCACCGCGATCCGGTCGCCAAACGCCTTCACCAACTCCACGACGAACGCCTCGCTCTCCGCCGCGCGCGTGCCGATCACGACCCGCGACACGCCCAGCCCGAGTGCGCGCTCCACCGCCAGCCGTGAACGCATCCCACCGCCCAGCTGCACCTTCATGCCCAGCGACGCGATGGACCGCACCACCGATAAATTCTGCGACTCGCCGGAAAACGCCCCGTCGAGATCCACGACATGCACCCAGCTCGCACCGGCCTTCTTGAACTGTGCCGCCACCTCGGCGGGATTTTCCGAATACACCGTTTCCTGATCGGCTCGGCCCTGGGTCAGGCGCACACAACGGCCGCCTTTGATGTCGATGGCTGGATAAATCGTCATGAGTAAACGCACAGAACTCATGCAAACCCGCCCGGAGGCAAAGAAAAATCTCCGTGCCGGCCACGCGTGTAGAACCGCGAATGAACACCGTAAGCCACAAACAGAAATCCGCCCATCCCACCCGCGCAAAGCCCGCTCCCGCGCCTCCACGCGCCTTCGCGTCCTTGGCGATCTTCTGTTTCAAAATCCGGTTCGTCCGCCTGCCCGTCGCACTTAAAAAAATTTGCCGCCCCGCTCCTTTTCCCGACCGTGATGACCATGCCCAAATTTGAGCCGCCCGCCTTTCTGACCGACCTCCTCGCCGCCCGCTCGCCCTCCGGCTACGAATTCGAAGCCCAGAAAGTCTTCGATGCGCACGTCAAACCCGCGGCCGACGCCTATGCCAAAGACGCCCTCGGCAACCGCCTCGCCACGCTCAACCCCGGCGGCGATCCCGTCCTCATGTTCGCCGGTCACATGGACGAGCTCGGCCTCATCATCACCTACGTCAACAAAGACGGTTATCTCTATTTCGACACCATCGGCGGCCACGACCGCGTGATGATCTCCGGCCGCCGCGTCATCATCCAGACCGCGAACGGCCCGGTCAAAGGCGTCACCGGCAAACGCGCCATCCACCTCATGGACGAAGCCGACCGCAAGAAGGCGCCCGAGATTCACGAGATCTGGATCGATATCGGCGCCCGCTCGAAAAAAGAAGCCCTCGCCCGCGTCGCGATCGGCGACGTCGCCACCTACGATCACGGCTTCGAGCTCATCCACGGCACCGTCGGCACCGCCCGCGCCTTCGACAACAAAGTCGGCGCCTACGCCGTCGGCGAAGCCCTCATCCGCCTCTCCAAAGATAAGAAAAAACTCGCCGCCAAAGTCGTCGCCGTCGCCACCGCGCAGGAGGAGATCGGTGTCCGCGGAGCCACGACCTCCGCCTACGCGGTCAATCCCCACATCGCCATCGCCGTCGATGTCGGCCACGCGACTGATCACCCCGATTGCGACAACCGCAAATACGGCGAGACCAAACTCGGCGGCGGCCCCATCCTTTGCCGCGGCGCCAACATCAATCCCCGGCTCTACGAGCGCCTCGTCAAGTGCGCGAAGAAGTTGAAAATCCCCTACCAGATCGAGGCCGACCCGCGCCCCACCAGCACCGACGCGCGCGCCATCCAGATGGGCCGCGGCGGCGTTTCCACCGGCCTCATTTCGATCCCGCTGCGCTACATGCACACCCCGAGCGAGCTCGTGGATCTGCAGGACGTGGAAAACTGCGTCCGACTCCTCGTCGCCTTCGCCCAATCCCTCGAAGAAGGCGACTACCACCACTGGTGAGCATTCCACGGCATCACAGATTTCCCGCCACCATCGATTTCGCCTGAGTCCACCCGATGCCCACGCCCGAGTATGATGCCATCGTCGTCGGCTCCGGCATCAGCGGCGGCTGGGCCGCCAAGGAGCTCACGCAAAAAGGCCTGAAAGTCCTGCTCCTCGAACGCGGGCGAAACGTCGAGCACGTCAAAGACTACGTTAACGCCCAGAAGCATCCGTGGGAGCTCCCTCATCGCGGCCGCGAATCGCAGGCCACGCTCGCCGCCTACCCCACCATGCAGCGCGCGAGCGGCTTCTACGAGTCGAACGCCGATTTCTGGGTCGATGAAAAGGCCTCGCCCTACGTCGAGAAAAAGCCCTTCGCCTGGCTGCGCGGCTACCACGTCGGCGGTCGCTCGCTCACCTGGGCGCGTCAGTGCTACCGCTGGAGCGATCTCGATTTCGAGGCCAACGCCCGCGAGGGCATCGCCATCGACTGGCCTCTCCGCTACGCCGAGCTCGCTCCCTGGTATGATCACGTGGAGCGCTTCGTCGGCATCAGCGGCTCGGTGGAAAACATCCCGCACCTGCCCGACGGCCAGTTTCTCCCGCCCATGGCGCTCAACGTCGTCGAGAAGGACGTCGCCGCCCGCCTCCGCACGCACTACCGCGACACCCGCCGCCTCATCATCGGCCGCACGGCCAACCTCACCGTGCCGCACAACGACCGCATCGCCTGCCTCTATCGCAACAAATGCGTCCTCGGCTGCCCCTATGGCGCCTACTTCAGCACCCAGTCCGCCACGCTCCCCGCCGCTGTCGCCACGGGCAACCTCACGCTGCGCCCCTTCTCGATCGTCACCCGTCTGCTCTACGACAAGGACCGCCGCCGCGCCCGCGGTGTCGAAGTGCTGGATACGGAGACGCGGCAGACGCACGCGTTTCACGCAAAGATCGTCTTCCTCTGCGCCTCCGCGCTCAACTCGACCTGGATCCTGCTGAACTCCGCCACCGAGGTCTGGCCCGGCGGCCTCGGCAGCAGCAGCGGCGAACTCGGCCACAACGTCATGGACCACCAGTCGCGCTCCGGAGCCACCGGCCGTTTCGAGGGCTACGAAGACCGCTACGTCCACGGCCGTCGGCCCAACGGTTTCTACATCCCCCGCTTCCGCAATCTCGGTGACGACCGCCGCGACTACCTACGCGGCTTCGGCTATCAGGGAGCAGCCAGCCGCGAAAGCTGGAGCCGCGAAATCCCTGAGCTCGGCATCGGCGCTCCGCTCAAGGAGGCGCTCACGGAGCCTGGCGCTTGGACCATGGGCATGGCCGGCTACGGCGAGATCCTCCCGCGCCACGAAAATCGCGTCTACCTCGACCACGACACCCGTGACCAC
>JACCDR010936863.1_pt1 | contig 12282 bp, 21 predicted proteins | sample 7446431 | NCBI WGS metagenome assembly JACCDR01 (sample SAMN15323443, study PRJNA562643) | freshwater metagenome | isolation source: river surface water | place: USA:Blue River Watershed | collected 2017-08-17
CCGATCGAATCTGTGCGTGCATCTCGCGGAACGTGGAGAGCCCGCCCTCGCCGCCGTGGTAGATATACATCGTGGGCGTGGCGTTCGAGGACGTGAGCTGCAGGGTACCGACGTCTACCCCGTTCAGGGTGAATTCACTCGGCGAGTTCGTCATCGTCCTTCTCGTTCGTCGTGTCCACCTTGACCACGTTGTCCTCGGACCAATCGACGCGATTGCTGCGTCGCGCCTGCGAGGAAAACAGATTGTCGAACGTCAGGCTGGACGCCTTCACCGAGGGCAACGGCTTGAATCGCTTGTTCTGGCTGGCCGATCGGTGATCTCCGCCCTCGTACGGCTCGCCGTAGTCGTAGCCCAGGATCTCGGTGTGGTATCGCTTGCGAATGCGTCGCGTCTGACCGAAGTTCATGTCGCCGTAGGTCTTGCCCTCGGCGTCCTCGTCCTCGAACGACTGCATCCACTTGCGCGAGATGTGCAGTCCGGGACTGTTCTGTCGCAATTCGGGCGAGGGCTCCAGGGCGAGGAATTCCTCTCGACGATTGCCGTTGTCCAGCAGGTACGCCAGAGACTTGAACGCGTGGAACTGCGCCGCCTCGAGGTGCCAGGTGAAGCCGATGTCCTCGACCTTGACTCCCACACGCTCGGCTACGCGCTTGGCGCAAACGTAAGCGACGGACAAATCCAGCGCTCCGATGTAGCCCAGATACGAAGTACGGGAATGCAAGGTGATCTGGGGTTCGGGGAGAGCCCGATATCCGATCGCCAACATGCAAGAACCCCAGGTACGCCACACACGGGTGCCACTACCGTCGCGGGTCGCGGTGCTGCGTTGCTGGACTTCGTTGGTTCGCATGACGGAGACGCCTCGTTTGCGTCCGACGAGCTTCTTCTCACAGGCGTTGAGCCACGCTTCCAGGGCAACGGGGTTGATGTACTGCCGGATCATCGTCGTCCAGCGTGCCTTGGTGAGCCAGAGATCTCGCAGGTCGAAGTCCCACTCCATGGAGTCCGCCACGCCGATGACGTTGTGCTTCTGCACGTCCACCGAGGTGACCATGTCCATCTCATCCTTGGGACCGTAGGCGAGGGAATGGCACATCGCCCCGTGCAGCTCGGACAGGGTCGAGCCCCAGTATTGATGGACCCCGTTCCAGATCTGATATTCCGCGGTCATCAGTAGCCGGTGTCCTTGCGCTGGTCGTTCTTCTCGGCCATGCCGAAGTAGTACCGGGCGATCTTGTCCGGCATCATGCCGGCGTAGATGTGGAACTCCATGACGAAGTGCCAGAAGTCGCCCATTTCCCCGTAGAACTCCTCGGGGCTGGTCTCCTTGAACGTCTGCTTCCAGGGCTTGTTCTTGAGGAGATTCACCCCCTCGTAGAGCTCCTCGACGATGTAGCCGGCGAATTCCCGGAGCTTCGCCTGCACGGCCGGGTGCGACAGGTTACCCCAGAGGTTCGGGTCGAGGGTGGGCAAGCCCTTCGCCCGGGCGATCTTGTCGTAGTCCTGGATGTGCCCGGTCTGCCGGAGCATCATGTTGGTGAGGATGTCGGTGATCGTCACCTTGTCACCGTCGACGGTCGGCCACTCGGACTCGACGATCGGCTCTGCCTTGATCGCGTCGCTCACTTCTCGGCTCCATTCCAGCGGGCGACGTGCGCCTCGCACTCGTTGAGAATTCCGTCGTAATCGGGCTCGGTGTAATCCCACACCTTGAGTGAGGATCCGGGTTCGTTCACGAACTCCGAGAAGAACACCTGGTAAAGCAGCCAGAGTCGCTTGGCGTTGTCCATGACGCCGGGCATCTGACTGGTCGGGCTCTTGGTGAGATTGGACATCACCACTTCCCACGGCAGCTTGCAGAAGATGACCAGGGCATCCTTGCGGAATGCGCGGCGGGCACGGAAGCCCTTGTACGAGAAGAACTGATCGTCGAGCTTGCCGCGCACGATCGGCCCGTAGATCAGCTCGCTCACGAACGGGTGCCGATCGTACAGGGCGAGCGTCTGGTTGTCCCAGCTGGCCACGTCCCGCAGCGCCCATTCGTAGACGTTGGGCACCGGGCCCCCGATCGAGTCCGAAGCCCGATCGTGAATCGGCAGGTCCAGGTCTAGTCCGAGACGGGCGACGAGTGTGCTCTTGCCCGTCCCATCGCAACCCTCTACCACGATCAAAGTAGGTACCTCGCGATCTGTGTGGCGAACTTCTCTACAAATCCCAGCTTGGTGTTACAGGAGTAGCAGAGAAGTCCTCGGATGATGAGCGTTGTGTGACAGTGGTCCATATGGAAACGACGACGACCTGGAGGCTTAGAGCAGATCTTGCACAACCCCTTCTGCTCTTCGAAGAGTTTATCGTACAACTCGTAGTATTCGTCATCGGACTCAAACAATGAGCGAATAGCCCCACCAATGGAGGGTCGAGTTAAACGACGAACAGCTTGGTTCTCGAGCTTCTTCGCCTTGTATTCCGGGCTTGCCCGACGCTCAATGGTTTTTATCGCCTTACGAAATCGAGCAGCAGATGCTGCATTAGCTGCAGCTCGCTCCTCGTCAGAACGGGCAGCGCGACGTGCACGCTGTCGTTCCTTCGCTTTGTCGTTCCATCGGCCGGTCACGGTTATACCTTAATTCACCATCAGTTTCTATGGCAATCTAGCGGGGGTTCAGACAGGAATACGCATCATCACTCGCCTCCGCCAATAAGCCGCCCACTTCGGGCAATTAGAACAGTTGACGTGTGACCCTCCACACCATGCGCCCTCGTGACGGGATGCAGCCTTGCACCAAGCCATGCTGTCCGCAGAGGTCATGAACCTGCCGTAACGCGCAACGCCTGCGGTCTTGACTCCGAAGCCGTGCATCCGCAATCCGTAATTGGACAGATCCCTAAACAGATCCTCGATCTCCCGGGTAGCCTGTCGACGGCAAACGCTTCCCACACCCACCCGCGCATTACGCCTGAGATCAACGCCAGCCGAGGCGAACAGGTCAATGCAACGGATGTAGTCGTCCAGCTCCCAACCCTGGATCACCGGAATGATGGGCAGGTGTGGGGCTAGATCCCTCAGGATGCAGTAATTCTCAACCGTCAATTGCTGATGATGGTCAATGCTCAGTCCACTCTTGGCAATCATGTGCGGCTCGCACATCCAGTCCATCTGAGCAGCCCAGACCAGATTGCCCAGCTGCTCCTTGTATTGCTCGATCGCCTCGACGTATTGCTCGGGGGTGTGGGTCCATCGGCCATGCTTGGCGATCTCGGAAAAGCCCCCCGAATCCAGGGACCACTTCAGCTTCGCCATATTCTTGAATGGCGTTTTCTGGCGGCGAAGGCGAACCCAGGAAACGAAGAGATGGTTCATGCCCAGGTCCACGATGTCATCCCGCCAAAGCCAGGACTTAATGTGGGTACCTGTGTAGAACCTCATTAGAGCAGGGCCAGTTCGTCCTCGACCAACTCCATGAGCTTGGGATCACGCAGCAGCTGCTCGGGCTTGTCAAGGATGGCTTTCGCCACCTCGCCATCGGTCTGCAATGTGTCGTACAACACTTCGTCGACCGTGTTCTCGCCGAGGAGATACGTGAATGTTGTGGAAGTCCTTGACAGGGCGATCCGGTCGTTCATCTGGGTGTACTTCACCCAGCTGGGCGTCAGGCTGTACCACACCATGTGCGGTGCTGTCGACAGGTCGATTCCCTCGGCGCCGGATTGCGGCTGCACCACGTAGATCCCGCACCCGTCCATTCGCTCGAACTCTCGCAACTCTCGAGCACTCTGGGCGAGGGGAATGCCGCCCCTGAGCGTGAACACCGGAGTGCCCTTGTGATTCTGACGAATCATCCGCACAATGCGCGTGATGTCCGCGCGGAATTGCGCGCAGATGATGAGCTTCTCGTCGTGTTCCACCGACGCCTCGACGTGTTCGGCCAGGCGGTCGAGCTTCTCTTTGCCAATGACGATGAGCTTGCCCTCGTCCGTTGTGGCAACGCCGCCTGTGATTTGCCGAAGACGTAGACCCTGCACCAGCTTGATTGATGCCTCGACCGTGTGAACATCGTCACGCATCTGCTGCCTGAGATCGGCAACTAGTTGCTTGTCCTCAGCATCGTTTGCCGCCCGGATCTCCTGGGCAAGCTGTGCCTTGCGTCGGTTCGTCTTGATGATCGTAGCCACCATGTTGGTAGCCATCTGGTCGTAGGTGTGGGACGAAGATGTGAGGGGGATTCGCTCGACCACAATCTCACGAGGAGGCAAATCGAAACAATCCGCTCGGCGCACGACAACAGCCGTTCGATGGATTCGCTCCTGCAGCATTTGCTGGTTGCGAGGACCAATCCATTGGGGATAGCCGTTATCGTGGATCCATCGACCGAAGGTGTTCTTGAAGTCGTCTGCCGTTCCAACGTCGGCGAATCGTGATGGATCTCGGAACTTGTACTGCATGTAGAGATCGTGGGCTTTCTTCGCCTTAGTGACTGGCGTACCCGTGAGAATCAACTTGTACTTGGCATCACCTTGCATTGAGACAATCATGTTGGCTGCAGAGCCACTAGGAGAGGCGATACGGTGACTCTCGTCGAGGACGAACAACGAATCCCGACCCGTCGAGTGCATCCAATCTCGCAGCATCTTGCGAATCTTGAATCGCCCGGTAGCGTGAGATCGCCGACCTGACGCTAGACGCTTGCCTGGTGTGGCAAACGCCTCGTAGTTCATGATGACGACCGTCAGATCATACGATCCGTTGATGGGGGGCGGGGGTCCTGCACGTCGCGCCTTGCGGTCCCAGATCATCGTGTGTACGATCAGAGGGCTGTGTGTGTGGAATTCCTTCACCCAGTTGTGCATGACGCGGGCCGGACACACAACCACGACTTTGTCAACGAGACCCTTCTGTGCAAGGATGCCCGCGTAATCGATCGTGGTCTTGGTCTTGCCTGTCCGCGGCTCCATGAAGAGCTCGCCGCCGTCACCGTTGGCGAAAAGCTTTCGGATAGCCTTGACCTGGTGCGAATAGGGCTTTGTTCTGAACCGGTATTTTTGTCCCACACCTACCTCTTAATATACCTGGCGTAAACAAACCACACGTCATGTCTTAGCTTCACTCGTGTCTCCCATTCGGCGTATCGAAACGCCTCCAGAACTCTTTCTCTAATATGATAAGCTTTAGACATGGCTTTAGACCTGTCCTCGAAAAATCCTATCTGCTTCCATTCATTAGGATGCTCTTTCATCCATTTTACCTGATCGAGGTGCTTGGGCTTCATCGCGGCAGATAACGCGAGAATGCCGCCTGGCGGATCCCGCAGTAGAAGCAACGGTTGGGTTCGTCGTACGTCAGCTGTGCACCCTGCAGATTCCGATGCTTGTATCGCCGGTTGAAGACCGAGGGGCGTCGGCATCGAGGGCACCACGGATACTTGCGCCAGGACCACTTGAATCCCATGGGCGGCGGCATGAGGAATCGCTTGCTGACGATGCACACGTCCTGTGTGGTATCGTCCTTGAGCTTGTCCCGCATCACTCGGTAGGCGTCCTCGTACGAGGCGAATTCCCCGCGTCGCCATTTGTCCGACATCGTGAGCACCCACACCTGCCAGGCGGGCGAGAGTAGATCCGGGCGAACGAGGTTGTCCGGGATCCGGGGCCGACGTCGGATCATGTCGCGGTACGCCTCGTCCTTCAGCAGGACCTTGAGCTGGGGCGGTCGATTCAATTCGAGCACGCGCTCAGTGTATCTGTACGCGCGCAGAACCGGCAACTCGGGGGAATGTGTCGAACACGTCGTCTACCCCCGCCTTGCGACGTCTGAGCGCGTCTGTTACAGTACGTTAGGGGCGTCGGTGTCGATCGATGTAACCCGCGGCGGCCATGAGGATTTTCGAGCTGTCCTTCGCAAAAGACAATAGCTTGTTACAATGACCGCACAAAAGATCTCGCACGCAATCGCCGCATGACCTTGGGCCATTACAGCACGTGTGATCGTGGTCAATGTTGGAGTCCTCGATGGTCATTGTCTTTTTGCAAATCTTGCAACGGCCGTTCTGGTTCTTGTACTTAGTGATTAGATCTTCAACGGTCAGGCCCATTTTATCGGCTCTGTTGCCTAGTCGACGGCAATCCCCACAATAACTGCCTACAACCTTGACCCCCCGGCGCAGGACTACAAAGTCTACACTCGGGATGTTCTTCATGCATATCGGGCACAGCTTCAGATGAATCCTACTCATACCCCCATCATATGGGTATTTGACACGCCTCGGCGATCACGCTAGGCTTCACTCATGGACAAGAAGGACGACAAGCAGGAAGACACTCGCGACAAGCAGGAGGGAGTGGAGAACCGGTAGCCCCCTTGTGTTGGGTCACGTCGTCTGATACAGTACGTACATGACGACGAACGACGACGAATCGATCGCCTTTGTGATCGAGGTGACCGCGACGGGGGCCACGATCCCGGAGGCGGAGAGGGCGGCTGCCCGGCTGGCCCGCAACATCTACGGGCGCGCGTGCATGAAGCCGTGGACCCGATCGGTGGTCCCGCTGTTCAACGGGCACCGATACCGCGTGCGCATCGCGTGGGTCGTGTGTGACATGCCTCGCAGGGGACACCGCCTTGCAGACGCGGCGAACGTCTGATACAGTATTCACATGACGACGAACGAACCTCAGCCCCTTCCCTACAACCCCGCCCACTTCGGCGACATGACGACCACCGACGCGCTCAACGACGCGATCGTGATTCTGCGCACGGCCGCCAGCGTCGCTGACCCGCGTGTGGGCGCACACATCAAGCGCACGGCCGACTTCCTGCAGATGATCGACGACCAGCCGGGCTGCGAGGGCTTCGACCCGGCTGTCACCGACGGCCAGCTCACGACGCTCATGGACATCATCATGTTCGGCTAATCGTTACACGACGGCTGCCCTCGTCCTTGTGATGGGGGCAGTCGTCTGATACGATCGATGCATGTTCATCATCGTCCAGGCCGATGGCCGACCCCTGCAGGACTACTTCGCGGCGATCCCCTCGCTGCTGACGTTCGACACGCGCGAGCAGGTCGAGCACTACATCAAGATCACCCCCGGGCTGGAGGGCGCGACCATCGAGACCCGCTGACGTCTACACCAATGGACTAGGCTGTAGCCTTGGGACGCAGCCTCGTCCTTGGTATAGTCTTCATATGACGAACAACAACAAGCCCTCCTCCTCCCACTCGAACTGCACGCACGAGGCAACGAAAGCAGCCCGCGCGAAGTGCCGCAACGCGCGCAGGACCGAGGCCGCAGCCATCGCGTACGTTGACCGCGCACTCGCCGACATAGGGCCCGCTGAGGCCCGCGCCGCGCACGCACAGGGCATGACGAGCCGCACGTTCGACGTCATCGACGGCCACGTCCAGCCGACCGGCCACGACTGCAGCCAGTACATGCTCGACGACAACGACCACTGCCTGGGCTGCAGCAAGCTCCCCGAGGGCTTCGACTTCTGACTCTACACGAACGGACTAGGCTCGTGCCTTGTGTGCGAGCCCGGTCCGCTGTATAGTCATCTTATGACGAACAACAACAGCCACCGCCACTGCACCCACGAAGCGACCAAGGCCGCGCGTGCCGCCTGCCGCAAGCTGCGCGCCCAGGGCCAGGACACCACCGCCGGGCTCGAGACCCGCGTGACGCACGCGCTGCACCGCGCCTTCCCCGACCACAACCTGTACTGCTGCTGGCACGCCGTGTCCTCCTACTCGGAGAACTACCAGACCAGCAAGGTCGAGGACCCCACCGCCGCGTGGTGCGCCGCTGATGAGCCCACCGACGCCGAGCTGCTCAGCTGGTCCTCCGATGGGGTTGGCGACATGTGCCGCTGCGATGACTCGCCCGAGGTGTTCGTGCCCTGATCGGGCTAGCTCCTTGCGCACAGCCGAGGGGGCTGGTATAGTCTTCACATGACGACGAACACCGCACACGCCGAATGTGGCCACCCCTCCACGAAGCTGGCCCGCGCCACCTGCCGACGCCACAAGGCTGACGTGCCCACCGTGACCATCGCCACCGCCACGATGTGGGTCCTGATCGAGACCACCAAGGGCTACACCCCCCGTCGCACCGAGGACGTCATGCCCTCCGAGGTGCACCGCGACCTGCTCGGCCAGGGCTACACGTGCCAGCGCATCGTGTGGGACGCGAACGACCTGGAGATCGCCCTGTACTTCCAGCACAAGACGAACGACACCATGTCGGCTGTCCTGCGCCTCGCCTGACTCCTCGCCCCGCTCGTTGACAAAAGGCGGGGCATTGGAGTGGAGGACGATGCTTGTATGTAGCACCCAAGACATTCGGCATCCTCGATAGATGTATGCTGCACTCAAGTCGTTAGGTGTCCGCCACAAGAACATGTATGCTGCACCCACATCCTTTGGATGCCGAGGGACTTGCATGTCCGAAGCACTTGGATGTATGAGGCAAGCACTTGCTCGATGCACCCAAGTCGTTAGGTGTCCGACGCAAGAAGGTGTATGCTACATCCGAAGGAGTTGCGTGTCCGAAGCAAGAAGGTGTATGCTGCATCCTTATTGTTTGGACGGGACAAGTGACGTCTGACGGGACAGGAGACGGGACGGGACAGGAGACGTCTCGTCAGACACCATTGTCCTGTCCGAACGAACAACACGCCGACAAAGATCTTTGGTCCGACACGCCGGTGTTCCTAGGGACGGCGCCTCGACTGTGGTACAGTATACCCATGCTGATGAACACGAACCCCGCCCCCCGCTCCACCACCTACGTCGCCGAGGAGGCCACGATGTCCACCACCCCCACCACCTTCTTCCCCACCGTTGACATGGGGGAGGCCGGGCTCGTCACCGTCGAGGTGAAGGCCCTCACCTACATGGACGCCTACAAGGGAGCCGTCGAGCAGCTGCTCGTCGACCCCGAGGGCACCATGCTCCACGCCCTGCGTGCGCGCATGACCGGCGACATGTAGCATCGCCGCACGTCAGGGGCCCTACGGGGCCCCTTTCGTCAGTCACGGCCCAGCTGGCTGCACGTGTTGGGCCTGGGCTGGCGAGGCCCTGAGAGGCCCTGTGAGCCGGTGCGAGGACAGGCCCCTTGTGTGGGGCTAGGGCCACACGGGGCCCCCGTACAGGCGATCTGAGCGCCGGCACCGCCCTGACGTGCAGGAACAGGGGCCATCGAACGGCTCGCCGAAAAGATCCTGCCGCGACACGCCGTGCGCCCTTGAGTGTGGGGACGGACCATGGTATGATCTACGCATGATGAACAACACGCCCCCCGCCCCCCGCAACACCAACGACCAGGAGGTCACCGTGAAGGAAGCTCGCGACGTGCTGATGGGCGACATCGTCACCGTCAAGGGCGCGCGCTACATCGTCAACGATGAGCCGCGCTACGTCACCCGCTCGTCGCAGCAATACGTCCGCTGGGCGCTCATCCCGGCCGACGAGCGGGGCGTGCTGCGCGGGGACTACGACGAGCTGGCCGTCGCCCGCGTGAACGTGGGCTGATCGTTACCGCGGGGCGGGCCCTACGGGGCCCGTTTCCGCAGGTCAGCGGCCGTCAACGCTCCGTTGACAGACGATCGAACGACACGCCGAAAAGAACTTTCCGCGACACGCCGATACTCCTTGGGACACCTCCTCGTCTGTGTTAGAGTATTCACATGACGAACAACAGCCGCCCCGCCCGCCCGACCACCTGCATCGACTGCTCCACCGCCCTCACCAAGGCGAGCCGCGCCTCCAGCCACGGCCTCGGCGCTGACTACGACGACATCTGCATCTCGTGCTACGACTACGCCGGCTGGGAAAACACCCACCAGGACGAGGCGCACGAGGCGCCCGGCTCCCTGCCCGACCCCAACTGCCCCGTCTGCGCCAAGGGCTCTCAGATCGCCGCTGCGGCCCTCGCGCCCCGCGCCGGCAGGGCCCACGGGGTGCACATCAACCACACCGCCTGCTACGCCAAGGGCCTGCACGACAAGACCCGTGACGGCCGCCAGGCGTGCCGCGACGCCGAGCTCTTCAAGCAGGCCTGACACCCGCCGAGGCCCTCCCTACGGGGAGGGTTCTCGCAGGTCAGCGCTTGTCAACGGAAGATTGACAGTGGGTCGAACGACACGCCGAGGAAAGATCTTTGCGCGACACGCCGGTGCCTCCTTGTGCAACCGCCCGGCACAGCGTAAAGTACTTCACATGACGACGAACACGAACCCCCGCCGCAACATCGACCACTCCTCCTGCGGGCACCCGCTCACCAAGCAGGCCCGCGCCATGTGCCGCCGCGCTCGGGGGACCCAGGGCCCCGTCCCCCTGACCACGATCCTGCCCACCCAGGCGATCGCCACGCCGCGTACCGACATCCCCGAGCGTGACGTGCACTTCACCTGGCTCATGGGCCCGAAGAACGACCGCGTCGAGTACACCCCCTGCAAGTGCAAGGGCAAGCTGGACGGCTTCACCGATCGAGGCGACGGGGTCTGGGTGCACAGCACGTGCGGCAACCCGACCCGCTTCTACATCCTCAACGTCCTGGGTGGCCTGCTGACGGCCTGAACGCCCGGCCCTGGCCCCTGCACCCCAACCCCGGGGTGTGGGGGCTTACAGGCGCCCTCAGCGCCGGTCAACGGAGCGTTGACATCTTCGAACAAACCACCGAACAAAGATCTTCTGACGACACGCCGGCAAAGCCTTGCGCGTCGTCTGCGTGTGGGATAGATTAGTTACATGACGAACAACGACGCGAACCCCTCCTCCCCCCGGCCCTTCGACGACAACGACTTCAACCCGACCATCGCGCTGCTGAAGCTGATCGACGCCCGCGCGTCCGGCCTGATCGGGGGCGACACGGTCGACACCAAGATCGCCGAGCTCCAGGCCCGCGTCGTCGCCGACATCTTCAACGTCTGATCACAGCCCAGGGCCCCTCGCCACGTGCGGGGGGCTTTCTGGTGGGTGCGTGTCGTCGTGCACGACGTGCGCCGCCCTGCCTCACTGGCTCTGAGCGCGTCCCTGACGCGCGATCAGGGCGCCCTGGGCAGTCACACCTGCACGCACGTGCTGAGCGCGTCACAGGCGATCTCAGCGCCGGTTCGAGTCTCACACGGATGGACTAGGCGTGTGCCTTGCAGACGACGCCGATCTGCGATAGGCTACGCCTGTTCACGTTGACGACGAAAGGATCCACACGATGACCAAGCCCCGCAAGGACCGCGAGCCCGACCCGAAGGCGCCGACCGCCATCCGCAAGGGCCAGCCCGAGCCCCAGCCCGGGGACGAGGCGTTCGTCGCCCCGGCCGACGCGCCCGTGGGGGACCACCAGTCCTACCACATCGTCGACGGCACCACGTACTACGTGACGTGCTACTGCAAGCTGCACACCGACCACCACCGGTGATCTAGCGCACAGGGGGTGGGCCCAAAGATCTTGGGCCTGCTCCTTGCGCACAGCCTTCACACAGGATAGAGTATTCACATGACATCGAACGAGCCGAAGCCCGAAGCCCCCGCGACCCCCGCGCCCGACAAGTGGAAGGTGACGCCGACCACCCGCGTCGGGGGCGGCCACTGGATCATCCTCACCGACGCGAGGGGCAACGACACCACGACCAAGACCCCCTGCGACTGCATCCTCGGTGACGACCACCGCCAGCCCGCGCCGCGGATGTAACGACTAGCCGACGGCCCCTGCACACTCCTTGTGTGTGGGGGCTGTCTGCGGTACAGTATTCACATGACGACGAACAACGAACCGAACCCCCTCGAAAACGCCGACTCCGACGCCGACCACGAGCTCATCGAGGACGTGCGTGCCGGGCTCGACGCGCCCGAGGACGAGCCGCTCGCCGAGCTGCTGAAGGCCCTGCACGAACGGGGCCTGAGCGACGACATCGTGGAGCTCCGTAAGCAGCGCCGTAAGCGCGACTGACGCCGATGCGCTGAGCCCTCGTCCCACACCAGGGGCGGGGGCTCAGTGGCGCGCACAGGGCGTCTCAGGACGATGGGTGCTGCATACATGTAGTTCAGGGTCCTCACACAACGTGACGTGTGGTGACGCGTACGGTCTCAGCCGATCGGACTAGGTATTCGCCTTGACGATGGTCCGTCGTGGCAGATAGTGTAGTTACATCAACAACGAACGACTGAGGGAGCCCGAAATGAACGCCACCGACACCGACCGCCGCACCGCCCACCTGAACTGCACCCACCCCACCACCAAGGTGGCCCGCGCCGCCTGCCGGCGAGCCGCTCGTGCGACCGAGC